>Ga0126335_1002174_pt1 | contig 11565 bp, 12 predicted proteins | sample OlaspJWI45metaG_FD_108409 | JGI IMG/M metagenome (GOLD analysis project Ga0126335, IMG submission 108409) | Marine gutless worms symbiont microbial communities from Oahu, Hawaii - Olavius sp. 1 OAHU.JWI-45 metaG | ecosystem: Host-associated > Annelida > Digestive system > Unclassified | place...
AACTTTATTTCTAGTGTGCAAGTCTCTTTCGAGTTTTGAGCATAGATGTTAGTTGTTACGAACCTTTGCTGACATAATAAAAAATTTTAAATAACCGGGTTTTTCCTCAAAAAAGATTTTTTAAAAACCTTAAATAACCTTAGATAACCTTAGATAACCTTTAACCTTTAGTTGCGAATGCATTTAGACAAGTCACAAGCTAGTCTGAGTTAGTATATAAAATAATGAACTGCAAATGGCACTTTTAATAAAAATGAACACACTGAAGTGAAATATAGAAAATACTAAAATAAAAAAACATGTGCTTTACACAACACGATCAGCCAGTACGGGCACCTAGCTTGTTATCCACACTAATGTACAGTACTAAATAAATAAAACATAAATTAAATTACATAAGATGGGGCAGAAAGTAACTCTAAAATAGTGTGACTGGCTTAAGTACGGCTTTCTGATGCTCTCAGCCATCCACGTTTGTAACATGGAACGCTCAATTGATAACTAAGTTGATTTTTTAAATGTCAAAAAAATAAATTATTTCTGAAAAAGGTAAATAACTTTCTCGGATTAAATAACCTTCGATAACCCGTTTTTTTAAAATTACAAATAACGTACATAACATTGGCAACAACAATGGTTTTAAGGTCAGTTGAGTGGCGGTTGGGTAGCAAGAAGCGGCAGCGGGCGGATTTGTGCTCCGCGAGAACATGCAGCTTTCACCAGTTTACTGTTTTTGTATACGGTACATATTTAAGATAGCTCTTCGGTGCGGTGTGAAGTTTCACCCAAAATTATCAGTATTTGATGTGTTACAGGCGCAGTTGCTGCTTCTACTTCTGCTCGTATCCAGCGGTAAGTTGACTGAGTCGACGTGAACTGATTCATTAATAAATCAGCTCATGATGAAACACAGAATGTCAGATCCAGTAGGAAACGCAACTGTATGAACTGCGCTATAGGCTGCGTCAAATGCGCAACGTCTTCGTGCGGCCTATAGGCATATCGACCGACGATCCCGTAGCGTAGTGTGTCTGTCTGACTCTCTTTCTGTCGCGCGCCTGCGCTGTGCAAAAACGGCTGGCAGGATCGAGGTCCTGTTCGGGTTGGAAACTCCTGGGGACCCAAGGCACGATGGGGTCCCCCCGACGGCAAGGGGGTAAGGAATGGCAGAAACTTCTGCCAATTGTAAAGTATATGGCCCATCTAACCTACGTTACTGGCATTCGATGCGGCCTTCGCCAAATTACATTGGCCTCTTGTTTTTTGGTGGCGTGTTATTGTCATTGTTATGGTCAATGTCAATTCGAAAATTCCTATTTTTTAATTTTCTGCATGGTGCATGTTTTGTCAATTTCGTGGCCATAATAGTGTTTAGCCTTCTCACCGTGGTGGTGCTTAAGCCAACTCGGCCTTTCATCCCTCCGAGATGGATAAGTGAGGACCAGCTTCGGCTGGGAAGGCAAAGACAGGTACGGTTCATTCCATTCGTGGATAAAGTTATCGCGTGGGTGTGCAGGTAAAACTGCGAAATCCCTCGACAACGCGTGCCATACCATAGCGCTTCTGCAGTGAGGTTTCTTCTTCACTAAAGGGTGCTATATCAAGTACATGACCTACCTTTACCTTTACACTAATGACCTGCAAAGTCTTGTCTCTGAAATGACCTGTGTTGGATGAGACCTATAGAATCCACAAAGGCCTTACTGTATGGGTGTCAAAAGCAGTGTATACGGCAAGATGGCGACCGCCGTGGAAATCCATCCTGCATCTATAACTACAATATATGTGACGCAGGTTTCGCTACGCTGTAAAAAGTAGACGACTTTCTGGTTATTTTTAGAAAACTTTATCAATTGCAAACGCAACCACGTACTAGACGACCTGTGATTGGTCCGTGAGAGCCCCATGGTCGTAGCTCGCCCGAGGCAGGCGCCATCTTGCCGTACACTGTTTTTGTGGGACACTGATCTCTATGTTGAAATCGGCCGAATAAAGCATCTAGATAAATATTCTATCGTCTATTATAGAAGCCTTCTGCCTGACTCATGTCGGTATTCGTATACTTGTATGCATGTGTTCGTGTACAGACGACGTATCAGCGCGCGTCATTACGTCCGCGCCTTACACATCAGCACCCCCGTGGCCTACATCTGCACCCTACCGCCCTGTTCCAGCTACAACATCTAAACCCACGACTAACGTCGCCCCCAACTTTCCCACATCTTCGCCCTATATCCCACCGCATGTCATTACCTCGGCTCCAGACGGGGCTGTTTCACCAGCCGGCGTTACCCGCCGCCCTTCCACCACCTCTGCAAATCCGCACTGGCCGACGAGTACCGTTTGGATACCGCAGCCAGCTGTTACCGGACCTCCACTGATCATAACTTCTCCGAAGCCAGCGCAAACCCCATCCAAATCACCCACGTCGCCGCCACGCCATACCCCACCGCGATGGGGGGTCACAAGTGCTCGGCCAGTGCTCGGAGGTGGACCCGTCGTACACTGCCAGGTGATGTTCGCCAATGACTACCGCGAGACGCTGAACGCAAGTCGCATTTCGAAGCACATCTACGGCCGTGAGCTGGCTCCATCCATCGCCAGACTCTGCTACGTAGACGAGGCGCGAATAAGTGACGTCAGCGTCTTCGAGAACCCCGATACAGGTGCTCGACCTGTCGACTATATAGCACATCTTTTAAGTAAATAAGTAACTTAGTAAACTCTCGTTCTTTATAGCCTACTAGCCATTCTGCCCGTCCAGCCGAGCATTACGTAGGCAGCCCTTCGTCCCCTCCAAGACCCCCGCTTCCCGTACCCGCGTGTACGTGCCGGCCCGTCAAACCTCTATTGCGTCTGCACACTGTCAGGTGCCGTGGATATGGAATTTTACATCTATATCCGTATCCATGGGTTTTCCGTGGATATCCACGGATATATCCATATCCACAGATCATGTGTAGGCTACATATGCTGTGTGACGAAAAGCGGCAACGGGGGGGAGTGATTGCAAATATTTCGTGTAGCTCCAGGGCGCCTCGGGGATCGTTTTAGGCACAAAAAATTTCGGGGTCTTTGTTAGGGGCCAGAAAATTAACATTTTCCGTATCTCGCGGCGCCCGCCGGCCACTCGCCACTGCAGGCGGACTGGGCATTGCAGACGCGAGCTTGCAGGCTGAGCCTAGGAGGCTTTGCCGTTGACTGGCCGGCACGCGTACACACGGGTACGGGGAGCGGGGCTTTGCGCGGGCGAAAGGCGGGGACGGGCTGCTCACGAGATGCCCGTCTGGGCGGGCAAAAAGCGCTAATATGACTGAATGAGTGACTGTTGTTCAGGTCTGCTGGTTCTGCGATTCAAGATCAACCCCGCCGTCAAATCGTGCAATCAACAGTGTTTCGTCAACAACTCGGACGTCGCCGAAGCTGCCGAATACCTCGTCAACACGTTCTCGTTCACAGTAACTGACCTCGTCTCTCAGACGCTCTACGTCAGCCGTTTGCCTGCCTTCTACTCGTGGACAGGTCGGGACACTCGTAACACTGCCTGTTATTAGGGTATTTTAAAAGGATTATTTAGAACTGTACACATCCCGCGAGGCGCGAAGCGCCGAGCCGGGGAAGGGGTCTGTAGAGGGGGTGTCCCCTCCCCAGAATAAGGAGTCCGGGGGTAATACCCCCGGTAAAATTTTGAAATTTTAGACACAATCTTGTGCATTTTGGTTACAAATTGACGATTTCCAGTTTTTCATTTTCATAAACAAAACATTCCCATAAATGCAGGTTGTATGGACATTATTTTAGCTTGGGACCAACTGGAGACTGAGAGGTTATTTTTCTCTTTCTGGTTTGCCACTGGTGTGCACAAAGCGGAAACTAATGCTTTCCCATATCAAGTTGTGACTGATTAAACTGACTGACTTAAAGTGACTTTTATTTGATTGTGTGTCATTCTGTGATTGAAACGGTGATTATTAATTTCGCTTTTCTTCTCACTGCACAGACTGCCGTTTGAACTGCACATTTTGTGTAGAACTGCGCATTACAAAACCCTGCCTGTCGCGTAATAATTCTACTGCTGGCATTAGCGTTAACATCGCGCAATGAGACTGTGTCCGAGAGAAGCGCGCCTTCGCTTTTATGCGACAGTGACACTGACGTTGAGATTAATCTTACTCGAAGGTCACCTAGATATTCTGAATTTAGATACCTCTACACTGTAAACGCAGTTGCAATCTTCAAAATTTCGAACCCGGAATTTTTAAAAATACGAATCCATCTCTTAAAGTCAGAGGTCAATGTCAAATGTCAAAAACCCCAAGTCAGTTCTAGCGCTATAAGTAGCACATATTCCGATCCGATCAGGTCGCAGCAATTTCCGGCCAATATTTTTGAGTTGCACGCTACCACTTTGCGCTGCCGTGACCTTGACCTTGATCCTGTGACCTTGAAACTCGAATGCGACCTAGATATTTCTGAAGATGTATCTCCATACCGAAAATGAAGTTGACGGGTAAAGCCATTATATAGCATGAATTAAAAATATACGATCTGGAGAGCTGTTTTCGTTTTTTTGCGTCCCCGCCTGTAAAGGCAAAAGGCGCAATATGTAACCCGGTAGTGATGCCTGTCCTTCTGTCTGTCTGTAATCAGAATGCGTTGAATGCGTGGGCAAAGAGCCTATATGCCGCACAGGCTAGCTGCAGTGGCAGCCAGCTGCAGCGGTGCAGCCACTCGCCACGCCCCCTGACATCACAAGCTATTATTAGCTCGGGCCACGCGGACGCAAACCTTTCCGGCAGCCGGCGTATAGTCTCGTTAAAGAGTTCGATGAACGACAACGGTGTGTGCAGATAACGGGCCGTGTCCAAACGAGACCTGCCCCGACAGCGACGAGTGCAGAGTCTATCTGAAGGGCGACTACTACTGCCAGTGTGTCGACGACTGCGTGACGCGCAAGCCGTCTGGCACATCGAACCTCTACGCACTGTTTGTGATACCGCTCGTTATCGTCATCATACTGCTTGTGCTGCTTATCGTAATCATCTACAGGCGACGTCAGGCAATCCGGAACAAGGTCGGTGCCTCGTTCGACTTTAGTACGTGCTGGGTGATTCGGTGGATCAGTGGTTAGCGTCGTGGTTTATGGCCCGGCCCTCCACTGTGCTCCAGTTAGTTGTCCAGTGAGACGTGACGGCCTGATCGACTAGTAACAGTGTGATAGCTGTCACGTAGCGGTCCTGGGCAGACTGTTTACTCACCCTGGTTGTGCCTAGGCCAACTCAGCCTCCCATCCCTCCTGGGTCGACAAATGAGGACCATCTTCGGCTGGCAAGGCAAAGGCAGATAGGGCTCATTCCATTTATGTATAAACGCGTGGGTGTGTAGTAAAACTGTGAAATCCCTCGACAATGCGTGCCATAACTGAGCACTTTTGCAGTGAGGTTCCTTCATTAAGGGGCGCTGTATCAAGTTATGACCTTTACCTTTTACCTTTTACGTTCAGGATTCTATAATATAATAATAACGAGGCTGTGAGAGTGGATGTCCCACATCAGTGCCAGTGCGGATCCTTTGTCACTGCTCATGGTATGCACGACTTCATCTGCAAGAAGGCTTCGAGCAGAACGTCTAGACATCACGCACTGAACGACCTGGTGGCCCGCGCCTTTGCGTCGGCGGCAATACCTGCGGCCAAAGAACCTCAAGGTCTCTCCAGGGCAGACGGCAAACGACCCGATGGGCTGACGATGGTGCCTTGGAGAGAAGGAAAGCCGCTCACCTGGGACGTCACGGTTGTCTGCCCCCTTGGCTGAGTCGTACATCGGTGACTCGGCTACGAATGCAGGCTCAGCGGCGGAAGCAGCATGCTGCAGCCACACGCAAAGCCACCAAATACGCAGCTTTAGAGAAAACACACATCTCCAGCCGGTTGCCGTCGAAAACTTGGGCACGATGAACGTGTCAGCGTACGGTTTCTTAGCAGGGCTTGGGCGGAAAATCTCGGCGATATCCGGCGACGATCATGAAACCAGCTATCTGTTCCCGCGAATTTCCGTTCTGATACAGCGTTTCAATGCTACCCTGCTGCACGAGAGCTTCGCTGATGAGAACCGCTCGGGTGATTGACCATTAGAGTTATAATTTCTAGTATTAATTTTTGTCTCCCACCTCGGGAACTCCTACCGATGTATAAAAAAATAATAATAGTAATAATAATAATACGAAGACTTATATCGCGCCGTAACATGCCGGGAGACATTACAATGGCGCGTTACACAAATAATACAAGGAAGAGGTATTAACATGCTGTAACTGAAAATGAAAGGCCAGGGTATGTGACTGAAAAATAAAAAGAATTTAAGTAGTCTTTTAAAAGTGTTAATGGATTCAGCACTTCGTACAAGTCTTTGTCTGGCAATTCGCTCTGTTGCACTGCGCCATGCCATCCCGCTGACGGACGATCGGACACACGATTTAACACTGTTCTGTCATAACCGGCGTATTGCTACTACTACGGTTGGTGTTGTGGCGTATGGGATCGATCAACAAAGTTAGTCAACGCCGGGCCCGGTTAGTATTTGGATGGGTGACCGTCTGCGGATGAGTAAACCATCTAGAAAAAAATTATGTATTCAGAGGCGGATCCAGGGGGCGCGGAAAGCCCGGGCCCTCCTATTTTTGGCAAAGTCAATTTTATTTTTTACATTGTATACAATGTCTGAAAAAATATTTTTGAAATTGAATTTTGATTTTATAGTGGCCGAAATCCGAGGAGTTTTTAGAAGTGTGGCGGTGTATGTGTGTGTGTGTCTGTGTGATCCCATAGGCCTACATGACAAATCAGTCGTTTTTTGTCTAATATTGGTGGGTTTCGAAATCGTGGCCGCTTCTGTTTTTTGTTCTGCAAGGCCCAGTTTTGAATGACATCCGAGGCCATTCTAATCCCAAAAATATATACCAGATTGCTGGAAATTGCATTTAATTTTTTCAAAAAATTTTGGGGGAGGCCCCAGACCCTCCGCCAGCGCTCGCGCCTTCGACGCTCGGTTCGGGGCTTTGCCCCCTTACCGCCCCCCTTTCCAAAATTCCTGGATCCACCTCTGGTATCCAATAGGCAACCTCGGTAAATAAGCACACTGTGAGCCTACTTCGGCTAGAAACTAAACACGGCACACGATGTAGGATACAACCCTCGTGACCATGGTCTTGTGATGTCAGCTGGTGTCTGGCTGAGGGCTACTGAAGCGGAGATCAGCGTCGACCCGTGGGCTCATGTGATTTGGAAAGGGTTTTACTTTTTTCACAACACTGTAGGCATTCGTGTACGCACTGCAGGTGGGTATAAAGAAAGTACGCGACTACAAGCCGGCGTACGACATCGAAACGCTGAAATCGCAGCCGATGTTGGCCACTTTAGACCCCGGAGCAGCCAATCAACTGTACCGGTCGCTCGAGTGCCAGCTGGGTCTTGCGTTCAACGGCCGAACATTCGAAAACATCAGCTACTCGACCGACACCGTCTGCTCTCCGTTCAGCACCGTACGGGTACACAACACGCTACAAGCTCCGCCCACCCAGGCCACGCCCACCATAGCCGAGGAGGCCGCCGTGGAGGCGAAGTCACAGGATGCTGGCCAATCGCAGCCCGTAGATGTTCCCGCCACGAAGGATGAGAACTGATGACGTCATTGATAACTGGTGTGACGTCACGGATATATGTTGTTTTTACACGCTTGGTGTAGTTCTATTCATTATCATTCATGGCTGCATTGTGACGTACTGGTTGGCGGGTTAGCGTTATTGATGATAATAACAAATGGCCAAAGTAATATGGCGAAGCCCGCATCGAATCTGTGGGGAAATCGGGACTACCGTCTAATACAATGTTCCTTGGGAGTCTCCACCCCCAGCAGAACCTCGACCCGTTCAGCCAGATTGTCAGACTGACAGACGCCGAGATCACCTCATGTAGGCCTATTCGATGCGGCCTAATAATAATCACCTAACAAATAGACCTGGCTGCTTAGGCCTATCGCTGAACGATCCCGTTCTCTTCAGTATATTCATGATAGCATAAAACAATTCTAGCCTAAATGATAAAACATATACGATTAAATTAGCAATATTCGGTGAAATAAACCAAAACCATGCCATGAAACTCAGCGGAAAGTAGGCTACTGTTGTTAGTCGTCTGTTAATCAGTACATTTACAGCCAGGCTTCTACTTGAAAGTGTAGTTAAGTTTTTTCATCTTTTCTGTTTGCTTGTTTTGCTGTATATTATGTTTGCTGTATTTCATGCTACTGCTACCATGATTTGGTGAAATATATATATATATATAGGCCTAACTATATAGTACAGTCCCAGTCATGGCGTTGTGACCCTTTCGACTTTGCAGACATCTTGTTTTCGTTGTTCTTGTTGGACTTACAACGCATTCTAGATCTTAGATCTACATCAAATTAAATGGGGCTCTCATTTCAATAGCTTGAAACTTTAGGTATACTGATCAGATCTAAACCACTCTTCGCAAACTTCAACGTCATTTTGTTCTTAATCAGAACCTGTCATTTTAGGTATTAATTTAAGAAAATGTCACGGCGCCATCTAGCGAATGAAAATGACAATGAAAACATCTGCCCCTATTAAACCGCACAATACACCAAACGAACGTTCTAACTTACTTAAATTTTTGACACCAGTGATGGGATGGTAGTAATTAACTACATCACAACCGTATTTTTTATTCTTTGATTAACATAACGAAAGATGATGGCCGATCGTTATTTATTACCGTGGCTTTCATTCACCAGATGGCGCCACTATATTTTGCATAATTAATCTATGCAGATTACGTTTTTCAGCCAAAAAATAGTGAAGATCCGAGCAGCACTTCTGAAGTTATTACCTGTGTTTGGAAAAACTCCGTTCAACTTATTTGACCCGATGTATTGCAAATGTGTCGTTATGTTCGGCACAGTCACGATTGTATCCACGACTGTTGAACAGTTGCATAATCATATGCATGTGCTTTTTTGTAGCTGTCTCTGTCCATTTATACGGGCTGTCTCTCTGTTTTATTGTTCTTTGTTTTTCTTATGTTTTATGGGCTTTTGCCTGAAATAAACCACGACATGAGGCACTGCAGCGTGGGTCGGGTGGGCCATGACCCACCCAAAATTTTGGTCGGATGGACCACAATGCATTTGGCCCCACCAATAATTGGCCTGTATGTTCGTTAGTTCTAGCTCAGTAGAATTAGTTAAAAAGCAAATATACGTAGCAATAACGACCTCTTGTGAATTCTGTGATATGTTACCAGCCGATCGAATTTTTGCCGGCGTCAGTAAGTCATAACCATTAAGTTTACATAATCGTCACTGCTAATTTTTTCAGATTCCTTACTTACTACTTGTCTTGTGTCGAAAATGACGTCGTCGATTGTGTCATATTTTGCGCCCCCTATGAACCATGATGATGATGATGATGATGATTGATACTGAGAGCAGTTCGCGGCATAGCTTATATGTTGTGAACTAGCGAGACCCCCCCCGTCGGGGTATGCAACCTTCCCGTCGGGGTGAGTCTTAGCTACTACTGGGTTAGACCTACTGAAAACGCTGCGATTTACCGGGTACTGGTACTTGGTGCCGATCTGTACCCCCTCTCCCCTCAAAATATCTCCCAATGGCTTCACCCGTGCGTAGACATGTGTCGTTTATATTTACATTTTTATACCTGGTGAAACTTCTATTATAATGCGATAGACGATTGTTTAACGGACTTCATATCCGTGTGATATTTTTTGTTTCCAGAGGCGGATCCAGGGAGTGAGATCGCCCCCTCCAGCTGGTGGGGTTCAGGGGCAGAGTCCATGGTTGAAAAAATCCATATGAAAATTGACATACATCTTACATACCTGGCAGTCAGTTTTGCCAGTACAGGACAGCACCGCTATAGAATGTTACTACAAGAAGCTCAGCTATCGCTGACAAACCGCCCGACGCTTGTACACGCCGAAGTTAATATCTCCTTGAGACAAAACGCCACGAAGCGCAGCTTTCCATGCTGTGCTGTCAAGAGCTGCCTTCTGGTGAATGACTGCGATTTATAGGCCGGATTTTGCGACTTTTACCTAAGCCTCTCGGCCTATCCTATTTGACGCCGTCAATGAGAGAGATCCCCTCGAGCTATCGGGTTCGTATTTGGTCTGGGAAAGCTAGAATAGCTGATCTACAATCTGGTGAAGGTCGCACGATGATTGACTCAGTCGTTTTGGTACAATACATCAACGTGACAGACACACAGACAGCCACGTCGCCATAGCAAATGACGCGCCAACGCACTGCGTCGGGCGGCAAAAATATAATTTGGCGAAGGCCGCATCGAGTCCGCGAGGAATAGGAACCCTTGGGCCCAAGAGTGGTGTCTACTTTTACTAACCGTCAGCCGGACCCCGATCCGTGCAGCGGCTTTTGCGGGGCGCATGCGCGTGACAAACACTCGGACAGACAGACAGACAGACCACGCTGCGTGATCATCGGTTGCATGCATTCGATGTCGATTGATCACAGATCGAGAATGCGACTTTGACGCGTTTTTAAAATCGTAAAAATCGCGAATTTAACAACGGGTTTAAAAATTTGCAATTTTTCAATAATCAGTTTTGTGTGCAACTTGTATTTATATCGGCACATTCATTGAAAAATCACCGCATACTGTCTTTGTATTGTGGGTGTTACTGTGTTAGCATGGAACACGTCAAATCGTTACTGTTATACTACTATGCAAGCGGTCAGAAACAAGTCGTTTGTGAATTATAAGTAGCCTAAAGTGATATTCCACTGGAAGGTCCACCTAGGCCCTTCTCAACGAACTTTTACGAATTTTAAAACCACCAGTATGGCCACAGATCGCGACATACAGACCATATTATACCTTGGATCCGCCGTTGCTTGTTATAGCTTTGTTTTCTAACACACGCGTGCACTGTACAGGTGCATTCTTTGTGACGTCTCGCTGTAGCAGACTGTATGCGGAGTGCAGACATTGCATGTATATGGTGTATGAACTTTGTACACACAGTTGTGCTTTATAATTGCCGACATCATTATTGTTATCTACAATTTGTCGCCATATCATTTTATTGTATCCATATGTGTATGAACTTTGCACACAGTTGCGTTTGACAACTGTTTTTTTAAGAATAAAAGATGAGATGATGAGATGAGATTGCGTTGCAGCATGCTTGAACTTTTGCGGTCTCGTGTAGTGACATAGACATTAAGAGTTACAATAACGTATCGTGGAACACTGTTTTGTTGTTGGAAAATTCATACCAATTCCGACAGTGAAAGAACTCTGAAAATCGACGAAGATCTGGAAAGTTTAGAGCCCTTTATAGGCCTACAGTTGTAATTTTTTGAGGCACAGTGTGCATAGCGAATAGTTGTTGTTATGTCGTTTACCTGTAGGGGGCCTACCTGTGCAAGTTTATTTTCCGTTTACTATTTACAACATATATGGCGTCTCTTAACGTGTTACAGTACGGCACCCCTCAACCTC
>Ga0126335_1002175_pt1 | contig 11565 bp, 10 predicted proteins | sample OlaspJWI45metaG_FD_108409 | JGI IMG/M metagenome (GOLD analysis project Ga0126335, IMG submission 108409) | Marine gutless worms symbiont microbial communities from Oahu, Hawaii - Olavius sp. 1 OAHU.JWI-45 metaG | ecosystem: Host-associated > Annelida > Digestive system > Unclassified | place...
CGCCGGGCCGAAGCCGCCGGCATCCGTCTGTGCGGCCTCTACGGCATGAGCGAGGTGCAGGCGCTGTTCGCCCTGCGCCCGCCGGCGCTGCCGTTCGAGGAGCGGATCCGCCCGGGCGGCAGCCTGGTCGCCCCGGATGCGGCCGTGCGCGTGCGCGACCCCGACAGCGGCAAGCTGCTGCTGCCGGGCGAGCCCGGCGAGCTCGAGCTCACCAGCCCCAGCCTGATGCTGGGCTATGACGGCAATGCCGAGGCCACGGCCGAGACCGTCACCGATGATGGCTACGTCCGCAGCGGCGATCTGGGGATGCTGCAGGACGACCGCAGCTTCGTCTTCCTGCAGCGCATGGGCGACGTGTTGCGCCTGGGTGGCTTCCTCGTGAGCCCGGCCGAGATCGAGGCCCACCTGCAGGGCCATCCCGACGTCGCCGGAGCCCAGGTGGTCGGCGTCCCCGGCGCTCGCGGCACCAGCCCCGTCGGCTTCGTCACCCTGGCCGGTGCGAGCGGCTTTGACGAGGCGGCCCTGCGCGCGCACTGCCAGGCCGGCCTGGCCCGCTTCAAGGTGCCGGAAAGGATCTTCGTTCTGGATGAATTTCCGACCACCAAGAGCGCCAACGGCACCAAGATCCAGCGCGCGCGGCTGCGCGAGATGGCGGTTTCCCTGACCGCGAACGCTGGCGGAACGGTCGTCGGCGCTGCTACCGGACGATCCGGACAAGGTTAACGGAAGCCGCGGTTAAGCAAGCAGAAACCTTTACCGCCGCATAGTCGGATACCGGGGACGCGTAAGGGTAGACGCAATGTCATTTGCCACCGCTGCGGCCGCGCCGTTGGCGGCCGCGAAGTCAGCAAAAGCCAAGAAAAAGCAGGAGCAGGATGCGCTACACATCCTGCCGTTGAGCATCGTGCCGTTGCAGACTCCGGGACTGCAGCGGGCGCGCATGATCAAGGATCCGCGACTGGACAGCGTGGTCGAGCTGTTCCATGACGCCTCATCCGGCAGCGGCTGCGTGCCGCCGGAGAAACTGGCGCAGTGCTTCAACGAGCAGACCGATGAGCTGGACGAGGACCTGGAGCTCATCCACCGCCTGGCGACGCTGAACAGCTATGACGTCTACACCCTGCGCATCGAGCTCCGGCGGCTGGAGATCCGTGTCAACGACGTCGAGTCGCTGCGCCTGTCGGAAGACAAGAACCGCGAGCTGACCGAGTACATGCGCGGCTTCACCCGGCCGCTGATCAACCAGATCTACGGCGACGCCAGGCCAGAATTCAACAACATGAGCGACCTCGTCGGGCTGTTCAATTCGCCCGACAAGGACAAGGTCCTCATGAACATCATCCGCATGGCCGAGCGGCTGCAGATCCAGCCGCCCGAAGTGCCGGCGTTCCTGGAAGAGTACGGCGACGTCTTTCTCTCCCTCGCCTACTACCGCAACATCGTCGAAGACCTGATGGTCCGACTGGAGAAGTTCACCGAGGACATGTCGGAGATCCTCTCCAACCAGCAGATCAAGCGCGATCCGCGGATCAGCGACACCTGCCTGAAGCTGGACCAGAAGTTCAACGACATCGCCAGCTGGATCGCCGGCCGCTTCGAGAGTTTCGACCGCAACTCGCAGACCCTGTGGACGGACATCAACGCGGAGAGCTTCCGCAAGATGAAGCGGCTGATCACCGGCCACTACACCACCATCGGCGGCATGCTGTGCGGCATGGAGGTGAAGATGGACGCCTGGGAAGAGAAGTTCGGCGGCGGCCGCGGCGGCCCGCTGGCCAAGGCCGACTTCATCATGGGCGACTTCCGCCAGGGCATGGACGTGATCGCCCGCATCAAGGCCCAGGCCCCGGAGATCCAGGACCTCTGAGCGCCCGGCCCGGCCGGTCAGGCCAACCCGTCCGTCATTCCGGATAAGGTACCACTGAGGTTTTCGGTACGCACAAGCGGCCGTGGGCACTGACCACCCTGCATCTCTGATCGGCGGGCCTCAGCCCGAATCAGGCCCGGGATGACGAAGCTGGCCCACGCACAGCGCTGAAATCCTCCTCAGATGCGGGCGTCCCTCACCCGTGACCGCCGGCTCATGACATATGTTCACTTTTTGTTCTTGAACCTGTTTCCTCCCGTCCCCATTCTACGACTCGCACGATAGGCGAAGCGGGGCGCAAAGGAGGACAGGCGATGCCAAGGCTGCGGTTGACGGACACCGTCGATGCCAGCGCCCCGGCGCGGCCGTTCGACGTCCGCGCGCTCAAGACCGCACTGCAGCAGGTCGGCGACTACGCGCCGCCCGGCGGCGCGATCACCGCGTGGAGCGACGCGCCGATGTTCGACGAGCTGAAGCGGTTTCAGCGCCGTACTGGCCTCACGGCCGATGGCATCGTCTCGCCCGGCGGCCCGACGGAAACGGCGTTGAACGCCGCCCTTGCCGAACGGGCCCAACCTGGCAGCCGCCACCACAGCGTCTTTCGCCTTGGCGACGGCGTCGGCGCCGATCAGCCCAACCGGGGCGCCGACGTGCGCAACACCAAGCGTGCGCTCGCCTGGGCCGGCTACTATCCACAAGAACGCGCGCAGGACCCTGAGCCGTCGGTCGACGATGCGCTCGGTTTCGGCCTGCTCGGCTTCCAGCACGACTTCGGGCTCACGGCCGACAGCTATCTCCGCCCCGGCGGGGAGACAGAGCGCAAGCTGAACCGGCTGATCGCGCCGCTGATCGCTCAGTCCGGTGTGCGGGCCTCGCCTGTTGCCGACGCTACCGGAAGAAAGTCGCCGCCGCCGCCCGTCGTCAACAAGGAAGCAGACAGGATCCGGAGCATCCTTGACGACACCCCGGCACGGTTCGAGTTCAGGCCGATCCCCAAGGCCGACGGCTCGCCAACCTTCTGGGAACGGCCCGAACTGGGACGGCAGGCCGTCGAGAAGTTTGGTGCGATCATCGACAAGATGTCGGCAAAGCACGGCGTCGATCCTGACATGCTGCGCGCCATCATGTGGTTCGAGAACGCCCGCGGGCACTGGCTCGGAGGTAACGACCTGAAAGACTGGCTTGGCACTTCTGGTTCTGTGATGCCGATGAACATCAAGCCAGAGCTCTGGGGGGGCCCCTCGTCGGCAATGATGCCGGACGCCTCGAGGATCCCGAACAGAACATCGAGGCCGCCACGATCCTGATCAAGCGGATCACCGAACGCCTGGACGACCCGATCCCTGAAGCCATCGGGTCCATCTGGAACTACACCGGCCGAGAGCAGCCGAACGAGCGTGGCGCCGCTATTGCTCGCATCTATCGTGAGAAGCCATGGGCCAAAAAAAGTCGGATTGATGCAGCAACCTGCGGCGGGTTGCACGGGAGATCGACATGAAAGGTAAATGGAAAGGCGACCTTGTGATCGCCCTCGTCGTCGCCTTGCTGCTCGGCTTCGCTCTCCTGTCGACATTCGTACTGCTGCAAGAGCCAGGCGTGGACAATTTCTGCTATCGCAGCAGTGACGGGACCGGCCTTATTCCCCTGCCTGATCGGGAGCTTGACATGACATGCGACCCGAATTGGGCGGCAATCGCCATTGTCACCGTCTACTACGGGATTGCGTTCTTCTTCGTTCCCCTCTTCGTCGTCATCCACGGCCTGCGCTGGATCGTCCATCTGCTGGTCCGTCTGAACCGACACCTGGCCGGTTAGCGACGGACACCGAGGGCCAGACGCTGCGGCACAGACATAACGCAAAGAAAACAGGCCCGGTCGGCGGCGACCGGGCCTGTTGCAAACTGGCGCGCCCGGGAGGATTCGAACCCCCAACCTCCTGATCCGTAGTCAGACGCTCTATCCAGTTGAGCTACGGGCGCAAGGCCCACCGGGCCGGCCGGCGGGGACGCCTACCTACTGTAAACCATCACCGGACGCAAGTGGCGGGGCCGCAGCAGGGCCCGGCCCGGGCACGCTTTTGCCTTTGGTCACAGGGGCCGAATGGGTATAAACATCGGTTCGGCGCAACTCATATGACGGAGTAGCTGGAACTGTCGTTCCGGGTGTATTGACGATGGCCGCAACATTCTGGTCCCGGTGTGCCTGCCTCATGCTGGCAGGGTTTGCCGTTGCCCTGCTTGCCGGCTGCGGCAACAACGCGCCGGTCGAGTACAACTATCCCCGGCGGGAAGGCAACCAGCCCATTCCCAATCCGCAAGGGCCGCGCGAAACGGTGTTCGGTCCAGGTGGTCTGAACTTCTTCGGTGATGACAACAGCGTCTTCGGTGGCGGGGGCGGTGGCGGCGGTGCGGGCATCGGCGTCAACAGCTTCCTGTGGCGGGCTTCGCTCGACACCATCTCGTTCATGCCGTTGTCGTCGGCCGATCCGTTCGGCGGCGTCATCATCACCGACTGGTACAGCCCGCCGGAGACACCGAACGAGCGCTTCAAGCTGACCGTCTACATCCTCGACCGGCGGCTGCGCGCCGACGGCATCAAGGTCGCGGTGTTCCGCCAGCAGAAGAACGGCGGCCTGGACTGGAACGATGCCGCGGTCAACACAGAGACCGCGATTCAGCTCGAGAACGCCATCCTGACGCGGGCCCGGCAGTTGCGCCTCGACACCATGGAGCAATAACCGCAGCGGCCGCTGGGGACGGTGGCACAAGGTCACGCCCCGAACAGCAACCAGAACGCAACGATATGCCCGGCGCCGGCCAGCCCGGCCGGCCCACGGCAACAGGAGATCGCCGCACCATGGCGCGATACAACCCGAAGGAAGCCGAGCCCAAGTGGCAGCGGCGCTGGGATGAGGCGGGCATCTTCCGTGCCGAGGAGGATCCCGGCAAGCCCAAGTACTACGTGCTGGAGATGTTCCCGTATCCGTCGGGGCGCATCCACATGGGCCACGTGCGCAACTACACCATGGGCGACGTCGTCGCCCGCTACAAACGGGCCCAGGGCTTTTCCGTGCTGCATCCGATGGGCTGGGATGCCTTCGGCCTGCCCGCCGAGAACGCCGCGCTCGAACAGAAGATCCATCCGGCGAAGTGGACCTACGAGAACATCGACGCCATGCGCGCCCAGTTGAAGTCGATGGGGCTGTCGCTGGACTGGAGCCGCGAGTTCGCCACCTGCGACGTCGAGTACTACAGCCAGCAACAGAAGCTGTTCCTGGACTTCCTCAAGGCGGGCCTGGCCTATCGCCGCGAGTCCTGGGTCAACTGGGATCCGGTCGAGCACACCGTGCTGGCCAACGAGCAGGTCATCGACGGCAAGGGCTGGCGCTCGGGCGCACCGGTCGAACGCCGGCAGCTGAGCCAATGGTTCTTCCGCATCACCGAGTTTTCCGACGAGCTGCTGGCGGCGCTGGACGACCTGCCGCGCTGGCCCGAGAAGGTCCGGCTGATGCAGGCCAACTGGATCGGCCGCTCCGAGGGCGCCCGGCTGCGCTTTGCCGTGGTCGACAGGCGCGACGAGATCGAGGTCTTCACCACCCGCCAGGACACCATCTTCGGGGCCAGCTTCATCGCTCTGTCGCCGGATCACCCACTGACCGCCGAGCTGGCGGACGGGCGGCCGGAGCTGCGGGACTTCATAGCCGAATGCCGCCGCCAGGGCACCAGCGAAGAGGCAATCGAGACGGCCGAAAAGCAGGGTTTTGATACTGGGCTGAAGGTGCGCCACCCGTTCCGCGACGACGTCGAGCTGCCGGTCTATGTCGCCAACTTCGTCCTGATGGACTACGGCACCGGCGCCATCTTCGGCTGTCCGGCGCACGACCAGCGCGACCTGGATTTCGCCCGCAAGTACGGCCTGCCGGTGCTGCCGGTGGTCGTCCCGGCCGACGTCGACCCAGGCAGCTTCACCATTGCCGACGAGGCCTATGTCGGGCCGGGCCTGCTGGCCAACTCCGACTTCCTGGACGGCGAGACGGTGCCGGCGGCGAAGGCGGAAATCTCGCGCCGGGCCAAGGCCGGCGGCTTCGGCGACAGCGAGGTGATGTTCCGGCTGCGCGACTGGGGTGCATCCCGGCAACGCTACTGGGGTTGCCCGATCCCGGTGATCCACTGCCCCGACTGCGGCATCGTGCCGGTGCCGGAGGCGGACCTGCCGGTGGTCCTGCCCGACGATGTGGAATTCGACCGCCCGGGCAATCCGCTGGACCGGCATCCGAGCTGGCGCGACGTCGACTGCCCGCAATGCGGCAAGCCGGCAAAGCGTGAGACCGACACCCTAGATACCTTCGTCGATTCGTCCTGGTACTTCGCCCGCTTCTGCAGTCCGCACGCCGAAGCGCCGGTTGCACGCACGGCCGTCGACTACTGGTTGGCGGTGGATCAGTACATCGGCGGGGTCGAGCACGCGATCCTGCACCTGCTCTATTCGCGCTTTTTCATGCGGGCGATGAAGCGCTGCGGCCACGTCGGCATCGACGAACCGTTCGCCGGCCTGTTCACGCAAGGCATGGTCTGCCACGAGACCTACAAAGACGCCGCGGGTCGCTGGCTGTTTCCGGAAGACGTCACTTTCGACGGTGGCAAGGCGACGCAGGTCGATGGCGGCGGCCCGGTCACCGTCGGCCGCTCGGAGTCGATGAGCAAGTCGAAGAAGAACGTGGTCGACCCCGACACCATCATCGAGCGCTACGGGGCCGATACCGCGCGCTGGTTCATGCTCTCCGACACCCCGCCGGACCGCGACATGGAGTGGACCGAGGCCGGCATCGAAGGCGCCTGGCGCTTCACCCAGCGGGTGTGGCGCAACATCACTGCAGTGCTCGACGCACTGGCGGCGCCGGATGCGCCGATGCCGGCGGCCTTCGACGGTCGCGCCGCCGAGCTGCGCGCCGCGACCCATCGCGCGATTGCCGCGGTGACGGAAGGCATCGAGCGGTTTCATTTCAACGCCGCCGTGGCCCGGCTGTACGAACTGTCAAACGCGTTGGGCGGGGCGGCGCCGCAAGACGACAGTGAGCGCTGGGCCTTGCGCGAGGGCATCGAGGCCCTGGTGACGATGCTGGCACCGATGATACCGCACCTGGCCGAGGAACTCTGGCAGCAGCTGGGCTACGAGACCCTGCTGGCCGAGCAACCGTGGCCGAAGGCCGACACGGCGCTGTTGGTGGATGACAGCGTCACCATCGCCATCCAGGTCAACGGCAAGCTGCGGGCGAAGGTGACGATGCCACGCGACGCCGACGAGGCGGCGTTGCGTCAGGTGGCGGTGGAGCAGGACAATGTCCAGCGGGCCCTGGGGGAGAAGGAACCGCGCAAGGTGATCGTGGTACCGAACCGGATCGTCAACATTGTCGTCTGAGCTGCAACGCCGGACGCTGCTTCGCGGCGCCTTTGTAGGCCTCATTGGCGGCGCCCTGGCCGGCTGCGGGTTCCAGCCGCAATACAGGCAGCGGGCTGCCGTGGGCACGGCCGCGACCGACCTGTCCTACGTCTTCGTGGCGCCGATCGGCGAACGCAGCGGGCAGTTGGTCCGCAACGAGCTGATCGAACTGTTCGGCGTGGCGCAGAGCGTCGCGGATCAGGTCTACAGGCTGGATGTGCAGTTGCTAGAGAGCCGCGAGGGCCTGGCGATCGAGCAGGACGACACCATCACGCGCTACAACCTGCGCCTCGCCGCCGCTTTCTCGCTCCAGGACAGGCGTGACGATGCCGACGTCTTGAAGGGCAACACGCGGGCTATCGCCGCCTACAATGTGGTCGAGTCGCGCTACGCCAACCTGATCGCGGAACGCGACGCGCGCGCGCGGGCGGCCCGTAACGTGGCCGAGAACATCCGCGATCAGGTGGCGGTGTACTTCGACCGGCGACGGGCCTAGGTGCCTCGAGCCTCCAACCCATGAAGATTGCCGCCAGGAACATCGACGGTTTTCTCGAGCAGCCGCCTGCAAAGGTGCGCGCCATTCTGCTCTACGGCCCCGACACCGGGCTGCTGCGTGAGCGCGCGCAGCTGTTGCTTCGGAACCTGGTCGGCAGCACGGATGATGCCTTTCGCATCGTCACCTTGGCGCCGGCCGACCTGCGCGACGACCCGGCCCGTCTGGTGGACGAGATGGCGGCACTGTCACTGACCGGGGGGCGCCGCGTGATCCGCGTGCGCGGCAGCGATGCCAGGACCGCAGAGCGGGCGCGCGAGGTGCTGGACGACCCGCGCGAAAGCGACAGCGTTTTGCTGGTGGAAGCGGGTGAGCTGGCCCCGCGCGACGCCGTGCGCAAGCTCTTCGAGCAGCACGACCGGGCAGCGGCGGTTCCATGCTATGCCGATGACGAGCGGGCGCTGGAGGGGGTGATTGAGCACGCCCTGCGGACCGCGGATTTGAGCGTCGAACCGGCGGCGCTGGCCTATCTGATTGCCAGCCTGGGCGCCGATCGCGGCGTGACCCGGCAGGAAATCGAGAAGCTGGTTCTCTACAAGTCGGGCGATGATGATCGCAACGTCTCGCTGGCCGACGTCGCCGCCTGCGTCGGCGACGGTGCGCCCCTGGCCCGCGACGACGTCGCGCTTGCGGCGCTCAGCGGCGACCAGGCGGCGATGGACCGGGCGCTCGAGCGTTGCTATGCCGTCGGCGAGTCGCCCGTCGCCGTCTTGCGGACGGTCGCCCGACATCTTCAGCGGTTGCACCTGTTGGCCCTGCGCAGCCGGACGGGGAGCGGCGCGGAAGAGCAGATCCGCAAGCTGCGCCCGCCGGTGTTCTTCAAGCACGTACCGATCATCCGCGGGCAACTGCGGCTGTGGGATCTCGCGCGGCTTGGTCAGGCCATGGAATTGGTTACGCAGGCGGAATTAGAGTGCAAAAGCACGGGGCTCCCTGCGGAAGCCATGTGTTCTCGCGCACTTATGCGGCTTGCCACGGCCGCGAGAATGAGCGCACGTTAATGATTTCGCGTTAGGCCGGAAGCGGAACGTTTCGGGATCGATGCGAATGTTGTGGTTCGGTCAAGCCTTTGTCAGGCATCTCTACCGTCGGACTTAGTGCCATAATTCCTTGATTTCTGCCATTCGTGACGAAGGTTGCAGGCCAGCTACTCAGTCTGCAGCCTGGGCATATGGCTGCCTGGCTCGCGATACTTTGTTCCTATTCCGGATCATTACTTAAGCGGACTAAAACCTGGATCGTTCTTTAGTCGTGCTCGGGGCTGTGTCGTAATCGATGCAGGATGTCGTCGAACTGCTCGAGGCTGCGATAGGCGATCCGGACTTCGCCCCGCTCCCCTTTGTGGTTGATCGTCACCTTGAGGCCCAACTTCTCGGACAGCTGGTGCTCGAGCGCCCGCGTGTTGGCGTCCTTGCTGCTCGCCGGGGTCCGCGACCGGGTCGGTGCGGCCTGTTGCGACAGGCGCTCGGCTTCGCGGACGCTGAGGCCGCCGCGGACCACGCTGCGTGCCACTGCCGTCGGATCGGCAGCCGCGAGCACCGCGCGTGCATGGCCGGCGCTGAGCTGGCCGGCCCGCACCATGTCCTTGACCTCGTCGGGCAGGCCTAACAGGCGCAGGAGGTTGGCAACGTGGCTGCGGCTCTTGCCGACGACCTCGGCCAGCGCCTCCTGGGTATGGCCGAATTCATCCAACAGCCGGCGATAGCCTTCGGCTTCTTCCAGCGCGTTCAGGTCCTGGCGCTGGATGTTTTCAATCAGCGCCAGCTCCAACGCCTGGCCGTCACTGAGGTCACGCACCACCACCGGCACTTCGTGCAACTGGGCCAGCTGTGCCGCGCGCCAGCGGCGTTCGCCGGCAACGATCTCATAGCCCTGCTCGCCATCGCTGCGCCGACGCACCAGGATCGGCATCAACACGCCGTTGACGCGCACCGAGTCGGCCAGTTCCTTCAGCTCCGTCTCGGCGAAATGCCGGCGCGGCTGGTAGGGATTGGGTGCAAGCTCGCCGACCGGCACGGTGCGGGCCGTGCGCAGACGGTCCATGGCTGCGCGGTCGTCGGGCCCCTCTTCCAGCAGCGCCGAAAGCCCGCGCCCCAGGCCCTTGCGCCGCGCGTCCTCGATCATGCCGCGGCCACCAGGCGTTCGCGCCGCAGCTTCTCGCTGGCCAGCCGCATGTAGGCCAGGCTGCCGGCGCAGCGGTGGTCGTAGAGCAGGGCCGGCTTGCCGTGCGACGGTGCCTCGGAGATCCGCACGTTGCGCGGGATCACGGTGTCGAACACGGTGTCGCCGAGATAGCTGCGTACGTCTGCCGCGACCTGGTCGGACAGGTTGTTGCGGCGGTCGAACATGGTCAGCACGACGCCGCCGATCGCCAGGTCGGGGTTGTAGCTCTCGCGGATGCGGTCGATGGTTTTCAGCAGCATGCTCAGCCCCTCCAGGGCAAAGAACTCGCATTGCAGCGGGACCATCACCGAATCTGCCGCCACCAGCGCGTTCAGCGTCAGCAGGTTCAGCGAGGGCGGACAATCGATCAGGACATAGTCATAGCCGGTGACGCCGTGTCCGGCCAGGGCCTCGCGCAGACGGTAGGCGCGGCGCGGGACATCGATCAGTTCCAGTTCCGCGCCGGACAGGTCGATGGTCGACGGCACCAGCGACAAGCGCGGGATCGCCGTCGCCACCGTCGCTTCGCGCAGGCTCGCCGCCCCCATCAACACGTCGTAGGAACTGACCGCGCGGGTCGCACGGTCGACGCCCAGGCCGGTGCTGGCATTGCCCTGGGGGTCCAGGTCGAGGACCAGAACCCGCCGGCCGACCGCCGCCAGACCGGTGCCCAGGTTGATCGCCGTGGTGGTCTTGCCGACCCCACCTTTCTGGTTGGCAACGGTAACGACGCGCGGGGTCGGAAGCCGCTGGACGGCGCCGGGACCGTCATCCCGTTCAGGCCGGCCTTCCCACATGCGACAGCTCCTTCAACCTCAGCACCACGCCGCGCGGATCGGAGAGGCTGGCGATCCGCTCCACGCGCATTCTCCAAGATTTAGATGCTTCCGTCAATTCAGCCTCTACATCTTGTCCCTTCGGAAAGAGGCACACGCCATCCGGCGCCAGATGCGGTGCCGCCAGCGCCAACAACTTCGGCAACGGCGCCAAGGCCCGCGCCGTAATCGCCGCGGCGGACATTGCCGGTAGCCGCTCGATCCGGCAGTTGTGCACCGTCACCTCCACGGCCATGGCCCGGGCAGCCTCACGCAGGAAGACGCATTTTCGCGCATCGCTCTCAACCAGATGCACGGTCGGCACCCCCATCGCTGCCAGCACGAGACCAGGGAATCCGGCCCCGCTGCCGAGATCGAGCCACGGCCCGTGCGCCGGCCCCAGGCGCCGCAGCTGGGCGCTGTCGAGCATGTGGCGACGCCACAGATCGTTCAGGCTCGCCTGCGAAACGAGATTGATGTGGTCATTCCACTTGTGCAACAGCCGCGCCAGCGTCTCGAGCCGCGCCATTGTTTCACGTGAAACATCCAACTGGGACGCGAAGGCCTCTGGCGACAGGGTCGCAGCCACGCGCGTGGACCTCAAGCGGCGCGGCGGGCTTGCTCGCGCCGTACATGCACCAGCAACGCAGTCAGCGCGGCGGGAGTCACGCCCGGGATACGCGCCGCCGCGCCGAGAGTCGCCGGGCCATGCTGTTTGAGCTTTTCCC
>Ga0126335_1002176_pt1 | contig 11564 bp, 12 predicted proteins | sample OlaspJWI45metaG_FD_108409 | JGI IMG/M metagenome (GOLD analysis project Ga0126335, IMG submission 108409) | Marine gutless worms symbiont microbial communities from Oahu, Hawaii - Olavius sp. 1 OAHU.JWI-45 metaG | ecosystem: Host-associated > Annelida > Digestive system > Unclassified | place...
TCGGCAGGGCCGTATTAACCGGTAAGCACGGTACGCTCGTGCGTAGGGCCCCCGGCTAGCAAGGGGCCCCCGACGACCAGCAGGCAAAAAATTAGTTGTTATAAATAATGTTTATTTTACATGTCAAAGGCTGTGATATGACGACATGACATCTTGATTTGGTTTCCCAGAATACATTTTTTGTAATGAAACGTATCTTTCGTTTATTATTTTACTTTACTTACTTAGTCCGCCACATTTTCAGTCATAAATATTCATTGCAAACATTATGTTCGGGCATTCTGTTAATTGACAGCGGCACATTGTGATGTTTCTGGTTTTAGTGCACTTTAGAAATGTTCTTACTTACTTACGTACACAGGTGTTACATAGCAGTTTCCCAGACTGCCTGGATTAGTTTGCTGCCTAGCAACAGATTTCACTAGGTGAATATGTAGCCTGATGGCTGAAACAAATGAACACAATTTAATACCCTTTCACCATGCTAAAGATGGTTGAACCAACACGGAAGGTTTGTTAGCATAACTGATATGTTTGTTATGCATTGTGTCACTTTATAGGTTTATCTATGAGACTGAGCAGTTTAATGGCACTGGAGAATTACTGGAAATCCTTGGCAGGTACTGTATTATCATATCTGCACTTTTGCATCGACTGGTGATTTGTGGGTGAGTGAGGAGAGGATTAACGACCACTCGACGCTTTATAGGTAATTTTGGTGATGACTGTTGATTTGTGGCTTTATGGCTCAGAATCTGCAAATGACGTAAAGAAATATCTCTGTAACTGGATTTCACACCGAACAGATTGTTGAATCAAATGACGAGTGATGTCTGTGTTGTACTTGTAGCATAATAAATGGTTTTGCGTTGCCACTGAAGAATGAACACAAGCAGTTCTTAGTTAATGTTCTGTTGCCGCTGCATAAAACAAGGACACTGAGCTTATATCATGCCCAGGTCTGGCACTGTTGCTTGCTTGTTAATTGATGAAGCTTTTACACTTTGAACATTGACTTAAAATATCGACAGGCTTTTGCTGTATAGTTTAGTTTTTACCTATATACATAAGTTACAACTTTGTGCTGGGATACGAATGCATATATAGGATTATTGTTATAGCAAGTGGCTGAAGTAAGTTGGTGAAGGCTGCGTTGAATCTATTGGGAAATTGGAACTCCCATATTATGCAGTGTTTTTTGGCTCCCCAAGAGTCCCCACCCCAAGCAGGACCTTGATCCATGCAAAGCGAAACTGCATGACAGACAGACTGATAGACATGCAGAATCATCAGTCGCAGTAGTCTGCATCTTGTGTATTTGTTGCAGCCTGGTAATGTTAATTTTGTGTATTTTTCTAATGGTTGCCGTTAATAGGCCATGTGTCACACTTCGGGGAGTTTCGGTTATAGAATATTTGCTAAATCTTTGTTTGAATATGCTGTAACTGTTTCTTTTTGTGTTGGCTATACTTGTGTAGTATTGAAACGGCTTGTGTGTGTCGGATCATTGCAGTCTAGTTTCGTATTGTCAAAGTTTTGGTTGACAATTTGTTGTAGCTGGCATACTGCATCGTTCAGTTTCTGGAGAAGGATGCCACATTGACTGAGCCCGTAAGTTCTCTTGTTCTTTGTCCCAGGTTGGGTGGTAGCTTTAACCTGTCATATAAGCAATAGTGCTAAGTATGGGGAAACGGTGGATTTTGATCCCTGTGGAGCCGAAACCCCTCAATCGATTTTAATGAAACTTTAAATATATGACTATGTTCAGGACCCCCCACCACACGACAAATTTGGTGGGGGTAGCTCTACATGGGTGGTCTGGGCTAATAGACAACTTGCCACATCTCCGACTTTTTTTTTCTTTTTTTCCTAATCTTGATCACTGGATTATTCAGTGCTCTGGCCAAGTATGAAATCAGTGAATAGTAATTCTACACAGTGGTGCTCAAATATGTGCACCATTTTTATGCTTCTGCTACACATATAGGCATTAGAGGCATTATGCTTCAGCATTGTGCTCCCAGTCTGTTTGTGATTCTGTTTGTGGTGTTGTCCTAAACTCTGACGATACATTTGCAGGAACCGATTATTTTCGACTGCAATTTCTTATCCTGCCATTTTTCTATTTGACCAGAAATACAGGGTGACATTAAGTTTTGGTTAGAGGCATGATGGAGTTGTAGGTAGCTCATTAGATTATCAGCACAGTTAGTGAGTACCTGTTGGAAAGGTGTACTTTATAGGAAATGCTTGATGACTGACTTATTGTTTAGGTTTTATGTGATATTGTTTCATTCTGTGTTTTTCAGGTCGTTAAAGGGTTACTGAAGTTCTGGCCTAAAACCTGTAGTCAGAAAGAGGTAATAGCATTTGGTTGTAACTTGTTACTGTTTTAGCATAATGTCGTTCTGTAAAGATGGCATTTTTCTCTGCCATTCACCTGAATATGATCGTGCTAGCTTATTTAGATAAACACGGTTACCAAGTTTATCTAAGTTTTCCAGAGTGTGTGAAGATTTTCTGATATGTTTCAGTTATATTGCATACTTGTGCAAACAGTTGTTTATTTACATCTAGGAAGAGAGGGAGCCTAAAACTGACATATTCTGCTGAGAATGTCAAATGGTAACTAATTGCTGCCTATGAATATGTATTTTGTAGCTGAGAGTAGTGACAAATTTCACGTGAACATTAAATGAAACGTGATTATGAATGAATGCAGAGGAATCATTGTGCACATTTGGACTGTCGCCTTGGAACTTTTTATCTGTCTTTTCCGTTGCATTTTGGCTTAATTGTTTGCCATGTTTTATTCACCGAATTCATTGAGGCTAGCATCGCTAGATGTTCATCTCGCAATAACTAAATGGATAGATTGAATATTTATAAAAAAACTTGCATAATGGCTCTTTTTTCGGTGTATCTTACTGACCTTGCCACATCAGTCTTTGTTCAGTTCAGTAGTCTTGTTCTGTTTAGTCTGACCAACTCTGCTGGCGTGATATGCCATCAGACATATGCAGAGAATATTCATGCATGGAATAGATATTTTGTGAACATGATATAGTGAAAGTCTTGTGGCCACAGACAACCTTGACATTGCAGCTGCATGCAGATGTAGTTGTAGTGATTTCTGTGTGATGTTGGCATCGGCAGGTGATGTTTCTGGGTGAATTGGAAGAGATCCTTGACGTGATTGAACCGACTCAGTTTCAGAAGGTCATGGAGCCATTGTTTCGGCAGCTGGCACGCTGTGTATCCAGTCCACACTTCCAGGTTCAGACTCTATCTTATGTCAATATCTGTGTTCCAGTTAGCAGATTTAAAAAGCTGACACGGTTGCACTGAATGTCATGAATTAATTACACAGTTTTTTTTGGCTTTTCAACATTGCATATATCTTGTTCTCTACATTACTATGACAGTTACGTTAAATGATCGACTGTGGCATAATTGAATGTTCAGTCGTTTGATATGTGCTGTCTAGTACAAATTCACTGTATTCTGTTTTAATATTTCACTTTGCACCAGTTTGTTTCCGAAATGATCTACAATGTGTTACGATAGTTTGTCAGGGCACTGATAATGTTACTTCCTAATGTTAATAAACATTTGGAAACTAAACTTTTTATGAATGCTTATCCCCAAGTCCAGTATCGATTTTGTATATTAGTGTTCAGTGCTGTTGTCCATTTTACTGTAAGTGATGCTGTAGTAATTTCCCATTTGATTTGATTTTGATTTGAACTGTTAGCATCTGTATGTGATGGTGTAGGTGGCCGAGAGGGCATTATACTATTGGAACAACGAATACATTATGAGTCTGATTGAGGAGAACTCAACAGTAATCCTGACAATCATGTTTCCGGCACTGTACCGGATCTCAAAGGAGCACTGGAATCAGACAATCGTTGCACTCGTCTACAACGTTCTCAAGACGTTCATGGAAATCAACAGTAAATTGTTTGACGAGCTTACGTCAAACTACAAATCCGAGCGACAAAAGTCAGTCTTGGTGCAGCATTATTTGGTCGTTACAAATAGCAACAGGGTGGGTAGTTTAGTGCAATGTAGAATATGGGGTTAGGTATTACAATGTAGGCTACAGAAGGGTTAAAAAGTGAGTTTTCATGTTGCATGTAGAACTGTCAACGTGAAAGCTGATCATAGCAGGAATGCGTGCCTTAGTTTTAGTCGATTTACTTGTGGTGTATTTGTATCCTGCCACGAAGAATAGTCGTGTATTTAGTCTGAGCAGTGGGGCTATGTAGCACGTTATATGCCAGAAGTGACTTGATTATAAGCGTGGCAGTAAGTCGGCACTGCTTTTCGGATGCAGAGTCGTGCTTCTAGTCTCGTAGTCACACTTTTCCAGTTGCAGAGCTATGCGATGGTTATTGGGTGGCAGTCAACTTGTTCCCAGGGGTTAGGGTTTAGGTCAGGATTATGGCAGGGGTTGGAGTTAGGATTCGGACTGGGTTTAGCCACAGGACTTAGGCTTAGTATCGGGGTTAGGTGTGCCTTGCGGACGAGTTGACTGTGGTGTTTTCTGAATGTTTTGTTGACGTCGATATTTGCGTTGTCAGAGAGAAGAAGAAAGAGAAAGATCGAGAAGATTTATGGAAACGTCTCGAGTCACTGCAGCTGAACAACCAGCAGCTCTCGGTGCAGAAGATTGCCACGTAGTTTCTCGCGGTGGTTCATAGTTTCCTGTGCTCCTTGTCTTACTGCATTACTCAGCTGAGTTGGTCTTTGTGATTGGCCGATTTGCCTGTCTCTTGATTGGCTGTTGTCATATCTATTCATTTTACAGTAAGTCTCTAACGACAGCAAATGTTTACTACTAGCTACGGTACGGTAATTTTGTTAGGTTTTTTTTTGGTTTTTAGTGCATTGTGCTTAGGGAGTAGTAAGTTTGCACTGCAAAATTTTTAGGTTGCATCGAATGCACGAGATGTAGACTATTGTCATCGATGTGCTGTCCGTCCATCTGTCTGTCTGTTATGCGGCTAAACCTGGCTTCACTGTGCTGTGCAGGGGTCATTTGGTGCAGCATTTGCCAAATCACTTTGGTTTCTTGTTAATGATTATTTGTTGTGGATCTTATTGGCAATCGTATTCTGCATGTTGTTTAGTTGAGGTCACATATAGCATACATTGAATGCACAGTTCGTACGGCATTTATTTGGTCTGTGTGTATGATGCATTGATGTGGGCTGCATAAAACACAGTTCTGAACCAGTGTTATTAGAGGATTGTCGCATGGATTGCGCAACACGCTTATAGTACTGCATGTTGCTATGAGATTGGCTTGAATGGTCGTTTAAGTGAATGCTAAATGGTAATTTGTACTTTAAGAAACTTCTACACCTTGTTCCAAAAAAAACGTCCCACTTTATCATTTGCTGTAACTTTAACATGCCTGCATCAAAATGGACAAAATTTGGCACATAAAAAGAAGAAACTCAGAGCTACAAAACGCACATAGTCGTCCTCAAGTTGTATCACTTTTACTTATTTAATTTTAGGTATAAATCTGATATGCTGATATTACGTCATTCACACGTCACTGCAGCATTTGTAAACAATGACGTTCAGCAACGAAGAGAAGATATTGATCAAAAGTTTGCATCTGTCGAAAGGATACAATGCTAGCAGGTTGCTTGCAGAATTTCCTGACAAAGTTGCTTAGCTGGTGTGAGCTATCAGGGTAATGTCTAGTGTGGCTGATGGGGGCATCCGACAGTGGTATGTCTGTATTCATCACTGCAGATCCAGTTATTCATTACTGATGACAGTGTTTAGCCATGGTGCTGTCATTTATGAGACTTAATGTTTTCTGTTGTGTAATCCAAGCTATATCATTCATTCATCAGTTCTTGTGAGTGAACCAATCAGTTCTCAACTGGCCATGTGCTTTGTATACCGCAGCAAGTTTTTAACACTGTTTCTGTTTGTTATTATGCAGTCCTGTGAGGTTATATATAGTTCTGATACTGATGTGATTTGCACACATTGTAATAGTAGACTTGCTCCTGCCGACGTCGATATTTATCCGATGCTTTGTTCATTATAGTGTTTAGCATATTATCTTGTTGTGCTGAGGTTTTTGCGTCATCAGTCAGCAATTTTTGATTATCACAGATATTAGACTGCACATAATGCACAATGATCGTTCTCGTAAGAAAACCATCATAAAGCTAGTCATAACGTTTTATAGTGCATTTTTTAACCTTTTGAACGGTCTTCAGGGACACATTCTGTTGCATTTGTGCATGATGTTTAATACAGCTTTTGATGCCGCAGCACTTATTTTGCGTTGCATTTTATTGGACTTGTGTGAAAATTAACGTACCGTCACATTTAATTTGACCTCTGTTTGAATATTTTCATTTTTTTTGAGCATGATTTGTTTTATTACTGAATTTCAGCTATCAGTACTACCAGCGCAGCTCGTCTCTGAGGTCACTGGCTGTGTGTTCGCACTTGAGTAATTTATATTTAGTGCGGAATCGATGTGTGACTTTTGTGTTCAACGAGTTTCTTTCTGATGAATTATTACTGTCTATACTCTTTATCTCTATCTCCTAATGAAATTAATTAATGATGCATGTCGTGTATGCTGGCTGCTACATTATGATGCAGAAACACGGATGCCGCGAGGAAAGTTCTGTTTCGATGTCTTTGTGATGTGATGTTTTGTTGTTGCCTTGAGCACTTTGCAGCAGGTTATGAATGATTGCTCTGGAAGCCTGAGAGATGATGCGATAAAAATATGTGGAAGAAACATCTTGCTGTTTAAAGCCTGTTTTGACAGTAGTGTTATAGTAGCTCCATTATGTGTTAGTGAGTGATGCATCTGTCCAATAGTCCAGCAGTACAAGTTACATTATTGTTTGTGGTAAAGTCTGTGTGAAATGTGCATTGGGTGGTGACGGCGACTCTAAATAATCTTTATAAAGAACGTGTGCAGTGAAGAGGTATTTTTGCACTATCTGTGTGTACATTATGGCTTCGTAGTGGTAGTACTACTAGTACTTTTGAAGCGATAATGTCAGATGTATCCAGTTTTATTCTGTACACTGTAGACTTAGTTCTTCCCCTCCAACAGACAACATCTGCGCTCTAATGAGTGTCTGGAGTGTAAGATGAAAGGTTATTGGAACTGTTCTTTGCTGTATTGTTTCTGCACTTGTTCACAGTCGTAAGCTGACTTGTGTGACGTTAAGCCTCTACTCACTCTCGTCTTTTAGTTAAATTTAGTTTTTTTTGTGCGTTTTTAGCATTTTTATTGTAGGTTCAGTTTGTTTTGGGGTTCATTTTGTGTGTTTCTTTGCATTTCTGTCCAATGTTGTGAGTTGTCATAAGTTCTAGTGCAGCCAATTGCCTGGTAGAACTTCGTCTCCAAAATGACCCGTTACATTTTGAGTTACAAGCAGAACCTTATACCCAGATACCTAAATGCTGTAGACTTAGTCCTTGATTGTCACTTGTCAGTAGAATTGTATATTACTGGCTGCAGTGTGTAAGTCAGTATCGTAGCAGTCTTGTGCTATTAATACAGCATTGTGTGTGTGTGGCTGCAATTGGATTGATCTGAGTATGGTATTGATATGTTTTGAATTTTCTGAAGATTTGCATTGTAGTGTGTTAACACCAAAGCAGCATACTTGTTGCACAGTTGAAGCTGGTGACTATCGTAAATCCGTATTTGCATAATGCTACGGGCTTGCTGTAGTTCATTGCTGCGTAACGTTTTGTCGTCAGTTTAGCAGCACATTTCACGTGGTTCACTGCGAGCAGTATTGGTGGATTGAGACTTATTTATTTGTAAATGCGTTCTGTTCAATATTTTATAGTGGTTTGCATGTTGTGCTTGTTGACTTGTGTTGACTTTGTCTGTGCCGTTGCCTAGTGCGTGCGTGTGAGTTAGTGTCACCTTTGTAACGTGATCGCTACTGTTGTGCACACGTTGGTGCTTTGACATGTACATACGATCTGTGGGTAGCATCAGTTACTATTCTACCCTATCACCACCTCAACCTCCGTGGCCTCGTCTGATCTGTGATGTTGGTCTGGAGTTACAGAGGGAACACTAATGGAACTGCTCTTGTTGCCATAGTACTGTGTACAGTTTTGTTGTTGCACGATGTTCTAGGCAGCTTATGGGTCCAGCAGATTGGGTATTTGTCACGCTGGGACCCTTATGCTGTGATTAGCCTAGAGGAAATTGCAATGCATTTATGTTGTGATATGGTGGAGTGGTTCTGGTGGGATTGAAGCCTGATCTCAACGACCAACTGGCTTCTTTCAGTGCTTTGACACTATTGCTTGCATCATCTGCCTGTAAAAACCTGAAGTACCTTATAACGTGTCAAGAGGGACGTTAAGTCTTTACTCACTCTTAACAATAGAAAGAGCTTAATATAATTCTGTTGTTTATGATCTCATTAAAATATAGCAGTCTTGTGGCTTCATATGGCACAGAATGTCTTGCAGTAGTGAATATGGCTGTGACCCTGACGCAGCACCACAATATCACTTTGCTTGTCTTTAGTCGCTGCATTTTCAACCTCCAGATATGAACCTTCATTTGCCCGTAATTGACCGACTTTTAACTCTACAAGTGTACAGTATGTGTTGGTGCAGTATGCTAAGTGGTGCGGTGCGGTAACTAGATATCGTACGGTACTTGAATGGGAGACATTGTGTACTGACATGTTCATTTACAGTCAGCTCATCCATGGTCAGGTTGGCCCCAAGTCAGCTCGGCCCAGGGGAAACCTGAACCTAAATCTAACCCCAGTCTTAACCTAACCCTTGCCCCAGCCCTAACACTAACCCTACCCCTAACGTTAACAGGAACGAGTTGACTGCCACTGGACATGTAACAACTGATAATGCGCAGCTTGTATTCAGCACTGCAGAGTTTGTCTGTGTTGATTTAATGCGTTTTGTTCATCACACTGCATGTCTAGACTCAGCATCGTCACAGCAAGATGGCATGTGCATAGCAAAGTCGGAAATCCTCCGTAGATATTAACTGTGTTCATAGGTTTGCTTGTAACTTGATGCATCATGTAACGACGACTTGTGGCTGAAAGGTGCATAGACTTGTGTACTGGCTGTGTATACACCATGTCGGAAAAAAGTAGACCTTTGACTTGTAGATAACTTTGTCAGAGATCGTAAGCAATTTGCTTCCAGAGTTAGTCCAGCAACACGTTTAATGTGTCATGGGAAATACTTGCTGGTTTTGTTGAAATTTTACAGTCTTTCTGGCATTTTTGAAAATCGGTCAGTATTTGAAAAAATAACTGTTATGAGTTAAGGGTCTACTTTTAGGGACACCATTTGTGTCATTGTGCTTGTTGAGGACTCTATCTAAAGTGTGTATTTGCCAAAGTTGTGTTCCATGCTAGTATTAGTTGTGTTTCAAGTACTCGTTAGTGATGGCATTAGCTGCTTTGAATGCTTAGTTTTAGGGTTGTCGAATGATTAATTTGTTACAACCATGAAGTAATTATAATCGATACTGATACTTGTTAACTCGTTTCGTTACCATTGCAGATACACATCATCAAATGAGGAGATTGAAGTCTAAAAGTTACTTTATTTTCCTTAGGCGGTCAACAAATATGTAACACTGTGGCATAAAAATTAATTTTCTGCAAACTAATTTATTTTTTGTCAAAATTGCAGCGTTGTTGCAACTGTAAAGTAAATTGTCATTCGTTAAATGAAGAAATTTTGTTAGTCAAGTAAAGTTTGATGTTGGAAGTTTGTTATAGATGGTAGCTCTGCTGGTTATGGTAGCTTTTACTTCCTGGTGTTAAAATTTCACAGAACTGTTAATTATTATGCCTTGGCCCTACAGCTGTAGTGACATATGCATCATCCTCACAACTCTTGGACTAATTAACTGACTTCACACTGCTACTACGATACGTATTGTGGCGGGGTAACAAGCTGTACTGCTGTGCTGTATCCAGATCTCGTTTTATTTGCAGTATCAGTTTTGTTAACACATTCTTTCGACAGCTGTAGTTAGTTTCCAATGTGCAACTGTGAGCACATATTTAGTACGCTATGGTACTTAGTTTCCGGGTTGTGTCGGCGATGGTTACGTAGAGAAGATGTAGAGAAGCTGTTTAGTTCGTTATCACTCTGCTTATCTTACTGTCTCGTGTGGTGCCTCTGTACTTTGCACTGTGATTGATGTTGCTTCAACCCAGTGAATGCTGCTTGTACGATGTGTGCTTGTGCCGACCACTTTGTGGAGATGCTCGCTTTTGTGCTGGACATTTCCGTTATTTGCCAGTAACTTATCAGCGTTAATAAGTAAAGGTGAGCATTGAGATGGGAAGTGTTGGCAATGTTACATTTCTAGTGGCCTCACAGTATGAGTGCAGTGACCAGTTTTTTCTCTGTGTTTGAACCTTCATGGCCTCATCTGATCTGTGATGTTGGTCTGCTTACTTACTTTTGTATACAGTACCTCCAAGTCGAGACTTTTCAACGGGATAGAAATGTGCACGTTATTATTATTAAAATCATTTGTCGTATATGTGCATTGGTTGTGAGTGCAAAAATGTCAAGCAAGTTACAAACTTCGTTCAACGTCAATTGATGATTAAGTGTATTGCATGGACATTGATACTTTTTAGTGTTGTAGCTTAAACAGCTTTCATAATGTGTTCTTCAAGTGTGACACATTACTGTACCATCGTTGGATCAATTTTTATTTTATTTTAGAAAAAATGTTTTCGATGTGTGATGTAGGCATAATGTAAGGTGAGTTTTGTTTTATATTTAAAATTTTCTGAGGCATAGCTTAAACCCTAGTATCTCCTTGTAAACTGTGTTTGTGATGTGTTATATGCGAACCTTAAATGCACGTCACGTTTTCTTTATAACAGGTGACGTGGTTCTGAGCACTCTGCCAGGCTGTACTATTGGTACATGTACATTAATTTTTTGGGGTTGTCCTTTGTATTCTGCTTCTTGCCTCACAAACAGTTGAAACGCATTGAGATTGTTGTGTTCCTGTTTTTGCATGTAACTGTCAGTAATTTCACGTAGAAAGTTTGTGACACAGAATTTGTTGTTGCCGTTTGTGAGGACTTAACGATGTGTGTTAAGTTTTATTTGTTGTATTTAAGACTGTTGACCGATGAGTGTTGCGAATGCAGCTGATCTGAGTTGCTGATGGTTGACCATACTCTCTGCAAATCACCATATGCTTTGCCTTTCTGGCATCATTACTGTGAGGCTTGATCACACTGTGAACTATCATTAATTTCTGTTTTCTGTTATTTGCAATAGCCCTACAAGCTGTATTTTTTCATTTTTTTACAGTTTGTGCTACGACACTACTTTCTTTTTACTTTCCTGGTTCTTGGTGAAGTTGCTTGAATTTCTTCTTTTTTTGTATTTCATCACATGACCAGAATATTATGTCTTTCTGAAAGAAAGAAAACTACACTTGCATGTACTGTTATTATTCGAATATGGTGATGTGGGCAGATGCTGATCAACCTTATGCACTTTGGTTGGATTTAAAA
>Ga0126335_1002177_pt1 | contig 11563 bp, 7 predicted proteins | sample OlaspJWI45metaG_FD_108409 | JGI IMG/M metagenome (GOLD analysis project Ga0126335, IMG submission 108409) | Marine gutless worms symbiont microbial communities from Oahu, Hawaii - Olavius sp. 1 OAHU.JWI-45 metaG | ecosystem: Host-associated > Annelida > Digestive system > Unclassified | place...
ACAGCCGAATAAGGGCTTGAGACAGCTGTACAAAAAATAATGTTTGAGATTGTATCCATCTCAAGTCATTGATTGGGTATGCCTAACATAATCCGTCTTAGGGCGTAGACTAAGACTTGATTAAAATCTCAGTGAGTCGACCGGACATCCAATTCCAATTCTCCAGTCTGAGTCTAGTCTTGGTCTACTGCTGCTTATTTATCACCAACCAAAAATCAATGTGAATATGATACACACAGAAAAAACCTAGTGCGACATATTTTTTCGTTCTTTACCAGTTCAGTTAAAACGAAACGGTTGACAGTTATGCTTATGTTACGTGGGTTAACAACATGAATATGTACACAGAATTGTTAGCACTGTGCTCAGAATCAAGTCACTTTCATCACAAAGACATCATATTAGTGCAAAAGACGTTTTTAGAACATTTTAGACATTTTTTTAGAACGATATCATTACATGCTACAATGACACCCATGCCCTAATAGTCAAGTTCAGAGAAGTGCCATTGCACTCAAAGTTTAGATCACTGTGCAGCATGACATGCCCAACAATACTTTTTTTTCTTAGGAGGAACTTTTTATTAACACATTTGAAATGAAACCAGTTGAGGCAAGAATCGCAACATATGCTGGACTGTTCTCCAATATCCTGATTGCATGTTGGACTCGTCGTAACAATAGCCACTTCGCATTATTTTTGGCCACTCGTTGCATGCCTATTTGCAGTAAGTTACGATAATTATAGGTTAAGATCGGTGATCTGACAGTAGGTAAGTGAAGAATTGATAGGGTCAGATCACGGTGATCTGAAACCAAGATGTGTTATAAATTGATAGCCTCAGATCAGCAATCTTAGTGATTGATGTTGCTTTTACTGGAACTGGCTCTGCTGACTCTAGTGTTATTGGCTCTTAAAAAAAGACTGAAGTGATTTAGACCGAAGTGATGCAGGACCGAAGTGGATGTAATTCCCTGGCAGGCTGCCTGCAAGGTGTAGAAGGTGGTATCATGAGTATGCTTGTCTGGCAGACGTAAACAAACATGGCGGATGTCTACAACACTAGTCAGTGAATTTCAGTCCACATACACCACATGGCTGTCTACCGATCATAAAAAATTATGAAATTCACGATCATCCACAACTTTGCCATTCATAATGGGTGAATTGCTTATTTAAGTACGACTTTTACAAAAACAAAATGCAGAGAATGTGTGAATGGGGTATACTCCCATTTGCTGACCTATGTATGGTGCAGAGAATCATTATATTATAAACATGCATAATTGTGTTTCTTTGGTGAATGGGAAATACTGCATGGTAAAGATATCCATTGCTACGGTAATAGTTCCTTACTTTTTTGCTACGGGAGCTATATATTTGCGGTTTTTGGAGCAGTGTTTACATTAATTGCTGCCATTTTGCTTGCTACTTTCAGGCTGATGCATTTAGTAGCACCGCCTGCCGTGACTGCAGGTGCTTGCAATTGCCATGCCAGGTGGTAGGCAGGCTGCCTGCAGTGCAGAACGTACATCAGCTTTTCATAGTTTTTAGGGCTGCCCACTAGTACTCGAGTACTCGAGCCCACTAATTACTCCAGTAATTTTTTACTACTCGAGTAGACAAGAGCCGACACGTGGGCATAAATATGTACTGTAGACACATGCACAGACACTCTTTGGAACAGCTCATGTGATTAGCCAAGTAGAAGGCGGATTGAAGATATTATTGAGTGGACTTGGCTAAAGATTAGGTCTAATGTGGCTGTGCGGATCACTAATGACAGGCACCAACATCATAACTTGCATAGGGTACTGCTCAGCTCTCACTACCAACCCTCCTGGATGATGGCACTAGACACAACAACATGGTTAGCCATTTGAGTTGATTATTCGTTCATTTAACCTTGTTAGCATTAGGGTTTGGTCGGTTTTAAAAACTGAACCGCGGTATTTTGTACCCCGGACAATGTAGCTACAGGCTGATTTGGCCGTAACTCTCTTATTTCAACAGAATGTCGTGATTTTGCTGGAAAAACCCTTGTCTGCTATCACGAGGCAAGTCCAATGAGTGTCACATGACCCATGTGATCTTTTATCTCAGCCTTGACCTTGTTATAGTCAATATTAGTCATATTACTTATTCTCAGCCATAAATCCCTTAATGTAGCTTCAAGTAAGAGTTATAAGCTAAAATTGTACGCATGGGCATTTTGAAGGTCAAGGTTCAGGTCATCTGGGTCATATGAACCCTCGTTGGACTCACTCCGTGATAGTAGGCAAGAGTTTCTAGTCAGAATCGCTATATCTCTATTCTCTTCAAATAAGGGGGTTATGGCCAGAAATAGGTTTTTTGGCAAGCAAGTAACTCGAAACCGAACCAAAACTGTTGTTTTACCGCGGTAACCAAACCGAACCACAAATTTAAAAAGTGTAACCAACCCAGCTCTAGTTAGCATATGTTATCATTGTACATGCAACAGATGCAATGGTGTTGTTATTCTTGTAGGATGGACGAAGATTTGCAAACTAAGACTTACGTTGAGATTGTTTCAGTTGATAACTCCCGAAGCTGCTGCTCCAGCTCATCATCTGAGCTCAAATGTCATCAGCTTCACACAACTTCCACCAAAGTTTGTATAGCCTTGTGTCTTGTTTTAGTTGCTTATTAGAATTTTACTTTTTAGTTCAGCATGCAGACATTATTTTATCTTAAAATAGTGCAGCATGGTTACGTTATTTATACATCTTGAAGTGGTACTTCACTAGCTGTTCAGTGAGTACTCACTAGGTGGCTTATTTGACAAGTCGTGAGACTGTGGTAAAATGGCAAAAGTAGCCATTTATTAGTTGTTATGATATTGCTTGGTCACAGATTGTGCCAAAAATTGTACTGTTATAAAAAAAGTCTGGTTATAATGTACCATGAGCCACAATTGCGTGTGGCATGATCGTGGTTTGACATTCGCAATGGTTGCCTGTCCGGGGTTGGCTGCCATCTGCTCATTGACCTGCACCCATTGGCTTTGCAGCACAGTGTTCAAACAGATGCAAACAGACAAACTGTCATGTCAAGATAAGAACTTTTATAACATAGATTTTATAATTAGTGAACTGCCATTGCTATCTCTGTTACAACTTGTCCACTTAAGTCTCAACATTATGTCAACAGGTGGAGCCAGTTGAGGACACAGAACAACACAATAGACATGATGTTGACAACAGCAGCAGTGAAGTTGTCAGTAGGATTGTCATACATGACTTGTATCAGGTTAATTACTCCTTAATACTAGTACTGTGTAACAGTGAACAAATAGTTTGCTGAATCAGTTGATAGAGGGCTCAGTGCTGTCTGTTAGCAATACTATTTGTTTGTCCATGATTGCAGTTCACAGTTGGCCACCCACTTGGCCATTTCTTGTCGTACTTTCACGAGACCAACCACAAACAGAACCCCCAGGACAGAGTCCTCTGGACAGAACCCGATGGTAATCCCCATCATACAAAAAAACCCAAGTGAACCCCACAGACATCACCCCTCCATACAAACTCTAAGGCACCTTAGGTGGGCGGAGAAAGATATACACATCCTTTAAATTAACTTTCCAGTTCTTTTAGTTTCATTATTTATTTATTCAGGAGTACAGAACCCAGACTCTCTGCTGGACTTTATTCGGGTTTAAAAAATTAGGACTGTGCCCTCTGACTGCCTTTGACTTGGGAATAAGCATGTGCATCTTGCTCGCTCCTGTGGCTAGGATCAGATAATTGAGGACTGAGGACACAGCACATGCTCTGAATAATGGCTTAGTTAACACCACTTAGTGTTGATTCTGTGCTGTTTTGATGTGTCAGATTGATAGTTTCATTGAAACCGAGCAGTATTCAGCCGTAATTTACAGAGTGCATCAAACAAGTGAGATCCCCTCCCCTTTTGCCTCTAACTTTGTCAAATGTTAATCGATTTTCAAAATTCTTCTACTACTGGAATGCGTAAAAATTGCAAGAAGCATCACATAATACTTCGTGCCACACCTTAAATATGTTGCTGCACTGCCTTGTGAAATTACTTAGAAATTCAAATTGGCTGATAATATGTAAGAAAAGAAAAGAAAATGCAATAATTTCAATTGCATAAATATAATTAATCTAGCGTAATTACTTATTGTTTATTTACTTGTTATCTCTATTATTAGTTGTGTTAAATATTCTTTGAAACAGCAGACATTTCTATTTGAATAGGCCTGAATGTTGACAACACCTTCTTGCACTCCAAGCATATGTGATAGTGTACGATCTGTGGTCAGCAAAAAAGTGCTGACCTCAGTCTGGTCCACTGCACGGTCATCAGTATCGCCCAGCAGCAAGCTGGTCAGTCATGGTTGTATAACATCAGTGAACTGAAACTGAAGTTACTGTGTGTATGGCGTGACGTTGACGATAGCGTCATTTACACTGCATTGATGCATGGCGTTGGTGTCTTTAAGCATGTATACAGGCAAACATTGGACCGCTTGAGCAACTATTATGACATTTCTACATTTATTCAGCCATATGACATGAAATTTTTTTGTCATGTTATGATACAATATTAAGTGTCACGTTCATAGCCATGAAAAAAGTTTGCAAGGTAGTGCAGCAACATAAATAAGATCCGGTGTTGTATATTGTTATAATTTGTTGGAAATTTTATGCTGTTTCTACCGGTCAAAGAATTTTGACAAGATACTTAGCAGAGACGCTAAGATAGCACAACATGCAAACCCGTCAGCACACTAACCTAGCCCCAACGTTGACCCTTACCCTAACTCACACTGCCCTAAACCCTAAAGGCTAGCAATAATCCTAACCCTAATTCTAATCCTTACCTTAACCATATACTGGAAGTTGATGGTGCGAATCTTTACCTGACAAAATGGAAACCCAAGGGGGTGTGCAAATGACACTAGACCCATCACCGCATTCTGAAAAATGAGCTACTGTAAAATATTTGTGTAACTTCAGTGGCTACCTATTATACGCTACCTTACACGCCAAAAATTAATAAATGCATACATACCCTGCAGAAGATCAGTTAAATAATTCTGACTTGAAAAGCAATTTACACACACGACCAATGCCATTTTGCAAGAAAGACAACTACTGAACTAAGCAAACTAGCAAGCCGCAAAGTTGACTGACAAAGTGCAAAACGGGCCTTATTTTAAGAGGGGCCATCTCTGCCACAGACGAAATGCAGATTGCATGATATTACAATCCCGGTCAGCTTCTGAGTGCAGGTAGCCAAACGATCGCCCTACCCTATTATGTGCCGATTGACACATTTTTTTGCACTATGTGATCACAATTTACCAACGTTACAGACAGACGGACGTCGTGCTCATGGCATTAGTGCAACATGCATCGCACGGATGTCGCGCTAAAAATCGGTTAACATTTAGTAAACCAAAAAAGAGGCGTTTTCACTTTTTTGGCCTACTTTGTATATTTAGACTGTTTGTGTTTCAGGCAGTAGTTGAAAAAACACAAGAATCAAGCCTTGAAGTGCAGAATGCAGCTGTTTCTGAAGTTGGCATGCCATCAGTTAGTGATGAATATAGACAACCACTGAATGCTTCATCCATTGCAGTGATTAGTAGTACGCATGATGGAGCAAACACTGATGACATGAAGGACGATGATGATGATCTGTTATGTAATCTGCTAACTACCCACCCGTTTGATGTTGTTGATGAGATATTTAGCAGTGAAGGGGAGACGGAAAGAGTACGGCAGTCGGATGATGCTGAAGCACAATATACAGAGGACCAAACATTAAGCAAGTCTAAAAGAGCACATGTTAGTAAGAAAACACACACTTGTCCAGTATGCCACAAGACATTTCACAAATCATCCCGTCTTAAGCGACATCAACTGACTCACGCAAGTAACAAAGCCTACATCTGCCACATATGCGAGAAGGGGTTTGCTGGACCTGATAATCTTAAGAGGCACATGCGAATACACTCCGGCGAAAAACCGCATGTTTGCGAAGTTTGTTTAAAGGCATTTAACGAAATCGGAAATCTTGTGCAGCACAAACGTACACACACAAATCAGAGACCTTACAGTTGTCATGTCTGCCAGAAGGGGTTTCCTCAACCAAGTCATCTGAAAGTTCACATGCGTGTTCATTCTGGTGAAAGACCGTTTATTTGCTATGTTTGTATGAAGGCATTTACTAAGGACTCGCATCTAACTCGACACATGAGAATTCACACCAACGAACGGCCGTACCAGTGCGAAATATGCCAGAAGGGATTTGCCGAACAAAGTAAACTTAAACTTCACACTCGTGTTCATACCGGAGAAAAGCCATTTCATTGTGAAGTTTGTGGAAAAGCATTTAAGCAGTCCTCTCATCTTGCTGACCACAGACGAACACATGCTAATGAAAAGCCGTACACGTGTTACATATGCTGCAAAGGTTTTACTCACTTGTGTAGCCTGAAAGTGCATAATCGTCTTCATACTGGAGAAAAACCCTTTTCTTGTGGTGTTTGCGCAAAGGAATTTGTGACGTCCAGCGAATTGACGAGTCACAAACGTACTCATGCAAACAAGAAATCTCATTTGTGTAACACATGCAACGAGAGCTTCATGCAACTGCCTCTCCTTGCGACACACATTCTTACTCACACTCATGGTGACAAAAAGCCATTTGTGTGTGACATTTGTGGAAGGGCATTTAGCAGATCCGGCCACCTCACTCAGCACAGACGAACACACACAAGGAGCAATGCTGTGCCTGTATTGTATCTGTCAGAAGAGACATAAGTCTTTACTGAAAGGGCATCAATCGATTCCATAGGAGCCCTCACTTGCCAGCGATTTGTGCTGGGTGCTCTCCAGCAGCAGGGTCCTCTTATATGTTGTACTACTTATTATTGAATTTCATAATCTGTGGCTTTTGTGAAAAAATGATAAAGTGTTTAGTATTAATAGGCTGCATCAAATGTATGAGATGCAGAATATTCTTACCAATGTTTGCTGTGTCCGTCTAGATTTAATCGGCAGCGGCGTGTGCAGTGTATGCTGCATGCCATGTGCGTGTGCTAATTGCAGTTTTTGTCAAATTTCTTTGACCACTTGCTTTGAACTATTGTGCTGCAATCAGCTATGTAGATAGTACTATGGTGTAGTTCAGTTTTTAAAAAACTTGCCTATTGTAACACCATAGTGAGTGACTGACAACCACTAATGCGTTCCCCAGAGATATGTTAGGTTTTTTGCCCCTAAATGTGCAGCAGATTGATTCTACTGCTGTCAACTGTCAGTGCACACAGCTGTACTAACTCGAATGAGAAACCAACTTGTAAACTCACAAATTAAATACACCATTTTCAGCCTAACAGCTGCTTAGTTCAACATTATTTGGCCTATAAAACATGAGAATTTGTCAGAACTGTAAATTAGCGAGTCTGTGTCCAATCACACTTGTGTTTTAAATGTATTGTATTCATTTCAAATTCCAAAGTCATTGTATAGTACAGTTATTGTTATGGGAGTGACACATATATGAAGTGTTAGTGACATAATTGTGGCACTTCTTGCTACCCTGGCTGTCTGTTTTACAACCTTGTCATGGAATATTTGTTGCTTTCAAGTAATAATAAACCGAGCACATGTCACATATCACACTAGTGGAAATTTGCTCGACTGCAAGTCCCATTTGTCCGTAGTACTGCTCTTATAGGCTGTTCTGTTTATCTGTGAGCATATAGCACATTGCTGAGTATAAATATCTGTCATGTCAGTAATTGCAATTGGAATAAAATGCAGTGATTTGTAATATTGTATGTAGAAAGATACTGCTGTTCAGAGGATTTGCTACTAGAAGAGCTGTGTAGTTTGTATGTTTATAACAAGCAGTGATTACGTGTTTGCACTTCGCTGTTCACAGTAAAACAGTTATGTGTATTGTCTCTGTGGATTTCCAGTAGTCACAAATGCATGCACACGAACTGAGAAAAAACTTCACTGTTCTGTGGTTGTGCTTTTTGAGATTTACTCAAATAGTTTGTCGCATTGCCATGAGTTGTTATGAGTGCAGAATACTGTGTTGTTGGTACCAGAAAACTAACAAGAAGAAAACAAATGTGACCACATGTACAGCAAACCTAGCTAATTATCATTTATTCATTCATTAAAAACAGTACAATAAGCTTGGATAAAATGCACACGAGAACAGGACAGAAAGGCACAAAGTGCTCTAACGACTGCCTTAATGGATAAAAAGGCATGATGTGCACAAACATCTGCCCCTAAAAACTGACAAAAATAAAACAATAATAACAGTAAAAGTAGTAATTGCTAACAATACCTGAGATGTTCAGACAAATCTACAGATTTTCATTCTTTTGTAGTATTTTTGGTATTTTTCAATGCAGGCTTTATGTTTGAATGCCTTATATTTTATTTGTGTGTGTGTAGTCTAAGACAGTTGATGTAGGTCACTTATGAATATGAAGGTCACTGGGACAACAATACTGTCAGTACTGATATCTCCGAAACTACAAAGGCGAGGCGTGACTGTAGTCCGATGCGGTTATTAGTCATATCAGTGGTGGTCGCATACATGTTCTATGTTGGCTGCTTTGGTTTTTATTTATCTTTTCGAAATTATGTTATATTATTATTATACAGAGCATTGTCAGCATTGATAAATTATCTGATATGGTATATATTCTGTTATTATTTGGCATTTTGGCTACCCGATGCGTACCGGTTTGCTGGATCTGGGTTATTGCTGCATATGCGATATTACTCAGCCTTACTATCTTGAAGATGTCTGCTAATCAGGTCGTGGGAGCTAGCCTGCCATAGTGAACTGGGACAAAAATTGTACGGTAACGATGTTCTATACGTCCGGTGCTGGAAATGGCCATTTTCGCGACCTACAAACGACAGGAAACGATCACATCACATCACATAGAGGAAGCAGATGCAGGCCTTGACAGGCCTCTGTATCTTAGAAATAAATGTTCGGATAAAACTTTAAAATAACAAAAATTACTAATCTAATATACTGCGGTTACCAGTGCCATGGAGATCTGCCTTGTAGTTAGAGTACCTCTTGGTTAGACCAGAATTTATCTAAGCGGCTTTTAAATCAGTTAACAGTATCTGCAGAAACTACATGGTTTGAGAGACTATTCCATGTGGGTATTACCCAGTTAGTAAAATTAAATCTCCTTAAATCATAACAGCAGTGATGTTAGAAAGGCAGAAAAGACTTTTTTCTACCGGAAATGCAACCAAAGTCACTACTAACTGCGACAACTCTAGCGGGACCGAGTATAAAACATGGGGTTTTTGGTGGGTACATTCTTAAAAAGCGACGAAAACGCACAGAAATTTGTCTGAAAAGCTGTGTAAGTAGCATATGGAATGGTGGTGCCACCTAGTGAATTAATGAGAACTATTTTAGCAAACAAATTTGAATCAGACAGAGTTAAAGAATGACGAAAATTTCGAGGGAAAAACGCACAGAAATGTGTCCATAAGCTGAATAACAGCAAACAGAACGATGGCGCCACGTAGCGAATTTAGCTGAACTATTTGTATTGAAAGATTTATAACCCATGAGGAAACCTAAACTCCGGTCGCAGCCCGGATAGCAAAGCTCATTAGAAGCACCTCATTGCAGCGCATATTCGATGCGGCTATAGCTAAATTACTTTGTCGTCTTGTTTCTCGTTGCTTCTGTGAGTCGATTTGTGTTTGTTTCTACGACAACGTTGAACTGAGGTTAATGCGTTGTATTTCGACAAAACGTTTATCGACAGTTGCCACATGGCGACATGGAAAGGTTTTTAACTGTTACGTACGCTGTTTGTACACTATTAGCTAAGTTTACACATCTTTAGTAATATATTATGTACCTGTAACATTTTTATTAAAATGTGAGCACAGATCTAATTTTTAGACTCACCTAGTAAAGTTTGTAATTAATTCGTGCTTGAAATGTAACTAATAAATATGCTGCAAAGTTAATTTTTCGAAGTGGAAGTGATACAAAAAAATGTGTTGCTGCTTACAACAGATGATAATACGGCAATACAGGTACTTCACGTCGTCAACACTTAATAAAATGTGCGCAACAGACTTTTAAATCACTCAGCATGTGTGGAACTGAATGCAAACGCAAATTCGAACAAATGCACTAGAATTCAGTGTAGACTCAAAATTTCTGCTTTTCGCTAGATTAATTCTTCATATTTATGTCTTTAATGATATTTACTGTCATTTGTAAGTAGCAGAAGTAGTGGTATCCAGCACCGGACCTGAAGGACAACTTAACCAATTGTACAAAGCTGGATTTTACATAGAATTATACAGGTTGATAAGATATATCTCAGAAAAAAAGTTCTTGGCACAAGGCATTTGGGAAACTTTTTTAACACCATTCAAACAGTGGACTATATTAATGCGTGAATGGTTACAAAACAATGTAGGCATATATAGGCGTTAGGGCTGTGCGATTATGTTACTTTCTGTAACTGAATATTTGACCACAATAACTGACTCTTTTTCAGATAGCGTGAAAAATAACTGTGTAAATGAGTCATAAAATTATTATTAGGCTTTTGAACATATATGCTTTGCAGCTGTGGAAAGCAGGACATACTGCTATGCACATTTTAGTTACACATTTCCAACAAATAATGCTACAATAGGCCTGATTACACGTTCAGCTATCCTTTGAACTTCGATTTTCAATTGTCTAATTATCACTTTCTTCTGTTTTGCTTGTTTCTGTAACTGACCACTATTTGCCATGTATTCATCATTTTCTTATACATGTGAAGCTAGTGGAAATATTGATGTTTCAGTGGTCATTTTGTAATTGCTGTGATGATACTCTGTGATCTATATTGTCCATTGATTTCGGCAGCCATTATGAATTTTTACGTATAGAAACTGACTGTAGTATCTATTTTTTCATTATTTTGCAGCCGTTTCTAGACCCCTTTTCTTCATGAAGAAGTCTTTGTGCATTTCAGATTGAAAAGTTATTGCTTTCATGTTTATTTTTTTACAAATAGAGAAGCTGTACGTTTCGGCCATAAAAAATTTGGGCTTTTTTTTAGTTCTTATGGATGACATTCTGCTTCAGCTGAGCCATTTTCTAGCTTTGTACAATCTTTGTCTAGGTTCACTTCTAATTCCACTGGTCTCTGCACAGTACTGTGAGCCTTAGGGTAAAATGCGATAACAGCAACCTTATAGTGCATATCACGATGAAGAACCGCATAGTACCAAATGCAAAAAGCCAGTACGAACCCTAACTACATATACTGATCCCTATCGCAAGGCTGGTGGTGTTACAGTCAGCTCTTATCCCAAGTCTAACCTAATCCTGGCCCTATGCTAAACCTTGCCGTAATCCTAACAATACCCTAACAGTAACCCTAAAACCCTAACGAGTTGAGTTAGGGCAACTTGACTTTTGGACGACTTGACTCGGGGAGAAGTTGACTGCCCCCAGCTGATGATATGTGATCGTTCGCCAGCTAATTAGC
>Ga0126335_1002178_pt1 | contig 11563 bp, 7 predicted proteins | sample OlaspJWI45metaG_FD_108409 | JGI IMG/M metagenome (GOLD analysis project Ga0126335, IMG submission 108409) | Marine gutless worms symbiont microbial communities from Oahu, Hawaii - Olavius sp. 1 OAHU.JWI-45 metaG | ecosystem: Host-associated > Annelida > Digestive system > Unclassified | place...
AAATACTTGGAACAGTTTGCCAGAGTCTGTCATCTCTGCTAGTACTACTGACTCCTTTAAAAATAAGCTAGACAAGTTCTGGAGCAATCAAGATCTTCTTTATAACTACAAGGCTGAATTAACTGGAACAGGAAGTACAAGTTTCATTAATAATTTTGATTAATAACGTACAATTTATACAAATTATGTCATATGTAATTTGAAGGGCATAGAGGCTTCGGCCTGTGCCTTCGTCTAAACCTCTTTTGCTTTGCTTTGCTTGCTTGCTTATACCGAAAATTAAGTTGCTAGGTAAAACCCGAGCTAAAAAAATACGAAAATAGCTCCCAAGGTCAAAGGTCAAGGTCAAATGCCATTAAAAGTTCAGAATCACTTATAGCGTTACGATCAAGTTGCAGTAATTTTTGAGTTCTGATCAATAGTTCTTGAGTTGCACGTTACCACTTCTTCATTGCTGTGTCCTTCACCTTAATTCCGTGACCTTTTAACACAAATTACCTGCCAGTCACGCATACTTATCTACGAATGGAATGAACCATACCTACCTTTGCCTTCCCAGCCAAAGCTGCTCCTCATTTACCGACCCTGGAGGGATGGAAGGCCGAGTTGGCCTAGGCACCGCACCACTGTGGTAAGTAGGCATAAACAGTCTGCCGAGGACCGCTACGTGACGGAAATCAGTTATTAGCTGCTCAGACCATAACGCCTCACCACACAACTGGAAATTGCAGCAGGCTATGAGCATCAACTCACGACCTCTTGGGCCGAAAACCGCGACGCTAGTCACCCAGCCTAAATTGAGAAAAACGCGAAAATACTCTCTAGTCGAAGGTCATGGTCAAATATCACCAACTTCCAACCACTTTCACCGCGGGACATATTCCTACCAAGGAACATCAATTTCTGACCAGCAGTTTTAAGAGATTTTGTTCGGACAGCCAGATGCACAGACGCTGCCAAAAACAATACCTCTGGCACGCCGATAAAAACTACAACTACCAACAAACAAAAGTATTACATGTATTGTATGGCCAGCAAACTTGATCTGTGGGACAAAGCTGTGAATCTAGCTGCAGAATATCCAAAATGAGTCAAACTAAGCCAAGAAAATTTGCACCTCTCACTTGCTTAGGAAAAATTAATTTCTAAGGGCTTATAGTTAGCATAAGAATTAAACTGGGTTGTTGGCTGTCTAGGGTTACCATCCAGCTGTTTGAAGAGAGAAGTTAACAAAATGATACTTTGTGCTAATGCCAAAGAAATGTTTCACTCAGTAAGATGAAGATGATACAGCTCTGAACCTGCTTGCTGCTACGCAGTATTGTATGGCTGATGTGTGTGTACTGCAGTCACGTCCGCCGATGTCGGCAGCACGTCAGAGAGCACGGTCAGTGCTAGCGAAGCATGGACGTCACATGAGCGCGGAGTAACAATCATCACCAACAACGTCTCAAAACACTGCCAGTATTGTCCGACATGTCCATACAACCATGACTACGACCCTTTGTAATGTCACCAGACACGTCTGACCAGTCCCTTAGATCTGATTCTATGGGCTGCAGGTACTGGTATAATAACACAGAGAGGCTTTAATGAAACCTTGTGATGCGTGCATACGTTGTGTTGTGGTGCCACTGTGTGAGTGACGTGTGCTGTGAATTTCTTGGAGGTTTCACCATTAAATTAAGTCCATACAACAGAGTAGAGTCATCAATTAGTTTCTTTTTCCCATGCGTCAATGTCATTTACAACATTTCCTTCACCGTATGTACAAATACATGTTATATTCTTTCATAACACCTACATAATAATGCCACATCAGTTTGTCGATGCTACTGCTTTAAAATTTTGTAACTACTTTTACAATACAACACTGTGAGCAGTCATTTGTATTTAGTGTTTGATACCCTTCAGCAAAGTGAGGGAGACTACTTATTTTAATGTTCAATACAGCAAATAAATAGCGAGTAAATGAGTGGCTACATATCCCACTTGACACATTATAGGTCAATTTGGGGACACTTTTTACAGATTACTGTCTATGTTGTTGCAGCTGCGAAAAAACACATTGCACTCAACATACTTTTCAATGTGCGGTAAACTTCACAAACACAAGAGATATTTTCAGCTGCAATAACAGTATTTCACATAAACCTCTCAAACACAAACAAGCACAACTTTGAATACATTACAGACACATCCAATGCACTTTGTAACACATTTCACTAGCACTGTCACACAAAAGTAGTCCTTATTATGTCAAATATTTAAAATGAAAGCTACAAATTAGAGCCATTAATGACTAAAACATTTTAGCTGATAAAATCGCATTTAATTATTACCAGATTTCAATTCATCTAGACAAAAACTTATGTATTCTATGTTAAAGCACATTTTTCAGCTTTTCATAAAAAAACTCAACATTTTGTATCAACAGCACTTAATATCGAGTTCTGTCAAGTTCATACGAGTTTCTATTTCTAACCTTTTCTGGAGAGTCAATCATTAAAGTTGGCAGGTATGTACGTCATCTCTTTCTCTGTTTAAACTAGACTTATACTACAACCCTACTTCATGTCAATATCTGTCACAGCCACTGTTAAGATTACTTTTAAAGACGGCCATCTATATACATCTCATTGTATGCAAGCTGCTACAGTTAAGAAATCCCAAACATCTGCAAGCTGTACTAAATATTGTGAAGTTACTACTGTTCATACATGCATCTCCATATAAACAGATCAGTAAATGCTAAAACATAACTTACCATACTACCGATAAGTACAGGGCTCTGAACGGCATGTGATAAAATGCCAGTTGCAAAGTATCAGAAATTCAATAGTAAGTTAAAGTGATACATAAACAATGCACAACTTCTAGCTATATGCCAACTGATACTTCATATTGCTGGGTTCACAATAACATCATTTTCTGTGGCATTTAAATTTCAGCATGCAGAGTGATTGTGAATAAAATTTGCATAAAACCAGTCATGTTTAAAATACCACCAGGACTGATTACTTTATTAAAATCAAAGACAGCACTGCATTGTTAAGAACTCGTGGGGGTACCGATAAATTTTCTCACCCTGCACCATGACTTTTTTGCACTTAAAGCCATCCCTGTGGTGTCCAGGCACTACCCCGAAAATTCGGACACTTATCATTTAGCCTGTTCCAGAGTTAAGCAAACAGTCACAGACTGACACAAAAAGAGAATTACGAGCATCGAAATGGTGTGAATCTGCTATTTTTCTGAACATAAAATTTGAGATATAAGATTTGTAGGGAATTTCATTTTATGAAATTGTGGGCTGTCAACCTTAGGTTAGAAAGCAAACTTGTATTATATGCATGTACACAAATTCAAGGGCTTGACAGTTTCCCAAGGGTAAGGCAGTTAATTAAATAGGTCAGGTGGGAAAGTGAAACCACCTATCGATGGCCTATACTGTCAGCAGTGAATGTGCCAAAAACTGTTATAATTGGAGAGTTCTTGTTGAAGTTATTGTTGCAGTCTCATGTTTTTTCCTGGAGAGCAGGCAGGCCAACACGGTGGACTGAGCAAAGCCATGCAGGGAACTTCTTACAACCTTTATCTTAACTAGATATTACAGTACAATAGAAGCATGAACTAAAACAATCAACCAGCAGCACAGATGCAAGACGGATAAAAAAAACCTATAACACAGGCATCAATAGCACAGACGTAATCTACACGTATTACTAATGTGGAAACAATCGGCACAAAACGTCAGCTGCCATACAACAGCAAATACACATAATTGAAATTAAAACATATACAAACATTCAAAAAAATATATAGTTACACACACACACACATATATATATATTACTATTATATACACTAAATACAACTGGGTTAGGCCACACAGGATGCAACATGCAAGAGCCTTGATCAAAAATGCCGAAAGGTGAGTACAGTGACAACAGGTTGTGTTCTAAATAACTAATGTTCATGAACTGTTTACATGAAATAGAATTTCAATACCTTATGTCAGGGAACTTTTTTTGCTCAATTTAAAACAGCATAAATAACAACCATATATATGACAGGTCCAGGCCATTGTCTAATTGCACATGCTATCTGCCACTTGTGACGATTCTGCACATGTTAGTAACAACACATACTAGCAAACAACGACACCGTGAAAGTCCACTCATAGGGCCAACAAATTATATAAATCACCAAAGAAAACCATACGTTCTAACCAGCAACCAGCTCATGCCTGTTAATAAGCTATATGCAGCTGAAGAAAGTTTTGTTCACGACGTTAGGTATTGGTATCGCCACTTGTGACGATTCTGCACACGTTAGTAACAACACATACTAGCAAACAACGACACCGTGAAAGTCCACTCATAGGGCCAACAAATTATATAAATCAACCAGCAACCAGCTCACGCCTGTTAATAAGCTATACGCAGCTGAAGAAAGTTTTGTTCACGACGTTAGGTATTGGTTAAATTCAACTGCTGTTTGCTGTAGCCTTGCGTTCAGTCATAACTTTTTCAAGGCGTTTGGCCAGGACGGCTGGTGAGCCAGTCATGCTGCGCTTGGCTGGAGACTCAAGTGCACCTTCGTCATTCAAAGGTAGACGTTTGATCACTCCACCATTAGCACCGTTTGTACTGCCACGCAGCATGTTATTGATCATTCGTAGATCCTGCACACAATTCAGTATCAACAGCATGTCATCCGAGTAACAATGAATTAAATAATGACAAACTTTCTGTACTGAAGTACAAAACATTTGTCAATATTTTCACAATATTATACATATTACACTTTTTAGAACTCTACCAATAAAACCAAAACCAGATGAATAATATGGATCTATTTCTGTTGATGTTAATATTGCCTATTTACAGTCTTTATACTTCAATCGATATTCATCATTATTTATCACTTCAGAACCTAGATTTTAAGATATATTCAAAATACTTCAAGCTTATCAAATGCTGTTGTATATACTAATCTCAGCTTAGCAAAGTGATCGCTTGTAAGCAAAAATAACGGATACATTCTTGTAAAAAGCTAAGAAGTGGAGAACGCAAAGCTGAAATTAGTTGTTTAGCAATACAAGTGAAGTACCTTTCACTGACCTGCTCATTTATTATACTGTCGAACTAAAGAACAGGACGTACCCGAGCGGGACTTCGGTTGAAGCAGTAAAGCAGTCGACTCTGTGGTGTGATGATCGACGCTGCTGTTCGTTTGTGTGGTGAGACGTAGACGCTGTGATTGTTTGATACTTTACGTGGCGATGTTGGATGCGTTCGGCGGACAGGCAGTGGGGACAATGGAGGCTTGTCCGCCTTCACACAAATAACACAAACAAACTGCACTGACCAAGATGTAGAACAGTACATTGTGAGCAAAATGAACATACATGTTGGTTAAGACAGCCGATGTGCTAATATTTTATGAGATCAGTCTGAGCACTAGGCAGAACTAAAAGCTCATCGGTCAAGATTCCTGACAATCCCGTATTATAATTCTTGCATGGTAATTTGGCAACACAACAAAATAATAATATAATTCTGTGTGTTCGTCATCAGGATAAATGAAGTTATCAAACTGTACAGTGGGTGACATATAGCATTAGCCACTGCAACTGTACAAGTGTGCATCTAATCAGCATGACACAATTTATACAAAGAGTAAGAGACAAATGATGCCATTAATGCACAGGACACAAACATGAACAAGATGCAATGTTATAATCATATATCAGATTATTAAATAGCTCTTACTTCATTCTGCACAGAAAATTTCAGTGCAAAGTTCTTTATTTTCACCACAAAAACCTGCAGAAAACAGTCATAAAAATGACGAATGCAATAATGTAAACCTGAAACTAAAAAAAACATTTTACTATAACTAGACTAATACATACAGAAATTTCTCATTATCTTAAAATATTCACCTTAAACCAAATACAAGTATTATCATATACCTAGGGATCGTGGAATTACGTGATTATGCGCGCGCATAATTTTGTGCATAATAAATGACCTTCCGCATAACTAGACAAATCCCACATAATCCAACGAGCTCCGCATAATCTGTCTCATTTATGAATGACGTTTTGTTATACATCAGTAATTTAGCTTATAGTTACGAATGTACGCTATATTCTAACAACAAATACTGTTTCCCGCTAAATTCATCAAATATTCCCTGTTGCTGGATTATTTTTCTTACTTATTAACTGTTGGCAACTCGCTGCTGACGTCATTGTTTACGTGTTGACAAAGTATTTCCGTTGCTGATTGACTAAATTTTGTTTCTAATTAAAATTAATCGTTTAACATCGGCATTACTCGAAGCATTTCATCAATGGATAAGTACTTGAAAAAGCCAAAAAGAAGCAAGGATCACTCGGCTAATGCTAGTGCAGCCGATCGGGCCAAGCAGTACTGTTACTGACGCCACAGCGTACCCGGTTGGCGGGGCCGCAGAAACATTGCGCATGTTGGGCGTTTTTGTATTGGAATTTGAACACCTAAGCTAAGGGCCCAGACCCTAACGTAGAAACTATTTTACTGCTATAATTTGTTTTCTTGAACATGAACGTTAACTCTAATGTTTGCAGAATAATCACCTTCACTTACTTGAGTTGATTTAGAAGGTACTTTTCATTGTCGAATGCCAATTACGTGCAATACAAAACCGAAAAAGGTGCGCATAATTGGCAAAAATTGCGCGCATAATCTTTAAAATCGTTGCACATAATTTGCAAAATTTTTGCGCATAATTCCACGATCCCTACATATACCTAATAAGTCAGTGCGAAAACGGAGGTATGCTGTGTCACTGGACAACCTGGAGCCATCTGCTAATAGTTGATGATTAACAACAACCTTTCAAATGCTTTCATAAATCATGCATTTCAACATCTATTCTATCTGCGGATTTTTTAAATAACTTTCACAATGTTTTGACAATTTGCTGCCAAACCAACTGGCTCAACCATTTATACCGAACAAATATTTGAAAAAATGACACAGACAGAACCAATTACAGTGCTGATTCACTAACATGCTCATAATTATGTCACTTAAAATAACAAAAAAATTCTCACCGAATTATAGAACTTTATCAAGTCGCCACGGTCTTCACCTCGGTCTTCAAACTGAAACGTATTAGCAGCTCCAGCCATGCGAGTTGGAGTCAGTGGCTCAGTACAAGGCTCAGCTATCGGCAGAGTACTGGATGATCGGATTGCAGAAAGGCTGTCAGAAGCAGTCACTTTACAGTTGCCTGTTGCTGCTAAAAACCACATAACACTCAACAATTACATACAAAACAGTTTTGAATTTTAGGAACCATTTTGCTGGCTGCTATGTAGCGGTACTTATTCATAAGCAGGTTTACCATAAGATAATAACTTTTCTATACTCACATTATTAATACTATTATCACGACAGAGTTACTAGTACTGCACTGGATACATTTACACACATTCTACTCCTGTGTCTGTATGATATACTAGCATTAATGTTTATATACAAGTGCAAGTTGTGGTCAGTATTCTTTCAGTACTGCTTTAACATTTCTATAACGACATGTAAATTAAACTGTGTCCGAGGGAAGCACAGACCGGAACGATGCCGCTGTTTTGCAACTGTGACCTTGTAATTAACTCCATGATCTCGAAACTTGAAGGTGACCTAGATATTCTAAAGATGTACCTTCAAGCTGAAAATGAAGCTGCTAGCTTAAGGCATTCAAAACTTAGAGCTTTAATCTGAAAAAATACTAAAATATGTCAAGGTCAAAACATCAAAAGCTCAGAATTACTCCGAGAGTTATTATAAGAGATATTCTGATAAGCGACAGCAGTTTCTGACCGGTAGGTTTTAAGTTGCACACTACAGTCTTTGCACTGCTGTGACCTTGACCTTGGACCTATGACCTTGAAACCAAACCTTGGCCCAGATATTCTGAAGATGTATCACCGTACCAAAAACGAAGTTGCTTTACCTGAGCTGGAAATATACGAAAATAGCTCTCAAGGTCAAAGGTCACCAATTTCCAACCACTTCTAGTGTGCACTATGGGGCATATTCCTACCAAGTTACATCAATTTCTGATCAGTAGTTTTCGAGATTTTATGTGGACAGATACACAGACGCCGTCAAAAACAATACCTGCTCGTAGCATTCTCACAGGTAAAAATAGGTAAACACTTCGAATGTCCAAAATGAATTTCTAGTAAGAACAATAAGATGTTACTAGTGAAGTGAAATCTGCTTTCTTTTAGAGTTATAATGCAAACACAACATTTCATAAACACAGAACATCAAGTTACCAGACGCTGTCTTGTCACGTCGAGTTCTACGTTCGTCCTGAGCAGTGGACATCAGTGATGAAGTGGACTGAGCAGCTTGCTCATCTGTCTTGTGAGGATGACTGCTCAACAACACACTACGATAGATCTGTACACCACACCATCCATCAACACAACACTACTGTGATGGTGTTTGCCATAAATTCTCTATGGCATCAGAGGTGTACAGCAAACAGAGACTTCAACCAGTTTCTCCTGGACCACCACAAGTCAGGCCAGATCATCTAACTAGTTGAAGATAGTGGGCTGCGGCTGCTGCATGATCATTCTTTAATGCATTCTACCTGATGCAAAACTGATGATAAAGTACTGAACAGGCAATCTCTTCACAAAATGTTAGGCCTAACTTTTATTCTCAATGCAAAGAGTGCATGCCTTAATGGAAACCCCTTAAAGTAAGTGAGGTGAGTTTAACATATCATTCAACATTTGGGACAGCAGTTGCCCCCTTTAAAAACTGGGGGAGGTATAGGGAAAATATCTTGGCCACTGTTTTGGCCAATCATCTGCGCATGCTATGCATTTTTTCTGACTGCTCCACTTTGAAACCAAAGCACTTGGAATGTGAGTGGGATCGAAAATTGGGGCAAAATTTGTAAAGCCACAGCCTTCGGCCTACTTCGTATGGCCAGAGGGTAAACAAGCATATACCATTCACAAATGAACATACCAGCAGAGCACACGACTGCCAATTAACTGTTAAACTTACATGACTCTGAGCTTGCGGCTGAAGACGATAGCAACGCATTACATCCTGAAATGAGCGATCTTTACCAGTCACCTAAACAACGGAACCACATTAGAAAACTAGGTTCTCAGCAGCATCAAGTTACGTAGAAACGGAAGCAGTTTACACTCCCACTATAATAATAGCTGCGTTACACAGTATACACACAAATAGGTCAACACAATCCAATTTACGTGACATAAATACCGTAAAAAAGTGCCAGCACATTATGTTCAAAATCACAGAAATGATGTGATATTTAAATAGTCACTACTGACCAACAATATAGCGTAAGCTAACTAACCCTGGCCATGACATAAACAGAGCACATAATGAGCTGGTCAAGGTGGCGGTCTTTCATCAGGCTGGTGTGCTGCATCAAGCAGTGTTCAAAGCACGTCCATATCTGACTGCACAGTTCAGGATCCACTTCCAGACGGTCGCAGAGATCACGCATCCGTACACTGGCAAGGTGGTAGACCTGATCACAGTGTCAACATGCAGCATTACAACTGTCCACGCTGCTCAATACCTGCAACTACATTAACTGATAATGGCTGTTAAAAGTAGAGCATGAGGATAATTTATACAAAATTAAATTAAATATGATAAGACATACAAGTTTAATTGAATGTAAACAAGATTGCAGAGCTATAATACGCAATTACTCCACAGTGATATACACAATACACAAACACATTAGACAAGCCGAGACTAACAGAAACAAAGAAGTGCAAATCAAGAATGTAAATTACTTTGCGAAAGAAGAGTGCTAGTGAACCAGTTCGTTTTGGCTTGTTTGAAGGAGCAGCTTTGTTAGCAGATGTCACAGAAGACTCGTTAGTTTCAGCTGCTTTCTTTGGACTTGACTGACCCATCTGTATTGGTATCAACAACTCGAAACCGACATACACAACACCATATCTCTGATCCTTGTAAATGTACTGCATGCTAAAAATCAGAGTGCAATAAAACTTTCAATCATGTGCTCAAAAGTAATTTGCAATTACTCCATAGCCTCACAAGTATTAACAAGTTAGAGGGCACTGCATAGCAGGGCACAATACACTCGTCAGTCTGTAACCTGCAACTTCTGACCCCAAAGCAATCCCACGCATGATCTGTGCCTATGTGCTTATGAAGTCTGGTCACTCTGGATGCATAGGAACTTGTCCATAAACCAACAGTGATAACAAAGACTTAAAATAGATTAACCACAAGCATTGAAAAGCACTGGTAAAAAATTTAGCAGCCAGCTGAAAGTACCTGCCGTCCAGTCTTGTCAGCAACCAACACCATTGGTATAGGCATCGCCTGACTGCTCGCATCACTTGCTGAGCTGCGATTGCTGCTGCCGCTAGATGGCAGTCCATCACCACTGTCAAACAGACGCCGTTTAGCTCCCGTCCCAGCAGCTGGTGAACTGAAGCGCTCTGCAGCACTGGGTGAGGCAGCAGCACCACTGATTGGAATGAACTCTATACACACATTAACACAGCATTTGTATCTACACTCATCATCATCATCATTCCTGCCAGTCATTCACCATCTGGATCTCCACCTGGTTGCTGACAATGAAGCTGGATGAAAATTGTCCATGTCTATTACTGAGGGTCTTTCCATAGTGTGCCATGTTCTTATATGTTGCTGTCTTTCTCTTGTGCATGTTCTTTCACGTTGCCAAGCCATCATTACCTGTGTGCATGCTGCGAGCAGGTATTGTTTTTGGCGGTGTCTGTCTGTCTGTCAGCACCAAATCTCGAAAACTACTAGTGTTAGACCGATACTGTGAGTATTCAGTGAGTATTCACTCGTTGCTTTACAGTATCAGCGAATACAATATATCGGTTTGCGTGTCTCCGCCGACACCGATACGCCCGCTGCGATAACGATCAACAGGAATATGACTCATCGACTGAAACACATGGCCCGCGTCGACAGAATGTGACTACAAATGAGGCCGGCACTTCACGTTCCGCAGTACAGACTGCAGGTGTATCACGAGTAGACATCCAAGGCACCCCGCCGCCCTGCACGCTGCGTTGTGCTTCAATTGGTTACAGATACAGATACGCCAGGCAAACGCATGCCGTCGTGTCGAAGGGACAGACCGGCAGTTGAAGTCTGACTTTGCCTTGTTTCAAGCAAGCAAGCATACATTATGTATGCACCTCACGTTCAATGTTCAGACGCCGCGCTACACGCAGATCACATAGGCCTATCGCTCTCGCCTACAAATGCACACAGACTAGCCACAGTTGTCAGTCACTGATCATCTGTGTTACGTTAAGCGACGTTAACCTACACTACCTGACCTGACTAGCCACAGCGCAGTTTGTGTGCACGGACGCCGCCACCGCAGCTGACGTCATACCTATTGCCATGGCCGTGAAGACGAGCGTGCAGCGCAGTGCTGGAGACAACATGAGATCGCTGCAGGCCAACATTCTAAGACAGAC
>Ga0126335_1002179_pt1 | contig 11562 bp, 13 predicted proteins | sample OlaspJWI45metaG_FD_108409 | JGI IMG/M metagenome (GOLD analysis project Ga0126335, IMG submission 108409) | Marine gutless worms symbiont microbial communities from Oahu, Hawaii - Olavius sp. 1 OAHU.JWI-45 metaG | ecosystem: Host-associated > Annelida > Digestive system > Unclassified | place...
AAAAAACTCAACATAACGAATGAAAATCCTAAGTTTAAGTCGAAATCAATTTTCACAGAAAATAACGCCAGCAGACAAAGCTGGCGCCGTGAAAATTTTACGGAAGATCACAACACAACACGGTCAACTTATATTCCGTGAAATACACAATTTTTCACTAAAGATAACACCGAGCCAAATTAGGGGCCAAACGTCAAGGTGACGCAATGCAATGCTAAAACTCCATTGTGTTCTGTAAAGTTGGGTCGTTTTCAGTTAGACGATATCAGTCGCACAAATCTTTTTAAGATATGTTCAAAAGTCATGTCGATTTCTCATAAATGATTAAGTTCAGAATGCACCGTGACTTTTACTTCTAACTGAACGTTAGAATACGATAATTAACTCAATACAAAGGGTCGTTTTTTGGCTCACTCGGTACATTCGCAGTTGCGAGTGTCAACTTCCATGAAAGGCTGGTAATAGTGATGATGATGATCGAGCTACATTCTAGATGCTGATGGACGAATAAGAACACTATGCGAAACCGTGTGTGCGTGTTAAACAATATTACATTATAATGCCCAGAAAGGATTGATCAGTAATAAATGTTACAGACATCTGCAAATATCGTCTGGTGATCAGAACCAACTGCCGTTTCCCGAACTCGCAGTTTTCTGATTTCTCGCGGTTTTCTTTTTCTCCGAAGTGTCTTTTTCGTTACAAACTTGTTAACTCTCGCGCTGCGGCAAACACGTCAGTCTGTTGAATACACGTTTAACTTTGCGAGTGGTCATCGCCATGCACATTGCAAGCAACCTAATGTGATTATGTCAACGCGTGTTCTGATAACATTTGAAATTTCATCAATACAAAATGTCACTTGCACAACATCGACGTGTTTGATGTGATGTGAAGCGCTTTTGAAGCAGCTTAGAAGTTAGATCTACAGCGCTATATAAGTTAGATGCTTTACTTAGGCTACTTTACTTTGCTTAACCTTTAGTCAAAGCTAATTATTAGCCAGCTTAGCCGTAATGCAATGAAATCCAATGACCGTTAAGCTTTACAGTCTGGAAGGAAGGGTAAAAAACCATAGTGCGAAAACTTAAAAGATAATGTATGGGATATCGACGAGACGATGCGTTGTACTGATGGCTCAAAGTTGACGGCGGCTGGTCGTTGTGGGAACCTTGGTCGGAGTGCTCGACATCGTGCGGTCATGGAACTCGTCGACGTGAGCGGACCTGTAACAACCCACTACCTCAGTACTCTGGACGTCCTTGTGACGGTGACGACACCGAGACCTCGGCCTGTCCACAGACTGTCGACTGTCCTGGTACGACTTAAGCATCATATTCTCTGTGCAAAATGTTAGGTAGGCCTAATTCACACCGTTGAGTATAGTTTCATTCTTTTCTACTTCCGGTTCGCTCTTGTGAGGTTTTCGACGAAACACTGCGGTCTCTGTCATGCTACTATCATACACACATTGAAACATAAAGCACAGAACACAAGTGCAACAACGCAGCATCGATAGCAGTTAGTCAATCGTGGCCAACTCATGAACCAAAGCCTAAACAAACACTGTCCAAAATGGTCATGTTACAGAGCATCTTGAACTTTTGTCACACCACTTAATCAGTTTCCGCAATGCAGACATCATATTCACAACATATTTGCGGGACACTTAGGCCTATGCATAAATTCTAACTATGTAGGCCTAAGCACAGCATTAGTATTAGGCCGCATCGAATACATGACAGGCCTATGCGGACTATTACGATTGATGATCCCGGGCGTCAGTCTGTAAGTTTGTCTGTCACGCGGCTTCGCTGTGTAAACATGGCTGAACGGATCGAGGTCCTGCTTGGGGTGCCAAGGAACATTGTATTAGACAAGAGTCTCGATTTTCCCACGGATTCGATGATGCTTTCGCTAAATTACTTTGGTAATTTGTCTGACATGCAGACAGGTCACGTGTATGCAATTACAGTGGGGAAATTAGCGCTCGGCTTAGGCCAATGCGCTCAGAAGCGTGTCATCGTAATTTGGTGTATATTGTAACACGACATTTTGTTTGCATCCTGGGCGACAGTTGATGGTGGTTGGAGCGACTGGTCACATCTGGACGCTTGCTCTGCCCAGCCATGCTCCCATGAGATCGGATTTCGCATTCGGTTCCGCAGCTGCACATCTCCAACTCCGCTGTTCGGTGGTCTGCCGTGTCAGGGTCGCAGCTGGAAGCGCGAGACGTGCTACAACAACGATTTCTGCACAAATCCTCGTATGTTACCATTAATTCTGGCAGCTTCATTGCTCTTCAAGGGTGAGTACACGTGCACAGCTACGTACACGTGTCTCTCAGGCATGTGCCATTATCTGTATGCTCTGGAGCGATGAGCAAGTTAATTACAAGAAAAAGCCAGCAATGGTTTACAGTCGTCACTTTAACGCGCATAAATCAAGGCATTCCGTAACATCCCTGGCTATACCAAACCATCAATCACCGTCTACGGCGATTGATTAGCTTGAAAACTGAAGCAGCTGCTTTCTTGTTTCTCGCTCGTAAAAGTCACCTTTTCTGCCAGACTCTTCTCACCCGTAGCGTTCCCCTGTCTCTTCCATGACGGACGAATCTCACCGAATTTTGTCAACTTCTGTTTTATTGTCTTTGGCGGCTGTTAAGTGCGGCGGATTAGACTACCCCAGCCGACTTTATTTATTTATTTGTATAGTATCATAGGCGTCGATTTTCACACGGTCCATGGGTCAGGACTAGAGGTGTGCGGGTCGACCTATTTAGCTACCCCGACCCGCTGAGGATTGCTTACCCATACCCGACCCGCGTCGAAAATTTCTACCCGACCCGCGGGTATACCCGTACCGTGGCTTACCCGCACGATCACCATTACTAGGTATAATAGAAAGAAATCATGCCAGATTCAGGATGTGGCATGGGGCTTGCATATATGTGGCGCAGAGATGGGATTTCCATGACCCGACCTGACACGACTGGTAACGTGCCGTTCGACCGACCGGTCAACCGGCAATTATTGTCAATTGTCGACCGGTTCTTGACCGGTAAAATTTGCAATATATAGATCAGATACTGTCATACCAAACATGAAATATATGCATTAAAACTGTATGTGTTATGTACATAAATGTCAATGATAAGTTTACATAATGACGGTGAACTTCTAGTCTATACGTCTTTTGCAGACGAGATTCTTGGACAAGAACTTTCTTCTAAAACTGAACTACGCCTAATTTTAATAACCGACCAGCAACCGGCGCCGGATGACCCGACTGTTTTCATCGCCGCTGTGGCGTGTCCGTGTCTTAATTGCTAATGCTAACTGTGAAGTTGTTTGTGTGTGTGTGTTCGTGTGTGTGTAGGGTGCATGTAAATGAACAGTGGAAGTAACGCAGATGTTGAACTGAATTGTTGAGAGATAATGGTTGATGAATGTCACGGACTGCTGTTTGCTGGGCCCCTACTGGATTATTTATTACTCGACAAAATGCAGTAAACGAACAGTAGCCTAACACAGTGATTCACAAAAGTCGCTATATCAAGTGTATAGTGAGTAATACTGACTTTATCTTGGACATTCGGAATTTCGGATGTACAGTATAGAGTATCTCTGTTTCTGAAATAGTGCTGTGCGCTATGCCGTGCAAGTATAGTCCAATATGACCCACTCCTTATATTGGCATTATAGGCAATCTGCATGATATAGACACTAGACAGTAGATGTGAACTTATGAAGCTATTTTTCTCAGACGTAACTTACACTGTATTAACAGCAGTGGTAGGCCGTGACAAATCGTGTTCCTTACGGGTAAAACCGGGTATACCGTACCCGTGGACGTCGTACCCGACCCGAAAACAACCAACCGTACCCGACCCGTACCCGCGGGTACGGGACCCGTCTGATACACCCACACACCTCACTGAGGACCCGACCACTTTTAGGCATGGTCGAAGGAAAGGAGTAGGGAGGGGAGAGGGAATGTTAGGGGAGGAGGAAGGAATGGAGAGGATGGGAAGAGAATGGGGTGTTCCAATGGACCCGACTAAATTTAGGAAGAAATTGACGCCGTTGTGTATAATTGTACAATATAGTCGATCATATTTTTATTACGCTACAAAAACTGAGACAGTCGGCGGATGCGTATTGTATAGTGGACGGAGTGTGGTGCGCGTGGTCTGACTGGACGGAATGCGAGTCCGGACTGAAACAGCGACAGAGGGACTGCCAGTGTCCGCCACCAGTCAGCGGAGGCCTCCCTTGTCAAGGTCTGTCTGTCAACCGCGTTATGTTATTAGATCTATATTTCAATCAGTCATCTACGTTGTAGCGTGGCGCCATGCAATGTTCATCAGCGAAGTGACGAGTCAGAAGCGCCAATGTCATGTTAGTTTAGTACCACTGTCCTGGTGGCGAACCCAGTGGCAGATCTGTCGCGAACCCCGACCTGGTCGTTACTATTACATCGGTCTATCTGGTCGAAAATATGCAGCGAACCAACGACCAGCTTTCGACCCAAGAAAAGTTACCAGCTGGTCGCCGACCTGTCCTGTACGCTGCCGCCTGCTAGTAATGGAACGTGGCATTTATTTGCCGATTGTCGTAAACTTCAACTAAAGCCCGTTATGGTCCCAAAAAGTATCTGCTGGCACTGGTCGTTTGATAGTCAAACTTTCAACTGTCGTGGGCGGTAGAGTTGTCTGGCTGCTGCGCCTCAAATTTGGAAATGTCTGCCATGACGTTGTCGCCACACCGTCACTGTCATTAAACAGCTATACTCAATATTATTTTCTCACGTAGCTATCATATCCTGTACCTCGAGATAGTGTGTGCTAAATTCATCAATTAAAGCTGTTACCTACAACATTGTTTCCAACTGCATGCAGGCGAAGCAGTACAAAAGGTGACGTGCGGCGAGTTCAGCACGCCAAAGACACCACAAACAAATGGTTTGTTATTTCATATATGTGAAATGTGTACATTAGACATAGAATCTTCGTTGATTAAACAGTAATCTCCACATTCCTTGTCATTCTCAGTGACATCTACTTCAAGCCTGTGTCTACGCGTGTTCACTTGACAAAGATTAACAAAGTAGCGCAAAAAAGACCTAGAACCGTGACTTTTGGCAAACATAGTCATTGTATATTGCGACTTGTGAGTGGCCTATGGCCCTTTGTTGCCTAATAAATTGAAATTGAACTGAGTCACGGGCCTAATTCAGAGCAATCGTGCGAATCTTCAAATTACTGAAAAATGTCCTTATGCATAAAACTGGCAAAAAGTTACATTTAATTGCTTTTAAGCCTACAGGGGCCTACTCCTTCTATTATGTATTAAACCTTTTCTTTGTTTCCATAACCTTGAGTGACCTTGACACCTGATATCATGCTTCATACGTTGTCATTAGTGTTTTAGGCGTAAATTGTTCACACTGAATCTGTCGATAATGTTAATTAATTAATGTAGCAGATTCCGAATGCGATGGCGAATCATCCGGAGGCGGTTCCTCTAACTGTGACGACTCGGTAAGCCGACAAGTCTTAATTCTAAGATAGCACAAACGAAAAATACTCACTTGTGAGCTATGTAAAGAAACACAACAACACATTGCGAAAATCATGCAGCTTTAAGCCTTCAATTGTTATTTGTCTCGAAACTGACTCACGTACATGCCTATAGGCTATAGCTGACTTTTGTTTTTACCCGGCGTAGAATATATGCTACACAGTGCAATTTAGACATTAACACACTTTTTGATTCACTGAAACTCGTGTGAGTTCTATCTGGGCCGACTGTCATTAGCCTTATGAAACAAAGCTGCATCTAATCCGGTGAACCATGTAGTGTGTTACTGTTAGGAGGACGGTATCAGCGGATCAGGAAACAACGACGAAACTAACGACAGTGAAACCTGAAGACGATACAACCAAATCAGTGGTTTTCAACCTTTTGCTTCCCACAACACCCGCAGTAACTGACCTACGAAAACATCCAACTCCTGTAGGCCTATACACTAAGTGTCGAATGGTTAGGCCTACATCTCAATGAACATTATAGCCCTACTGATAAACGTTCAACTTTTTTTGCTTAATTTAATTCGAAAAATTGTACTCCTATCGAGGTTAAGTGAAAAGCTTACAGAAATTGTCATATGAGACCATTTTTGAATCGTCCTTTCCCTTGTTGACCTTTCAGGCACCTCTTGTTAAGAACCGCTGATTTAAGCAAAAGGAGTCGGCTTTCGTCATGTACTAGTCATTCATTACGTGTGCTGTGCTTGTGTGGTCTGCTGCAGTGGACGATTACGCATCTGTAACGCTGTACATATAGGCTCTTCATACGACATTGTCTGTATACTGTATAGGCATAGAGAACACACCCAGCGTCGCGCCCTAGACTAGCTGCAGTGTTAATATTAATCGTTGTAATCGACTATTTTCTTCACATTTCCAAGTCTCATATCCTTGGTGCATTCAACGAGCACCCAAAAAGGGTTTCTACTCCAAACTTCTGAAAACCAAATACAAGAACTCATTCACGAATGTCGTGATTGAAAACACCACAAAGGCTGCAAATGCATGGTTTAGATTATCCAAATTTCTGGTGATCTTACAAAGAATGAGCATAATTAAGCAGTGATACAAACAAACAGTAATTGTACCACTAGGGTACTGTATACGTGGACAAAATTAGCATTTGCTTAGAACAGTAAAAAAGCACGTCATAAAGACATATTCCACATTCAACGACTTCGGGTGCAACTAATTCCACGAATTTCAACAACCGTTTCTTTTCAAGGACTTTATGGGCCTTTAGAAAACAGAAAAAATGTGACATGTAGTAAAACTCTTTTGTTGTGCTCAATTTGGTCACATTGGCTAGTAAATAACTAAGTTATAACACAGCTGCTTGAATTAACTTGATATTGTTACATGAATGCAACAGTTTTTGTTTTCTGCCAGATACAGAAGATATAAATGGCAAGAGACAGTAAGATTAATTTGGAAAATATTGTAACTAACACAGTTTTTGTTAAAAATTCATCGAGTGGCTGCTGCAGTTTTTCTGCTACATCTGAGCATGCATTCCATTTATTGGGAATTTTTGTTTATGTAACTGGCAGAAATACTTTTGTAAAGCAGGAAATATCATATCATTGTCACAGTAGAGCAGAAAATGCATGAGTAGTCTTAGCATGTGGATATTTCTGTTTGTAGTTTTCATGCATGTCTACTGTTACATAGTCATACTTGACAAAATGCAGATAAAATGCTTGTTTTACTGTTTGTAATAACTGCCAATAAACGATAATTGTTTTTTCTTTGCATTTGATGCAAAAAACTACAGCAAAATACTATAAAACAAAATCAAATGCATTCATAATTCTGAAATACTGCATTGCTTACTGCTATAAGAATCACTGCAAGTTTTACAAGGTATACCAGTTGCAACATAAAACGAGGCCAATGTAATTTGCTGAAGGCCGCAGTGAATGCAAGCCATGTTCCTACACTTTAAAATGGGCAAAAATTTCCTCCGACTCCATCTCCCCTTGGGGGATCAGGACCCCATTAAAAAACAGTGTGCATTGGCTCCTCAAGAGTGTCCATCCCGAACAACACTGTGATAAGTCAGTTGCTCTAACATACCAATGTCTCAACTGGTCAGCACCACAGTATCTGTCTGAACTTCTCCAGCCGATCACCAAACTTGAATCAAGGCAAAGACTGAGGTCTTCATCAACGTCGCAACTGGTCGTGCCGTGCATATGCTGCTCTACCGTCGGTGACCGTGCCTTTGCTGTCACTGCGCCACGTGCACGGAACAGTTTACCTGACTCACTACACAAACTGTTGTATTTTGTTAACTTACATTTAAGATTCCACCTGTTCACTAATTCACTTGCACAACATGACATTTGGTGTGAAGTGCTCTTAAGGCGGCTAATGTTGCTTACAGCGCTACATAAGCTGTCTACTTTACTTAGTCTTGGTCGCAACAGGCCACATTATGTGTGCATCTGATAGAGCTTACAAACCAGGTGTGGTGGGCTGTAAATAGATGTTTCGTTGCATATTTAGCTATTCAGTCGGTAAAATGCCTGCTGGAGCACTACAAATTCTCATCTTGTCTCGCCAAACTTCATAAGATATTTTTCTGCCAAACATTAGCAAAATCTGACAGCATACAACAGAGATATCACAAATGCAGAAAGGACAGCATTTATTCTGAGACAGAGTATATAAAGTGTCAAGTGGTCATGAAGCAAATTCATCCATCTTGCACTGCAGCTGCTGCCATTCACCTTCACCATGTCGATAGTCGACAGTCACATTCAGAAACCTATTTACACACATCAACATTTGTATGTATTTGTCAGAGACAGTGTAACTTGTCAGTAGAGAAAAGTGGAGGTTGATCATTTGTGCAGTTGTTTGATTCTGGTGCTTTGAACTAACAATGAAACACGCTGATATTGGATTGAAAAACAGAATGTACAAATCATAAGTTTCACTTGCTGACTGACAGCAAACCAATATCCATACAATATCAACACATTAACAATATACTTCTAATATAATAATTTTGTTCATTTGCATGAATGTCTGTCTGTTTGTTCACTTATAATTCAAGAACAGGTGCAACTATTGCCTCCAAATTTTCACGTTAAATCCAGGGTGCCCAGGGAATGGTTTTAGGTGCAAAATATTTAGGGGGTCATAGGCAGGAGCGAGAAAATTGGCATTTTTTGTATCCCGCTGCACCAGCCGGCCACAAGCCACTACAGGTGGGACTAAGCACTAAGCACTACAGACAGGTTATAGCAATAGGTGAGTGCACCGCAGACACAGGTGAGTAGCATAATAGGCGCAGACATGATCTGACAGACTGAGACTAGCAGAAGTTGGTACCGACGGACTGCCACGCATATACATCGGTATGGGACAGGAAGCAAAAGCGGAGATGGGCCTGCTCATGTAATTGCCTGTCAGCGGTAAGAGTGCGGGCGAGTGACAAGGATGGGGCTTATAACCACAGTATACCTAATACCCATCAGGGATGGGTGCTCGGCTAGTGTCAAATGTTACCCAAACATTTCTTTCTAGCCAAGGTGCCAATATTAGATTAAAATAAACATTAAAATGGTCAATAACTCTGACTGGTGGCCAAAACAAAAGCAATCAACCTCTGATATGACGGGCATGGCACAATGGTGACACTACCAGCGATCACGTCTCCCTGTCGGACGGCAAATGGACGACTAACGTACAGTACACTCTGCTCCCAGTGAGTTGGTCTGAACATACAAAACTTTCAATATCAGTGTAGCACATACATGTAGCAAATTCATAACTGTACAATATTTGGGCAACTTATGGCAATTTTCTCAGCATCTAGCTTCTCCATAATACACTGCGCATTAGAGGTTTTTTAAAAAATGATATGCGCTATATAAATTCACGTTTTACTTACTTACTTACTTACTTACACTGCCCCTTCTACAACTCGCACAAAATTTTGCCTTTACAGCAGTCCAGCTTCTGAAGTAATAAACTATGGATAGCTGGTCAGAAATGCGTAGATTATTCAGACATTCAACTGTATGCAAAAGTGGCAGTCAACTCATCGTCAGGTCAACTCGCCCCCGATTAAACTCGAAGGGTCATAGTTAAGGTTAGGCAAGGGTTAGAGTTAAGATTAGCATTAGGATTAGGACTTAAGATTAGGGTCACAGTAAGTTTGCCTTGTGACCAAGATGACTTGGGGATGTGTTAACTGTAAACTAGGCAAAAACAGTCTTAAAGATCAAAATATTCACACAAGCTCTTAACTAGCATCACACTACATTCTCAGCCATATGAAACAGCATAATACACCATGTTCCTTTTTAATTTCACTGTAGTTTCTACAAATGTTAACCAATTTCCATAATCATTGACACACAATATACTGAAGTAATTTGCAACACAACAGTTATTCACATGTCCATCTCACTTGCACACTGTTGCTATATTACCTTGGGAAATATTAATTTTTGGTTTTTGGACCATTTTGACTATGTTCAATCAACAAAGCTGTTTAGATGACTTCAAAATGTGACAATGAAATCTGACCAAAGAAAGACTTTTACTGTTGCATACTACCATGATGTTGAACTGAACGCTGGTACAAGAGATGCTTCGTCCACTTGTGCCATTACTGTGACGCTGACATCCTCCAGCAAGGCAGTGTGCTGTGCCAGCACACTGATGTGTGCATCAGGCAATTGAGTTACTGCAGCGTGAAACTCCCAAATTAACTGGTCCGGGCTTATGACTTCCATTTAGGCCAGTGTGGATGAAAGAGAAGGTTATTTGAGTTCTGTTGGACAATAATTGCGTTGAAAAAACTAGATATTTTTCAGTATGTGCAACCACAATATTTAACATTTGTTAACGAGTCATTATTACGCAATTCAAATTTTCCAAGGTAGTGTAGCAACAGTATGCAGGTGAAGTGGGCAAATCAGTAACTGTTGTGTTGCAACTTACCTCAGTATACTGTGTTCCATTTTTTTTGCAATCAACAGTAAAGACAAAAATAACCATTTCTGAGTGCTGTTTGACAAAATTAGTTTTGGAGATATTTCCTTAAAGAAATATTTACCAATTTATATTGGAAATGAACAGTTCTATGAACCAGCACTGTGTCCAATGAGTCACTTTCCCTGCGTATAGCTCAAACTAATGAAACTGTGGAACCTCAGAAATGACCCCACCCAAGTTATGACATCAAAGTACCATAGTCACATATCATAACAGCTGTAATAACAATAATAATAGTCAGACTATTTCTAACGCGCCATAACACGACGAAGACGTTACAAGGGCGCGCGGCAACCATACGTTGACGACTGTCGCATTGTCTCGGGAGCAGTGAGTATTCAGTCACGAACTGTAAATGGAAATGTCAAAACCTCAGTTATACAGACTGCAAACAACATACATACGCATCATATGGAGACGAAGACAGACAACTGCCATCCGGAAAGTTAACTTTAAACCATGTGACAAATCCATTAATTGTTGCATCGCCGAAACAATCAAACATGAACGGACTCTAAAACACATAAAACAAAAGCAAAGTAACGAACAAAGTATGACACAATTATCAACAACAAAAACTGTCTTAGAAGTTGACCTGCTACATTATATACTAGCACTGAGAAATTCAATGAAATGGCATGCAAGTTACACGTTTAAAAACTCAGACAAAACGGAAACAAGAGGCCAAAGGCATTTGGCGAAGGCTGCACCGGATGACCCCATGCACACGGCACATGGCGTACACTGCGTGCGATTGCCTGCACCATAAAGCCGATAACGTCTCAATAACATCTGGAATAGTAAACATCTTTCTATTCGGACGAAAGTTCGTGTTTACCAAACACTGGTTCTGTCAATCCTGCTATATGCATCGGAAACATGGACCTTGCTTGCCAATGACATGAAAGCCATCGAATCCTTCCACATCGAGTGTCAGCGAAGGATTCTTGGAATCA
>Ga0126335_1002180_pt1 | contig 11560 bp, 12 predicted proteins | sample OlaspJWI45metaG_FD_108409 | JGI IMG/M metagenome (GOLD analysis project Ga0126335, IMG submission 108409) | Marine gutless worms symbiont microbial communities from Oahu, Hawaii - Olavius sp. 1 OAHU.JWI-45 metaG | ecosystem: Host-associated > Annelida > Digestive system > Unclassified | place...
AAAGAAGTAATTATAAAAGAAAAAATTATCCGTTAGATTGACCTTAAAATACTGCAGTAAAAATAGAAAATTACTGCAAAGTGTTCATAGCGCTGATTTGCGTGCAAAATTCAGGTAATAAATAAATCTTTTTTATTGAACGGTCCGCAATGTTGCGGGCTGTTTTGGTAGTGCGCCGAACCTGTGGCAGGTAAACACGGATCCAGTGACAGGGGAAACTTTTACTTGAGCATATCGCTTAGTTTACCTTGAATCCTGGTGGGGATCTGGCCGTTGCCACCGACGATTTTACGGATCGATTCGGTCACCTTCAGCCGTTCGATTACATTTTCAAGTGCTGCCATGCTTTTGAGCAGCCGCGCAGTTGTGGACGTCATTTCCAAAAACGTTTGTTTTTCTGCAGCTGTAAAACCTTCATTGCCTGCTATCTGAAAAGATAATTGTCTGATGTCTTCATATTCAGGCAGGCGCTGGTCCGGATCAGTCAGCAGCTGGTATTCGGAAAGCAGGCTTAGCGCCCGTTCAGCGGCTGTTTTAATTTCTTCGGTCGGCTCTTCGATAGTATCATCAAAATATTCTACTTGAGCCTGCAAATAGGGTTCGCTTTCGTCGATCTCTTTAACCCTGAAGCGATCCTGCCCTCTGGTCATTATGTCAATCCGCCCGTCCGTGTAGTGTTTCAAAACTTGCGTGATAGCGGCGGTGCAGCCGCCTTTGGACATGAACTTGCCGTCATAGTAGATGAGTCCAAATGGCCTTTTTTGTTCCAGGCAGCGTCGGACCATCAATTTATAGCGTTCTTCGAATATGTGCAGAGGCATCGGCAAACCGGGCAACAGTACGACGCCGAGGGGAAATATGGGTATCATTGAATAATCGTTCATACTTTATTCCTCGGAATTACCGCTGCGCCTTACAGCTGCCTTTGGCTGATTTGCGAATATCGTTCTGGTGCCTGGCGATGGATATTATTCTGGAAAGACCTTCCGTCACTTCTTCGGAAACACCTTTTTCTTTTAAAGATTCAGCCTCCTGGCAAATTGCCTCAAAGGCCTGTGTGATTTTTTCGGTAGCGAGCATTCTGCCTTTCTCCTTTCGATTGATTGCGCCGCCATTCGACGGCCGGCTTGCTAAGCGACCAATGCACTATGTTAATACCCGCTGTTTAAATGTCAAAAAATACGGAAATTTGGGCTTGGGCCGGACTTGACAACGCTTTTTTACAGTGACAAATCATTACCTGTGAGGCGTCTTGTAGGGTTGTCCTGTCCCGTCGGCTTGTGCGGCGTCTTGTCGGGTCGTCTTGTCCCGTCGTCGTGTGGGGTCGTAGCCCGAAGGGCGAAGCCCCAAGCTCGGAGAGCGAAGTCGGAAGCTCGCAGAGCGAAGCCTGAAGCCATGGCGAAAACGTAACCTCAATTAGCGCCGTCGGATCCGGTCGGCGTGGTATTAACGAAGACTTAGTACACACATTCGTAAATATGGTGACGTAATTATTTACCACAGAGTTCACAGAGCAATAAATTTTACGCTTTTCCCTGTGCTCTCTGCTTGCCGGGCCATAGCCTTGGCGACGGCTGGTGTCCTCTGTGGTTTAGCAGTCATTGCCCAAAATACGTCACCGAATTTATAAAATCATGCACTCAGGCATTTGGCGAAGACCGGTTCGGGGCTCTTAATAATAATAGGTGGCCGATAATGGGCATCATCGACAAACCGGGAACCAATATAGACGCCCGATTTCGATCCCTGCTGCAAAAGGCGGTCAGAAGGGGCAATATCGATCTGGTTTATACCACCAGCGCGCTGCTTGGCAGTCTGGGTTCCAGAGAGAATAATTGGTTCCGCAATCGGTGCGCCGTCATTTCGTTCGAAGAATGCTGGCCGCTGGGGGGGCAACTGCGTTTCAATAAAAAATTTCACAGTAAAGTGGCCGCCCTGATAAAAGTGGCCCGGTCTGCCAAGGCCAAGGATGCCAACGGTCTCGGTTTTCTGGGCTATGCCCTCTATGGCGGCGACCGAACTGTCCTTGATGGCCGCAAATCGGACCGGCACATTAACATAATTGCCAATGCGATCAAACGCCCCGGCGATTTTTGGGAATGGATCGATTCTCAAGCGTCCAGCCCGGAACAGCGGATGATTGTCGATAAAGCGCTGCATTTCAGAGACGCCGGATTGCCCCGCGACAAGGCCGTCATCCAGGCGGCGGCCTACCTGGCGATTATCAACGAAATTCCTGTCGTACCCACTCTGGATCACTTTGACCTGGCCTTCCCCTACTGGGTTGCGCTCGACGTGCATACCCCCCAGGGCAGGAGAGTTTTGCGCGATATTGCCCGGGACTTGCGGATTCCTCTGCACCAGTTGGAATGGTCCATGTTTATTTTCGAAGGCGCCGGTACCAACAAAACCCTGCCTTCCCATTGGTGGCAGCGCAGCTGTAATTGGCATTTTCAAAAAGTCGGACTGCCGTTCGATGAGGCCCGCCTGTTGTGGGAGCCGGTCCGGCCGCATGTTATCCAGGCCCTGACCCATGACAGCCGTCAATTACACATGGAGATATACCGCTGGAAGATGGAAAACAGGAATCAGGTCGAAGCGCTGAAAAAGCAGGTCGAAATGTACCATGAGCATTTTGACGGACAGCAGAGCGTTCTGTTCTGAATCCGAAAAACGCTGATCGCGCCTAAATGCAACGCTGAAAAACTGCCAAACGAATTCTCTGTGCAAAACTGAATGAAATAGTGTATATATCAAAGGGGTCGATGGCGGTTATGTAACATCATCGGATACTTATCCGGGCAGGACACCCGGACCGCATAGCGTTGTAAGAGAATCGATTATGTACCAGACGTTTTTTTCCTTAAAGGAAAGACCTTTCAAACTGGTTCCAAATCCTGAATATTTTTTCTTGAGTAAAAGCCACGAAGAAGCCCTGGCTCATCTTAACTACGCGATATCTCAAGGCGATGGCTTTGTAGAAATTACAGGCGAAGTGGGTACCGGCAAGACCACACTATGCCGGGTGTTCCTTGATGGTCTGGATGATAAAACCGAAGCCGCTTATATTTTCAATCCCAAACTGGATCCCAAACAGCTGCTCAAAACGATTAATGACGAATTCGGAATTCGCTGTGACGCAGATGACACCAAAGAATTGATTGATACCTTGAACGCTTATTTAATTGAAAAAAAGCGTGAAGGCAAGAAAGTTATCCTGCTCATCGACGAAGCCCAGAACCTGGCCGTTAACGTCATGGAACAGCTGCGCCTGCTCTCAAATCTTGAAACAAACAAATTCAAGTTATTACAAATCATTCTGGTGGGTCAGCCGGAACTCGGAGAACTGCTCGATTCACATGAACTGCGTCAACTGGGCCAGCGAATCACATTAAGCTGTCATTTGACCCCGCTCAATCCAAAGGAGATGCGGCAGTATATCGAACATCGTTTGCACATTGCCGGTCAGAAGCCGTCGGTTCAGTTTACCCGCTCTGCTTTTGGGGCGATTTACAAGTATTCAGGCGGGACGCCGCGACTGGTGAACATCGTCTGTGACCGGTCTTTGCTGACCGCATTCGGCCGGGACCAAAAAAAAATCAATGCGACAATCGTGCGGGCTGCAACGCATGAGCTGGCCGGACGGGCTGAACGCAAACGCATGCGGTTACACGGCAGTAAAAAGACCGCCCTGGCGGTCACGACCTGTCTGCTCATAGCCGCCGGGCTGATGTTCGCCGCGTTCTACCAGCCGCGATGGATCTCTGTGTTAAATTTCGGTTCGTCATCAAACCCCACTGACCCCGCTCCTGACAGGAGACCTGCCAAAGCAACCCTGTCATCTGAGACCGTCATGCAGTCAGTTTCCCCCCCGGTTGTAAAAACCCAAAAAATAAATGATCCTTCCGGGTTGCTGTTCATGTTGGAAGGAATCGATCCACGTTCTTCGCGTATCCTGGCATTGCGTGCGGCCCTGAATCTGTGGGGCATCGAGGCCCAAATCGCTCCGGCGCTCAACAGTCTGGAAGACGACAATGCCTTTTTCAAATTGGGGGCAGAGCAAAACGGCATGTCAATGTTGCGCATGCGCTGCAGTTTTGATTTGATACGTCGGCTCAATTTGCCGGCGATTATCAGCCTGCAGCTGCCCGAGGAGGCGGACCCGCTGTTTTCAGTCATCCGAAAAATGAATGATCCGGGTCTGACCCTGGAGGTTGCGGGCGACCGTCCTGCAATCGAAATCGAACCGGACCTGCTGGCACCTTTTTGCAGTTCGAGAGTCTATGTGCCCTGGAAAAACTTTCTGTCATACAAAGGGACTATCCCCCAATCAGCTCCCCGGGCATCGATTATCATGCTCAAGATGCACCTGCAGGATATCGGTTATGATCAGATCAAAATATCACCCGAGTACGATGAAATTACACAACAGGCCGTAAAAGAGGTCCAGGCGAAATATGGCCTGGAGGCGGACGGTATTGTCGGATCGCTGACCAAAATCGCTCTTTACAACGAAAAAAAATCTTTAAATATTCCACATATTCAAACAGATTGATACACGCCGGCGAACACCGGATTTGCGTCAGCCGGCTATAAATAAAATACGGATCAAGCACACATAACCCGGAGTCTGCTATTTAACGGGAACTCGGATTTCCGATCACCCCAACTGCAAGGACCATGGGATATTGAGTTCTATACTGAAGGCCTTAAAAAAAGTTGAAGTCGAAACATCGGATCCAAACGATGTTCTGTCTTCACCGGAGGGACTCGACACCAGAGCGGCAATCCGCAGACGGGCACGCGATGGGCGCTACCCGATGGTTGCCAAGGTGCTGGCAGCCCTTTTTGGATGTGCTGTTCTGCTTGCCGTAGGATGGTATTTTATGCCCGTGCAAAAAATGCCCGACCAGAGCCCGGTTGTTGCCGGGGCGCCGGCCGAACGGCCGGCTGCAGCCCTGCCGGCTGTCCGCGAGCGTCAGCCTATGCAGGGCCAAAAGATGCGGTCGCCTGAACGACCTGCCCGTGAAAAATCAATCGCGCGCACACCGCAGCGTCGCCCCCGGGTGTCCGGACAGCCGTTGAAACCGGCCGCGGTTCAACGCCCCCCCGTTGAACCCGCGACCGCAACCCGAACTGAAATACGCCCAAAAACCGGTGATATTCCGGTGTTGTCTTCCGAACAGGGGAAATTGACATTGCAGGCTATTTCCTGGGCTCAGAATTCAAGCGGCCGAATGGCGGTCATTAACGGGCAAATCGTCAGGGAGGGGGGCGCGGTGGATGGTTTTACTGTTACCGATATCGGCCCGGATGAAGTGGTCGTTCGCAAAGGAACCGAGGACTGGAGACTGATATTCGGTCTCAAATCCCCATAACCGGATTCCCCCAACCCGCAGTGGCAATTATCCGATAGCTGCAAATCCAAATTTATCGTGTGAATATAGACCCTGTTTTCCATTCGAAAGGAGAATTTATGCCCAAGTCGGTTTCTTCACTGGTCAAGCGGGTTGCCGCAACCTGTTTGCTTGTTTTCGGTATTGGTTGCGCCGGTCCGTCCGTCTCGCCGACCCCTGTACCGCCCGAAGCCGCACCCGCTCAAGTTAAGCTGAGCTGGTGGTATGTGCGATTTCAGACCAACTGGCCCCCGGGCCGGCAACCGTCCTGGCATGTGGATCCGATGCTGGCCAGAGAAGTTATTCGGCCGGTCCTGGTGCAGTTCGAAGATCGCATTTCACTCTGGCGGTTTCACCGCCGGGCAGTCCGGGATGGTGCCGGACACCAGTTTTCGTTTATATTCTATGCTTCCCAGGATACGGCTGGCCGGATCAATGCCGCCATCCGATCCTCCGGTCGGCTTGCGAAGCTGGTCGGTGCCGGCGTTCTGAAAAGGGTTCGTTACGACGATCCGGCAGGATTGCCACGCCCCGGGTTGGGGGCCACCAGTGACAGGCAGTGGTCCAAACCGATGCAGCTCACCTGGCCCTACTTTATCATGGGCGTCAGCCGATCATGGCTCGAACTGGTAGATATGGTTTCCGAGCAAACTGGGGCTGTCCATCCTCCGAACACCGTATCGGCTTTGCAGACCCTATATGCCGAAGTGAATGGAAAGATTGATCAGACCTGGAAAAATGAAGGCAACCACGCTTATTTTCACCACCTCAGCGCTGTTTACGGCTATCAACCCTTATATGTGCTGGAAAAGAGTTTGCGAACCTTTTGAAGCTGTATTAATAGCCACGAATTAACACGAATTTTCACGAATTAAAAAATATTATGTCATTTGGGAAAGGCGGCATGAAAGTAATCTTATTGATGGCAATGACGGTTGACGGTTTGATCAGTCGAACCAATGATCATTTTCCGGATTGGACCGGTTCGGCCGATAAAAAGTTGTTCAAACGGGTTTCTATGGAAGCCGGTGTTCTGATTATGGGATCAAAAACTTTCGATACTATCGGCAAGCCGTTGCCGGGCCGCAAGAATGTGATCCTGACCCGCAACAAAACCCGCCGCTCTGAATGGGACAATCTGGTTTTTACCGATCAAAGCGTACCGGAACTCCTGCAGCAACTGGAAAGCGAAGGTTATAATTCGGTTGTGCTTGCCGGCGGGGCTCAAATCAACACACTGTTTGCCAGACAAAACCGGATCGATGAGATTCATGTCACCTATTGCCCGATTATATTCGGAACCGGTATATCCCTTTTTACGGAAAAGATGCGGATGAATCTGAAACTGATTGATTTTAAACATATCGGGGACGATCGGATTTTTGTCAGGTATGCGGTGGTGAAAGAATAGATCGGGTTGCGGGTTACGGGTTGCGGGTTACGTGTTTCGGGTTGCGGGTTACGAGTTTCGGGTTGCGGGTTACGGGTTGCGAGTTTCGGGTTGCGGGTTACGGGTTGCGAGTTTCGGGTTGCGAGTTACGGGTTGCGGGGTTGGCAGGATATTCGGACACAGATTCACACGGATGAACACAGATAAAAAAATAATCTAAGATCTGTGAAAATCTGTGTGCATCTGTGTCCCCATTTTATTAATTTTGATATCATGGAAAGGAATCGGAGAATGCCGACGACAAACGTCCGATGGGTCAGGGAAAAACAATTCGTGGGAACAGACTCTTACGGGCATGCCGTCCTGCTTTCGGGAAATGAGCAGGCCGGCGGCGTGCGGCCCTCCCAGATGCTGTTGATTGCCCTGTCGGCCTGCACGGCTTATGACGTTGTTGAGATTTTGTCTAAAAAACGGAAAAAACTGACGCTGCTGGAAGTATCGGCCACCGGTGAGCATGCACCGGAACCGCCTTCGGCTTTTCAGACAATCCATCTCAAGTATCGCCTGGCCGGCGAAGACCTGACCGACAAGGCGGTCTCCCAGGCGATCCGGTTATCGGAAGAAAAATATTGTTCGGTGGCCGCCACGGTGCGTGGCGTGGCCAAGATCACCACCGAATACAAAATTGTTGCGGACGCGTCATAAGGTGAAGCCCACCGAACTGGAAATACCCGGTGGCGTTTACCTGTGCCAGGTAAGTGAACATATCTCCTGTGGCGCCTGTTGTGGCGTCTACAACGTTGGCCATGCCTCCAGACATAGCCTGCAAGCGTTATTAATGGAGCGCACCGCTGCTTTTGCCGGTGTGCAGCGCAATGCGGACGCGATAAGCGCATTTGCAGACAGGCAAGTGCAGCAGTTCGCACAGGGCCCCTTTCCGGGGTTTCACCACTGCCCGTTTGTGGGTTTGATCGGTCCGCTGCGCTCACGTATCGGCTGTTTGCTGCATCCGCTGGCCGACGGTAACAACGAAATCGATTTCAGGGGTTTGAGTTACTACGGCGGTATGGCCTGCAGGATATATTTCTGCCCGTCCTGCCATCAGCTCACGGCGCCGGAAAAAAACATCCTTCGCAAGGCTGTCTCCGATTGGTACACATATGGACTGATCATTACCGAAAGCCGGCTATTGAAAGCTTTTTTCCGGGAGATAGAGAAACGTTTGACGGTTCCTCTTGCAGCGGATCGAATCGTTGCCAGTCGCAAATGCTTGCATCTTGTCAATGAATTCTTATTGTTGAAATCTCGATGGCCCTTTCGGAAACCGCAGGAACAAAATCCCTGCAATTATTTTTTTGAAGATCGCCGCTATCGCAGACCGGGAGTAAATTACGCCGATATCGGTGTCGAATGCTCGTGTTTCGACACATTTTTCGAGTGCTTTGGTTCCCATTTCAGCGACAGACGCCAGTTGCGCGCTGCCGCGGCAATGCTTGACGGGTTGCTCGAACGTGTCGCCGATTCATTTCAAACCGTGTCGGCGTTGCATCGCCAGACGGTTTTATAGTAGTTGTCAAAAATGTGTTCCGTTTAGATAGACCCTGCGCCAGTTGAAAAGCAAGCCGGAACAATTATGGAAAAAGTTCGGAGTTCGGAGTGCGGAGTTCGGAGCCTGCCCTGGCGCTTCAGCGAAAATCAGTGGTATTTGTAAGGATTATTCTTAATAGTCTGTAACCTTGGTGACCGATAGGTAGCCAGTTCTGGGCCAGGGTTATAGAAGCGCTTGCGCGCTGTCTATTATATTATTTCTCTGAGCTACAGTCGATCAAATGAATGCCATCGGGATGGTCTGCACATTTTCAGGACAGTTTTTTTCTAATGATAAAGAACTTTTAGAGCGTTTGGAGAATGAGACGTTATCGACAATCCACACAAAACTCAAAAAACGACCCATTTCGGAACGTTATTCTGACAAACGCTCTAAATACACCTTTGAACCACCGCAAAAGTTGAGAAAGCGATATGTTTACAAGTGAAGATATTTTCTCCCTGGCTACCCAGATAGAAAAAAACGGGGCGCAAATTTACAGGGATGCTCTGGCAAAAGCCGAAGATACGGCCATGATTTTGCTGCTGCAGTGGCTGATCGAAGAAGAAGCTCGGCACGTCGAATGGTTTGCGACGCTCAAAAACAAAATCAAATCATCTGTCGGTGATTCCCGGATTGCCGAAATTGGCCAGGCCATATTGCTGGATACACTCGGAGAAATGAGCTTTTCCCTGAAAGAAACTGACTTTTCAAAAATTCAGCATGTCAAGGACCTGATTGGTGTGGCGATGGAGTTTGAGAAAGACAAAGCGCAGTTTTTTACAATGCTGCAGCCTTTTATCGAAGATTCGGAAGCTGCGGATCATCTGAAAAATATTATCGCCGGGGAGCGCAAACACCTGCTCCGTATGCAACAATTCATCGACAACTGCGAGGTCTGCCAGGACTAGAACCGCTTGTCAGTATAACATTCTGCAACTCCGAACTTTTTCCATAATTGTTCCGGCTTGCTTTTCAACTGGCGCAGGGGCTATCTAAACCGAACACTTTTTTGAAAACGACCATAGAGCCGGATCCTCTCTTCGGGTCCCGGCTTTTTTCCCTGGTGCCGGCGTTACCGCTGTGAATCGGGGTCGTTGAGAATTTTGTTCAGGAATAAAAATTCATGCTCGGTGCCGTCATAATCATAAGTGGTCGCTTCACCGTTTACCGGTATGATCTTGACCCTGCCGTTAAAAAAATCCGAAGCGAACTTTTCCACTTCTGAGACGGACATGTCTTTGCGTAAAAAATACTTGGAATAGACATTCGGATATCCATGACTGCGGGTAATCTTGAATAACTTGATCTGTATTTTTGGATTGAGACACTTGCGCAGGTTGTAAGCCGTATTGGCGGTATTGATATCGAAATGATTCGGATTGGCGCTCATCACCGAAGAGAGGCGAAAACCCACGCGACCGTGCTGATCAAGGTGACCGCGCACATCATAACCGCTGTCATTGACCAGTCGCAGGGGATAGCGGCCCAGTTTATCGATCTGATCCGCCATCGCCACGGCCGGGCAAATGATATCGTAAGCCCTGGTTAACGGCTCCGCTAACTCTCTAAAATAATTTATAAATTTAAGTGATGTCAGCGGGGAGTCGGATGCTACGAAAAGGGCATGGGCTTGATTTTGGAATGCGTTGCTGGCCGCGTAGCCCTTGATCATATTGCCGGCAATGGAATTGTATTTGACCTTGCGTGGATTAATGCGAAACTGTCTGATAATTTCCGGCGATAATCGGGTGTTCTGGTTAATAACGGTGCAGGGCTTGCCGGTTCTGCGGATGTATCGGCCCAGGCGCTGCTCCAGCAGCATCTGGTGGCCGACCACAACAATATCCGCGATGCTTTTGCAGTCGAGCAGTTTATCCAGCGTAAATTCGATCAACGGTTTACTGACAGTCCCGGCGTTTGTAATGGTGGTAAACTCGCGCAGGGGTTTGTAACCGGATTCAATAAATTTTTCTCCGTAGTGCTCCGCTACGATTTTGGCATACCGGCTGACCGCCCATTTATTGTTGTAACCTGCCATGACTATAGCGCTTGTCATATACCATGCCTTTCCGGTGCAGATCTCCAGGAGAATCCATTAACCTGCTTTCAGCCTGTCCAATCTGTGCCACAAAAAAATGGTAATTGAAAGCCAAAATCAAATCCTTGATCTGCCTTTACTCCGGTTACTTTTTTTCCATGAGGTATTTTCGGATCTGGTTCCAGTTTTCGACCGTTGTGCCTTTTTCGGAAGCATCAAAACTCAGTTTCAAGACGCCGTCATCGATCCTCCCATCAATTGCGCCGGAAGTGCCGATAACGGCCCTGGTCTGAATATTGTTATTCGTAAGCTGTGCATATATGTCCGGCAATGTTCCGTCGAGAATCACGGCACGGGGGTACTCTTGCGCCAGCAGCCAGCGCCTGGCCATTTCCGTTCCCAGGTAGCGGATAGTATACACCAGATGGCAGTCGGGGGGCAGGGCCTCGAGCACCTGGCGGGCCATGCGCTTTTCATCCGGTCTCTGGAGCAAGCGCTTCAGCAACATTTCGAAATCCAGCAAAATGATGCTTTCATTCGAGGATACCACCAGCAGGACCGCGTGGCTGTCGGTACCGGTCGATTCGGCGCTGATATTAAAACGGCCCGGCGCAGAAGGCACATATTTGATATAGCCGAAGCCATCCCCGCCGGTCAAAAGCCTGAAAGTTTGCCCGCCGTTGACCGACAGCGTGACCCGGCGGCCGCCCTCGGCGAAAAAGAAGCCCCGCGTCTGCACCTTTAAAAAAACAGGCTGGTCCGCTGCGGTAAGCCGATCAAAAACAATGACCGCTCCCAGAGCCGGCATGGAAACCAGCCACAGGATACCAAGGGCCACCATCTGTACCCACCACCGCAAGCGGTTCGGACGAAATCCGGGAATTGCCGGGCTGAGACCGGCTTTATATGTCTGGGTCATAGCGTTCATGATGATTCCCTGCCTGCCAGCCTGCAGCTGGCCCGGATTTTTCTTTTCCCCTATTTCAAATTTACAGTTTCACGTTTCCAATATTTGACAGCGTGCAAGCGCTTCCACAACCCTGGCCCAGAACTGGCTGCAGATCGGGCATCGAAATACCAGACTTTTGAAAATTATCTTAACGAATGCCGCCATTTTTCGCTGAAGCGCCAGGGCAGGCTCCGCA
>Ga0126335_1002181_pt1 | contig 11558 bp, 1 predicted proteins | sample OlaspJWI45metaG_FD_108409 | JGI IMG/M metagenome (GOLD analysis project Ga0126335, IMG submission 108409) | Marine gutless worms symbiont microbial communities from Oahu, Hawaii - Olavius sp. 1 OAHU.JWI-45 metaG | ecosystem: Host-associated > Annelida > Digestive system > Unclassified | place...
CAATAGAGATCAGGGGCTCTTAAGAGTCGTTTCCACTGCGCGTCGCGTTGCGTAGCGAGTGAACAGAGGTGCGGAAAGCCGGGGGGGGGGGCAGCAGGGGCACGTGCCCCCCTCACTGTGACTGAGAGGGGCAATGCCCCCCCCCCCAACTTTGGTCCGCCGTTTTAATACTCATAGCTTTATCAGTTTGATGCTGGGGGATAAAACAGTAAAATATGTTAAATGTATGACATGTTACAGAAGCGCTATTTGCCCCTTATTAGACCTGTAGGCTGCGCATTTGGCATTGACAGCATCAACCAATGGCAAATTTGCTAGGAACACCAATACAACAAGTGAAGTACATGAGGAACACTAATTATAGCAGGCGCGACAAGGCTGAAATTCAGCACTATAACAGCCGCCCTAAGCGAAACATTACAAACGAAAGTAAAACACAAAATACCATATAAAACCTCAGCCCAACTGCTGAATCTTTTCCTTGGAAGAAATGTTGAAAACAGCGGCGGCGCTGCTACAGGCCTAGGTAGCCTACTGGGTGGAATAATGCCTGCACTTTTTGAGACACTTGGATCTGGACTGGACGAAAATTTGTCAGAAAAATCTGTTCTATATTCTACATTATGCTGTAGACACTGAGGCAAAATGAAAGGTAGTACGTCCAATTTGAGGGGAAAATAATTATCCTATACAAAACATAGAATGGGTCCATCACTATAGTAACTCACTAGAAGAGAAACTCGAGCTGATATCCCACACCCACATTACAAACAATTAGGATGTCGACGACAAGCAGCTAACACCAGCTTCCATCACAACGGCAATGCTATTTTGTCGCTAAAATTATTTACACCAAATTTTCAATTTCACGCACGGAAATGGTTCAAAGTTCGCAATCTTCGAATCGTGTTTTTTTTCAGAGGTGTGCAATGATAGACAAAAACATGTCACTCTGTCTTGTTCAGCTGGATATTTCATAATCAAAGTGACATAGTGATCTTTGTGACATAGACCACGTTTAACCACCTGCTGCCCACTGGGCTATGTAGTCGAACCTTCGTTCTTAGAAATGTATGTGTGTTCGCCATTGTGGGGTGCATAGCATGCAGCCCTACGCATCCGGTGCGACGTTTATGAAGTTTTACGACTTTTGCACTCGAACGAGGTCTTTCAGAGTTTCAGTTGTTCTTAGATTTTGAACCGTTTTAGAATGATACCTCATTATCTTATCTATGTGTTTGTGTGATTTGCATATCTGTTGCATTTATGTAACTTCTGGCTGCACATAACAACCTATGTACCGTGGAACCCGGCGCCTCGTTGTAAGTCTCGGTGCCTTCGCTACCTCGTTTGACCCCAACTAAAACTTCCTTCCTACTTCGCGCCTACGAGTGAAAGTAATTGCTGCAACTAGTTGTGCAATCGCCACGCATCACTAAGCTCAGCTCAGCTCAACTCAACTTAGCACAGCTCAACTCAACTCAGCTCAACTCAACTCAGCTAAGCACAGCTCAGCTAAGCTAAGCTCAGCTTAGCTAGCTCAGCTCAGCTCAGCGGGGACTCGCTGGCATCGCCACGCAACGCAACGCGACGTGCAGCGCATGTGGAAACAACGCTTTACAGTGCTAAGAAACATTTCTGCTCACGCTGGCAGTAAGAAAACTGCAACTGAGCCGGCATCAGTGGCAGCGAGAAAAACATTAGTCCTTAGACCTTACAAGCACCTGTCAATGACACACATTCCATTTCTGCTGTGGTGTGAACAACACTGTCGGCAGTATTGTTTGAAGTCACTGAAGTAGTAGACTTAACTGCTCCACCAGTCACCTCAGTCACACAACTACTACAGCGTCTAGAGCGTCTTGTACGACACGGCGTCAGCTGGAAGAAAGTGCCGCGGGGTCCTGCGATACAGAGCACTGCCTGGAAGAAGAACGTGGTGAGCAGCCAGCTGACGGACACAAGGATCATGAGGAAAGTGCCGATCTGGCGGTAAGCGAGGATCATGGACGGGGTTAGGCAGAGTCCGACAAGGAAGGTCGTGACGGCGGATAAGGCGACTGGCACCGACACAACTCGAGCTGCTTCCTTAACTCGTGCCTGCCGAGTCGACTGGGACGTCGCCAAGCAGTAGGCAACAGCGTGATGTAGCACAAAGTCGATTGACAGACCAGCAGCAACCGACACCGTAACGGACTCTACGACGTTCAGTCTCCAGCCGAGACAGACGAGTGTTGCCACCGTGACACAGATGGACGCCAGGACCGCCATCATCGCATACACAGTCACCAGCAAATTGAGAGTCACCAGGAACGCCACGCCAGCCGCCACTGCCACTGCTAATCCGGTCGACAGTGGTATGCCTGATGCCAGTGAGTGCTGAAGGTCGTAGAAATCTAGAAAACTTGTGAAAAATCCACCCCGAAGACCCTCTGGAGCAGAATGCAGTGCTTCGGTTACATGAGCATTCATTGTCATATAGAAGTTGCCAATGCTGGAATAGTTAAGCGAAAAAGGCTCACTGCTTAAAAATTCTACGACTATTGCAACAAAACTTCCTGTAGTTCTGCTAAACCTTAGTCCGGCATCATGACTGGATGAAAACAGCGCGGACGACTTGGCCAGTGATGGGGCGTACTGTCGAATGCAATGATGAAACACGGTAGAATTATATGGACGATGATGGTTGTGCCGGTCACGACAACATGGCTGTAGACTTCGTCCGTACACGTCACGGCATCCTCGTCGCATATACCGCTCAAAGTTCTCCAGGAAGCAGTTGTTGAGCTGCATGCCCGGCTCCAGACGGTAGTACCTAGTCTGACGCAGACGTCGACAGAAGGACAGCAAGAACTGCCGTGCTTCAAGAGTCCCTGCTTCAAACTGCTTGTCATACTCGAGTGTTCTGCGATCTAACAGATCCAGTGGATTAGGAGTCTTCAACGGTCGGATGCCCCACACAACTGTAATTGGCATCAGAAGAGCACCTGAGCCCGATGAACGCGAAAACCAGAAACGAGATTTCATGTGGAGATCGTAAACTTCCAGTGGGTGATCGGCTGCAAAGAGTTGAAACTCGCTGGATACTGGCAGCTGGAGCTTTGGATAAACAAATATAGTGAATGCAGCAAGTGCAGCAAGAATTATAGAAAACGGCATTAGGATGTATCGGAACCGGTCAACAAAACCTGGGATGATGGAAACAATAAAATGATTGATATGCATAGAGACAATGTCTGCACAACATCCAAGTTTTGAGGAGAGGTGTCTGCATGAAACTGAATTACAGGTGAACAAACCCTGGGCATCAAGTAATAAGACAACAGGCATCGCAGCTGCCAAAATAACGAAATGAGAGGTTACTGCCAATCCAGCATAAATACCAAAGCATCGAAGCACGACAACGTCACTGGCGGCCCCACCGGTAAAAAATGCTGCAGCAGTCGTGGCACTACTTGCCAGTGCCGATGGCGTTGCCTGACATATAACAGTTTTTGCCAGTTGATCAGGAGCCAGAGTATCCCGCTCATGCTTTGCATGGTGCCACACGGACAAGTAAACAAACACATCGTCAACACCAATTCCGATCAGAACAACCACCGCAAGCAGATTCATGAATGGAAAGAAAGTAATCCGCAACACTACACCATAGATAAAGTACGCAACAACAATGCCAAAAAATATAAAAGTGAACGCCGACAAAGTAATAAAAACAGAACGTGTATGCAGACACACAACAATAGTGACACTCGCCAAGGCAAGACTGAACCAGACTAGGTCAGAAATAAGGTACTGGTCAAACAGGTCCTTCTTCACACCAAAGTCCATCGCTACAACACTACTTTTACCATCTTCTACACGACCACCACGTTCCACCACATCATACAGCTTCCTAGCACCAATACCTCGCGCAACAGGAAGATAACTGACAGAAAATTTCAGTTTGGAAGAATCGCGCAAAAATGAGGCATCGACAATGTGATAAAGCAGATGGTAGATGGATGCAGCAGGAGATCGGCAGTCATCTGGCACGGAAGCACAGCGTCTAGACACATGCACATCCGCATCCCAGCATGCTGCTGGAGTGCTCATATCCGAGTAAAAGATCAGAGAACATCGCTTCATGATTTTAAGTACATCATTCACATCTGTGTCACTCACAGCTTGGCAATTTGATCGATTGGTCAACAGAGCGACATAGTTACCAGCAGACCAGCTGCGGCAACATCGCTGGATGTACGTTGTGTGTACGCACGCTGCATCAAACTCTTCAAGTCTTCGAACGTAAGTCTCCTCCAACTGACACATGGAATGCAGCTTGGCAGCTGTCCACAGTGTAGCATCATCAGCACTGCCATACACCAGTTTCACATACTCCAGTCCTATAACATCATAGATGACAATGACCAAATGTATTCACCTATAAAATGTGAAAGAGCCAAAGCTGTTCTGTTCTGTTTCTTTGTGGGGACTGTGGCACTAGCTAGCCACAGTCAGCACTGAGGCTGGCACTAAGGCTAATGCGCAACACATGCATGTGTGAAAGGGTAGTGTGATGAGAAGGTGTAGTGCAGCTACTGTCACTGTATTTTTAGTGACAGTGCATGTATGCGTGATTGGTATGTGAGACGCTCTGTATCTGTATATGTTAGGTATCCAGCTGTAGTCACAGGTTTCTCTGGGATGCGTACATACTTGTACGCTTAATCCCAGCCAGTCTGAGCCACAACTAAAACCACCTGCTTACTGAGCTAGGCAGGTAGCATAGTGAGCTACAGGCTGCGGGCTTTAACATACAAGGTAGTGGTCCCATCTGTTATCTACGTGGCCGGCACCCATCACACCCAAGTGCCACCAAACCTGAGTGTAATGGAATGGCCTGTCACAGTTTAAAGAGGACACTGCCCAAGAATTTAACCTCACAGCATACCTGCTTCTGCCTAAATGAACAGGCCACCTGACCCAACCGGTATTGAACTCCGGCAGCCTGCCAGCTTGGCCAAAACTGAGCTAACTAGGCAGGCCAAGAAGAGCCATAGCAAAGACAGAAAATATGTTTAGCTGCTGTATATAAAATACTGCCAAGATACTGACTACAAAAATTCCTTACAGCTAAGACCAATCAAATTTCGTTTTTGTTTTCGGTGACAAAAATGACGAGTTTTGATGACTTGAAATTTTGTGTGCAGCTGGGACCCTAACCAAAATATGCAACAGTTGGTAACAGGGGGTCGGGACGGGGTCATGTGACCCATTTTTAAATTTCTGAATGACCGATGCTAGACACGTGAAATTTTGTGCACTTATATACGGCCGGGACCCTAACCAAAACTATGCAAAACTAGGTCATATGAGAATCGGGGGTGGGGTCACATGACCCACTTTTAAATTTGTGCACTTCCCTTTTATTTCCAGAATGGCTGAAGCTGGACACTTGAAATTTTGTGGGCACATAAAAGGATGGGGCCCTAACCAAAAAATGCAACAGCAGGTCATAGGTCACATCACTGACTTTTAAACTTTGGGACCCCTTGTATCTCCAAAATGGCTGAAGCTAGGCACTTGGAATTTTTCGTGCATAAACAGGGCCGGGGCCTCTAACCTAAATAGTTAAGGGTAGGTCAAGGGGTCATGAGTGGGGTCAAACGTGACACAGTTTGATGAGATTGATGCCAGCTGGGCACAATGCACTGAATGTTCGCAACTGCTGTCACTTTCATTTTTGCTTTTGTTTTCGGCCGAAAATGACAGCCAATTTTCATTTTCATTTCAGACCAAAAATAGAAGTTCATTTTCAGTATCATTTTTGTTTTAGGCCAAAGATGTAAAACCCATTTACGACTCGTCTTTACACAGTAGAGATCTAATAGAAACTACACGGGTGATCAGCTGTGGTGCTTAGCTGGCTGGTTACGCCACCTGTCAAATGTCAAGTCCACTCTGCTGAGGACAAAGCCCCTAGACTCCCGTTATGCTTTCTGGTCCATACTCTCGTCTGAATGACGCTCCCAAACACTCGCCTCGGTATGGGTTTGAATGCCACTATGCCATAGAACTAAAAAATAGTCACCAAATTTACGCAAGTAAAAAAATTACATCAGAAGAATGTAAAAAACTGTTAGTCCTAGCAGACTGCTAAACTGCAACATAATGAACTGCAACTAACTTGGTACATCACAGAAATAGTTCTCGACTGGCAACGATGGTACATCGTCATGCACCATTTCATCTTTTTCATCATCCGAATCATGGTATAACGACAAATTTTGCACCTCAGAGTGGACAGTCTGCCTTGCATCACTGAGATGCAGCTGACTTAGATCTGTGACTGTTTCTTCCAGAAGATCATCATATGCATTCAGTCGTCTACTGATGGCAGTCCCTCGAGTCTCAAAACCCTACAGAAGACAATGACAGTCATGAAGTTTACTGCCAAAATTTTGAGTACGTAACAGACGATCGTAACTTTATAATACAAATACACAGCTGTTGCTTGAGTTGCAAATGAAGTTCAGTAATATAAACATTAAGAAATACAGGCATACAAGCCCTAACCCTAATCCTTAGTGCAACCCTAGTCCTAACCCTAACGCTAACACTAACCCTCAAGTAAGTAACATATGCAACATATTACATAACATAAATTAGTAACATATTGTGTTATATTAATATAACAGATTTATCGGTAATTCTCAGAACAGCAGTCCAGAAATTATCCGGTGGACTGGTTTACAGTCAACCTGTCCACAAGGCTAACCTAACCGTGGCCCTAACCCCCCCCCCTAAACCTAACTGAAACCCTAGTCCTAACCCTAACCCTAACCCTAACCTACACCCTAACAAGTTCTAATGAGATGACTTGGGATGAGTTGACTGCCAGCCAGTGGACTGCTGCAGTGTACATAATTTCATTATGTAAGTATACACTAAACCTAACTCTCAAACCTAGGCTACCCTAACCAAAATAACAACGTAACAAAATAACAATATTTTGTGTTTTCGTAATTTGGGACCATGGATCGTTCTGAGGATTACCGATTTCTGTATTAGTAGAATTCAGTTATTAGTGCCACATAAAGCCAAGTTCACACTTTTGCAATGCCAATACTCCAATAGTATGACAATGCAAATAATGCCTAAAGCATTGGCACAAAGTACATACACAACAAAACATTTCTTGTTTAATATCTACATCTCTACAGAGACATGCAACCGACTGCAGACTGCTTACATAACGTACACAGGATTACTCCAAATGTTACAGAGAAATGGTTGTAAAATTTTGGAAAGGATTAGGTCTTTGGACATGAAACAACGTGTAAGATTTTGAAAGTGATCCCTCTCTGTGCAAGCATGTGTAAGCCACACGTAAGTCTCTAACACTGGTCAGCCTCAACAGACGTCTGCATTAATGTTAGGGCTCGGAGTGGTGAATGCTCTCTAGTTTGTTTTGCAACAATGATCAGTTAACACTTGCCAGTTTTGGATCTCCGAAATTTGGCAAACCAAGTACAGTTAGACTTGCAATGAGGCAACAAACGCATAGTAATGCCAGTATGATCAGAACAGCACATGGATGTCTCAGCAGAACTTGCAGATAATGCCAACTGCACACAGTGCACACACATTCACATCAATCAGCATAATTACATTTGAGCTGTGCCTAAAATATGGCCCAGCAAACTAGTAGGTTATAATTTTTAATTAAGACAGCTCTATGCTAATGACAGACATATGAGAAACTCACACCAAAAACTTGCAAGAGAACCTTGCATCAAAATTTGATGCCAGCTTCTCTCACTAGACATGTGACTGCGACTTTTGACGCAAGAAAATGATGCAAGAAAACTCTTGCAGCAACTTGTTGTGAGTTGGTATGTGACAGACACACAAGTTCCTCGTGCGAGTTCACTTGCACACGTTTCTTGTACGTCTGTCAATGTCATCATTATTAATAAAACTAACCTACTTTATGGCATGTCAGATCAAAGGTGACAGTAAGCACAATTGCAATTGACAATGAAAGTTTCATCACGAGAAAATTTTATGTGCATTTGCATCTAGATTGTGAACATGACTTACGATGTATTAAATGCAAATTAGTGCTGTGTTAATTGAGTAGGCTTGCGATGACTGAGTTGGCAGCACATCAAGTCACTTCAAAGAGTAACACCTCACTTGACTGCGGAACAATGAGGCACTTTCACGTGCCAAAATGCAAAATGACACAGTGCCAATGACGTAATGCCTTTTGTCACTTGCAGAATTTCCAGTCTCTTGCACTGCGCTATGGTGCGATGACAAGTGGAAGAAAGAAAACACACACACACATGTTGTCATTCACGCCGAGCAACTTTGACCTTGTACCGGTACCGGGTCAAGACATGACAGTGCCAAACAGACTTGTCCAGTAATGGAGTAAAAGTAATGCATTACAATACTTAAGTAACATTTAATTACTTTTTAAAAAGTAAAACGAAGTACTCCAATGCAAGAATACTCTTTACTTGTAAATGAGGTAACTTTTCCCCCATTTACTAGTACTTTTACTTTGTTACTTCGTATAATATGCCGATCATTACAAGTATTTTTTCAAAGAGAAAATGCCATGCTACAGTCTTGAGATTTGATAGCGTGATGGATAGAATGTCGACTTGCACCATCCCTTCCGTTGTTTAATGCAAATTGTCTGCCTCCCTTGTGATTAAGGCCTACCGTGTGTAGCGACATGATCACCCACTGACTTCATCAAGACTCAATTTGTAGTTTCTGTAGCCAGTAGATGGTTTACAGCATTGCATCGTGTTACTGGTAAGTAATGGTGAAACGTTTGCATGCAAAAAAGTTTTTCTGCAAAAGTTACTATTTTACTTCAATTATTTAACTTTTTCCATCGTTAATTTCTTTTACTTATACTCAAGTAAGTTATTTTAGAAAGTACTTTTACTTTTACCTGTGTAAAAATCAAGAGTTAATTTTACTTTTACTCAAGCATTGATCTGCAGTACTTTAAACAAGTCTGGTGCCGAAACATGGTGTGATTCGGTGTCGGACGCCGCAGCCGCCCGCAGAATGCTGCAATCACGCAGGCGTCGCGGTCGTAGTTTAGCCTGACCCCCACGTCCACAACAGCAAACCCTGCTACAGAGCTTGTGCTTGTCAACTGCAAGTACGACCGGTACCTTGGACTTGCAGATAAGCAGCGCTTTTCAGACGCCATTAGCTACATGTGTCACGCAGAAACGAAACTACTCCGACACCGCTACTAAGCTACAGTAATTTCTAAATAAAAATAGGCTTTTCTGTAACAACAAGAACAACAAAGACACACCCCCACGTGCGTGACGTCATAAAGACAGTGCAACTAAACACGAAATCGAATGGGCCGAAATCGCATTTCGTGCACAACTACACAAGGTAATTAACTATTTGTGCAACAATTCAACACATTCCAGTAATTTCGCGAGTGACAAATGCCAGATAAGCATTAAATAAAATTTTAGGACAGTCTGCGAAGACGACTGGGATGGTGGAAGGAAATGACTACCAGGAGTGCACAACCTAGCTGGACATGATCGACGACGTCATGTATTCGTGATATGGTATGGTCAAGATGTCAAACTAATCAAAGCCTCAAAGAAGCGACAACAATGACTGAAGACAAAGACAAATGGAGGACATTCGTGGCTAGCCCTAGGCTACGGTCCTTGCCGACCACACTAGGATTATAGCAGGAGAAGAAACGAGAAAACTATTTGTATTTTTAACTTCTTTAGCACTTTACTGTCGAGCTTAGCAGTTGCTCGGTTTTATTTCTCGCCGTCGCCGACATCTTCCCTCCCTGCAGTCCTAACAATCGACAACGTCGACTACGCAGCGTGATTTGCTGCTGCAGCTGAAACTCGCAAACGATCGTTCTGCAGACGAGTAAAGCTCGTCTTCGCGGCATCTGTATGTGATTAGCACATGTCATCGCGCGTCACTGACTGACTTATATATTGCCAGGATGGGCGGCCATGTTTCCTTCTGCTTCTACACGTTTACAGCTACCACGCCGTGGAATTTGCGTGCCACAGACGATGAGAAAATGGGTGATGCTGCAAACCTTTATCACAGTTGATGCACATTTCCCCACAGTACTATGTAGGCCTACGTTACATATCGTAACATGATGAATAGTACAGTAGTAGCATCTAAAAACGCGTGATAATAATCAAAAAGTCAAATGCGCCAACGATTAATACATTTTAACTTTAAATCTCATAAAAAAAATTGAGGAAATACCCCTTGACAAGTTGACAAGTAGTAAGTATAAGTACTAGCTAGTAGGAAAACTTTGACTGCCCTTCCTTAGACCAAATACCTGCGTTCTCCTCTGCAAGCATGTATTTGGAGTTCTGAGTTGCAAAGTGGCAAAATTGTTGCGCCTGTGATCGTTGCTACATATTGCTTAGGACAGTACATATAACACAGTGTGACATCGCTTTTCATCTGTAGGCCTACGCTATGCACGCACTTGTTGAGGGCAGCAACAGCAGTAGCTACTGCTGCAGTCGCTGTTTTGTGCCGTTAAGTCGGTGGTTGCCACTGCAAGACGCAGCTGCTCGCTTCATCAATTCTTATCGGTGTGCATACAGTGATGGATTGTTGGGCCAACAGTTCTGCATTGGTGCTGGATGCAGGTAATGCTCGGATCACACTACCTGTGTTCACGGCCCGTGAACACGCGTAGTGATATTGTTAGCGCCTAATATTAAAAGGACTCTGAAGCTCTAAAACTAAAATAGCGGCAGTCCAATTGCGGGATTTACAGAGTGGTCGAAAAAGTGAGAACCGCTCTCGTTTTTACCTCTAACTTTGTCATATAGTAACCAATTTGCCAAATTCTTTCAATGTTTGAAAGAAGACTAAATTTCCAACAACAATCATGTAATATACCGGGTGGCCCAAAAAACGTCCCGAACTTTGCGTAACTATAACGGCGCGTATACTTTATGGGGCGAAATTTCCTTTGGCACATTCGTAGATCAGTATGTACTGTTACTTATTTATAAATTTCAGTGACGTCATTAATGACGTCACTGAATGCCGCATTATGACGTAAGATGAGTTAAAAATCGAATTGTGTAGGCCTAAATAGCGTATTTGTTGATTTGATTGAAATGGTTTTTTAAAAAGACAATTTGGCGGTTATTGTTGCGTGTTTCACTGAAAAAGAATGGAATGGTACTCGGATTGCAAAAGAATTTCCGAATAAGAAATGGAACTTGTCTACGAAGGCAGGCGTAAACCATTTGCAAATCTTTAAGATCTTCAGAATGTTATCAGAGACAAACGGCACGATGTCGATGACCAGACAGTCAGAAAAGCTATATTGCAGTGGAAAAGGCGTTTAGCAGCTGTGGCAAAGCAGAATGGAGGACCTATTCAGCATTATTTTCTGCTGATCAGTTGACTGATACGAATTACTGTGACGTTCTGGTGTAGCCTGCGTACAACCAACAACATAAATGACGAACTGCTTGCAAACATTGTTTTATGACGTGCAATACTATTTC
>Ga0126335_1002183_pt1 | contig 11555 bp, 9 predicted proteins | sample OlaspJWI45metaG_FD_108409 | JGI IMG/M metagenome (GOLD analysis project Ga0126335, IMG submission 108409) | Marine gutless worms symbiont microbial communities from Oahu, Hawaii - Olavius sp. 1 OAHU.JWI-45 metaG | ecosystem: Host-associated > Annelida > Digestive system > Unclassified | place...
ACGTTGGTGGTCAAGAAAATTGATTGTCAGCGATCGGCTTGTACTCGATATGTCGACCAGTCGCCGATCTGTAAGCTCCGCTGTTCGTTCAGCTGAAACTAATTCTATCGTAGCATGCAAGGAGCGACGTATTGCGCCGTGTACGATGACCCGGAAATATCAGGGACTGTTGGGCGTACGCACACACACACACACACAGAAAGAGAGAGAGAGAGCGCGCGACCAAAGCGCCTACATAATAGAAAGGCTGCTCGCCAGCGCGCGGTCGCTTATATCGTGGCCGTATAATCCTCGACCAGCTCAAATCACGTCCCTAGTAATTACGCACGCCACTGACTAGTGCTGTCTCTAACGTTGCCATGGCGACGTAATTGGTTGCCGTTGGAGATATGGCATTGACTGCTGCTGCTGGTGGTGGTGGCGACCATTTTCCATGGCATCTCGTCGTTCAAGTTGGTCAGTGCTGTCTGTCTCTCTGTGCGCGACAACATTGTTGTACTGTGTCGTGCCTCTCCAAGCACTCGTCCATCATTTAGCGGCCGCCTCTCCTCACACATGGAACACACAGGTCACCTAATACACCTGCCATTACTAGGACCAGTACTTGAGTCGCAGCAGACCTGCTCGTAACCGGTGTTTGTTAATACGCATTCACGTTCGCTTAGGTTAGGTCAGGTCCGCTTAGTCGTTTATTTGCGGCTTTTGAGAACGACTTCTCCACAGTCTACTGTTTTAATAGTAATTTTAAACGGCAAATGTCTACAACAATTGAACCACATAAAACAGAAATCAAAATAGGAAACAAACCAGCGCATGACCAAACTGTTACTGCGTACTCTGGACGAAACACATCACGAATTGACAAAACTTGACTTAACTGAAGACGGCATTAGAATACACCAGTAACATTGCTAGACACAGTACAGCATCAGATATAAAAAAACTATTGTGATTTCTTGAATATAACGGTTGCATCACGAATCATGACGGATGGTGTTTTCTTTTACTATAGGCCGTGCATGGATTTACTTCCTTACTGACCAACGCATGTAGTACATGTACCATATATAAATGACGTACCATGCACATAAGAGACTGTTACCGATATTTTGATGTTTAAAAATATACATACTGTTATTGGCAAACACTATTTAGTTGTTCATACTCGCACATAAGGCATTTATGTTGTCTGCTGGTGGCTTCGTCTCCCCTTTATCTCATACCGATTGTTCCCACCCCAGCCGTGGTGCCAGTATACATGTAGGTCTAGCTAAGCTTATCAGAGTTGCGACGGTCTTCAGACTGGCGGTACATGATGCTCGGCAAATGCGATCAAAGGAAACGTGACTCTTGACGAGGTTTGGTTCGCTCGTACAGGTGTGCCACTCTTCCAGGCTTCATAAGATGACATACGCCTGTAGTTACCTTCCGGCGATGGTGGGCGTACCGTATATAATATCTATAGTTGTTCCACGTTTGATGGTTTGATGGTTGACTCTGTTGTAAAAAACAGTATCTGACGGTTATTTTTAGCAGTGACTTTTACATGATAACTGCGGGAACGCAAGGCCGGATTTTCTCCAAGCGGGGCTTCTGTTCAGACAAAAATGTGGGGGCCCCTAATATATGAATATCCCGAACCCCCCCCCTCCGACTGTCTTCACCCGACCCGCACAGTAGTCATCATCGACATTTAGTTGAGGACCCGTGCTGCTTTATTCCCTAATCATTATTTCAATATTTCTGGCTTGTTACCATGTTGCAAAAAAATAGAAAAATTGTCATTTTGTGGGGGCTCTCTTTTTGTGGGGGCCCCTGTTCGGCCGAGCATGCTGAACATACCTAAATCCGCCTCTGCGGGAACGTGAAAAATACGGGTTGCGGGTGCGCAAACGTGAATCAGCTGTTAATTGTCGGGCCGCGTCTGTCTGTCTGTCTGTCCGCGAGCGAGCAATGCAAAAAACGGCTGAACGGATGGATCGACGTCTTGTTTGGGGCGTAGACTACTAGGAACTCAATAAACATTATATTAGATGGGGGTCCTTATCTTCTCGGTGAGGGAAGGAGGTTCGATGCGGCCTTTGCCGAATTACTTTGACCGTTAAGTATGGTTCTAATGGTGGTGTTTGCGTGTGTGTCTGTCTGCGCTAAATTTCAAAACCTGCTGGTTATATGGAATAGTTCTTACAGTGGACGCTAAAAGTGATTAGAAGTTTTTGACATTTGACCTTGACATTTGACCTTGACAGATATATTCGTACTATTTAGGCTCTCACTTTTAAATGCTTTGACCTAGCAGCTTCACGTTTGGCGTAGAGCAAAAAGACATCTTCAGAATAGGGGTGAGTGACCAGAAGTTTAACGGCACATCAGCACATGTTCAGTGTTATCAAAACATTAAAATCGAAAAATAAGTAGCAATAAATAACAATCTACAACAATAAATACGTTACAATATTAAAAGCAATGGAAAAGATTAATATCTTTAATAAAATCAAGTATTCTGCGCACAGGAACCTTGTCAAAAAGTTCTTTCAATGATGTAGTACGAAAGTATTGATCTCAAACAGTATTAAAGTTTACACATTCCAATAAAATATGTCTTACTGAGACTTGGCAATTGCACGAAGGACACTCTGGTGGCGCATCTCCGGTTAAAAAATAAAAATGAGCTGTGACCAATTCGTAGTCTGTTATTGTTTCGTGACGAGTGACCTGCTCCGACCATTTGTTAGTAGCTATAGTAGGTGTAATGCTGTGTAATTTATTCGTAGTTTGCTCGTCCCAAGATGTCTGCCACTCGTCGTGACATAGTTTGACACGTTTGCTGTGTAACCTGTGGCAGCAATTCTAGTACTGTTACTAACGGTAAGCTGCAAACCAGCCTCTGCAGCTGTGTCTGCCTCCTCGTTACCTCGGATACCTACATGAGCAGGCACCCAGCAGAATATAGTTGTTTTACCACAGCCTGTCAAGCTAGTATATTCAAGTGTAATTTTTAAAACGAGTTTATTATCAATTTTAAAACTAGAGAGAGCTTGTAAGCTAGACAGTGAGTCAGAAAAGATAACGAAATGCTGGTGTCTGTGAATATGCTTTAATGCGAGTAGCAATGCACTTATTTCAGCAGTATAGATACTCTCGTGATCAGGTAGCCTAATACTCTTAGTAGATGAACCATGCACTACAGCTGCAGCCACTTTCTGATCCAGTTTTGACCCATCAGTATATAGGTACTGATATCTATCATAGGAGCTACAGAATTCTAGAAATCTAGATTTGTATATTTCTGGAGTTGTATTATCTTTGTCTAACTAAAATCCACAACTGGTCGGTTTAAAATCCACGGTGTTTTTGTTGACACTACCAACGGTAAAATGACATTTCGTTTGAAGCCAATATACTGCAGGTCATCCTTTACTCTCGTACCCAATGGTGGGATTTGCTGCGGTTTCTTTGCAAACTGTTTTTCATACATAGGCCTGCTAGAGAAAAACACGACTATGGGCAGGGTTTGCCGTATTTGTGCTCAACTTCAGTACATACTGCAAAGATAACTTCCTCCGACGCATCACAAGTGGAAGCTCATTTGACACAACATGCAAACTTGTAGTTAGGTTCTAAAAGCTCCAAGGCAAAGCCGCAATGCTTGACTAGGTATAGGTTCGAGCATATTCTAGTAAGACTTACCCGCAGAACCGTATACAACACATCCGTAGTCTAATTTGGATCTGATGAGAGATTGATACAGATGGAGAAGGGTCTGCTGATCTGCTCCCCAACTTGTATGCGCAACAACACGCAATAAGTTCAGGGCTTTCATACTCTTTTCTCTCAAGTATCTCAAGTGTGGCAAAAGTGACAACTTCTGATCAAATATTACACCAATAAATTTGGCTTGCTCGACAACAGGAATTTCAGTATTATAGATGGTTAGAACAGGGTGTGGGTGCACTCTGCGTAGTCGGCAGAAATGCACATAGAGTGTTTTAGAACTAGAGAATTTGAAGCCGTTAATATCTGTCCAGTCATGTAGCTTGTTTAAACAGAGGTGAAGATGTCGTTCTATGATATGTATGTGTTTAGAACGATAACAAAGCAAAAGGTTATCAACGTATAGTGAGCATTCAACTCATGGATGTAAAATATTTTGATTATAGAATTAATTTTTAAGCAGAATAATGTGACAGATAATATACTACCCTGTGGATAGCCGTTTTCTTGATCAAACATATCTGAGTAAGTAGAGCCTATGCGAACTTTGAAGTGTTTGTCTTGAAGGAAACCCTAAACAAATGAGGGCAACCGGCCCTTCAATCCAGCATTGTGCAGGTTCTTTGCAACGCCATATCTCCAAGCTGTATCATACGCTTTTTCACAGTCGAAAAAGACTGCCACAGCATGCTGTCCATTGATAAAAGTTTCTCTGACAAAAGACTTAAGACGGACTAGCTGATCTGTAGTACTCCGGCGTTTTCTAAAACCACACTGTTCAGGAGTAATGAGTTTATTTGTTCTAAGTACCATACCAGGCGATTATTGACCATGCGTTCCATGGTTTTACAAATACAGCTTGTTAAGGCAATTGGGCGATAATTAGATGGATCAGAGTGATCTTTGCCAGGTTTTGGAATAGGTATGACTGTTGCAGAATGCCACAGAGAGGGAAAGTCACCAGTAGTCCAAACGTTATTTAATAATGTTAACAGATTGACAATGCGTCAGGTGGGAGGTGTTTCAAGATCTGATAGTGGATCTCGTCTGGGCCAACTGCAGTGTCGTAAACTTTTTATATAGAATCCTGAAATTCCTCTATAAAAAACAATGTATTGTAAACCAGTGTTATTGAACTTGAATTTCAAGTGACAACTTATGTTTGCAGTTTATGAGACAGAAATTTATTGCGATAATGACTAGAAGATGAATTGGTGGAGATAGTGTGTCCCAGAGTGTTAGCAATGTCTAGCACATCAGTGATGTCATTGTTATTAGCCTGGAGGTGATGAATTTCACGAGTTGAACGTTTTCCAGAGATCTTATGAACCATGCGCCATATGTTTTTTGAGAGGTTCGACTATTAATTTTTTGAGACAAACTGCTGCCAATAATTACGTCTTGTAGTTCTGATGATTCTTCGTGCTTTAGCTCGCATGATCTTATGATTCTGTATGTTTTCTGGTGTTGGCTCAGACTTTACTTTTTTCAAAGCTTTTTACGATCTTTTATCGCCTGTTTGCAGTCCTTATTAAACCAAACAGTATGGCGTTTCTTTAGACTACTTTTAATTTTAGCAAATTGTCTCTGAATCAATGTACAATAATTTTTGGGTGAACTGGTCAACAGACAACACAGCAATCGTCGCCAAGTTGATTGGAAGATAACCTACCAAACGACTTCATTCAGCTTTTGAGCATTTCCAGCTTGATACAACTTCAATCTCTGCATCCTGTTCAAACCACACATGAATTGGAAAGTGATCACTTCCGCATATGTCATCGTGCACTTTCTACGTAATGCTGAGATACAAACTTGGATGACAGACACCGAGATCGATTGCAGATTTGGTACCACTGGCAGGATAAATGTAGGTAAAAGAACCATCATTTAATAATGAGAGGTTGTGCTTTAAAATAACATCCTCAATAACCTTACCATTTAAATCAGTTTTGCCACATCATTAAAATCACCCAGCAATATATATGGAGAAGAAAGTTGAGACAGAAGGTGTTTATATCAGTAAGGGAGTATTTTTTACTAGGAGAATGGTAAAAGGAGCATACTGTATCTGTTTTTTTGTTTAGTGTTGCTCGTACAGCGACAGCTTGCAGGCTAGTGTTTAACTTGATTTCTATATGTGGTTTTTAAAATAATTATGTTCAGAATATGTACGCCATGTTCGAGTTTGGAGGACACGGGCTTACAGTTAAGATCACTGCAGCAGAACGAGGCTTCATGCAAGTTTGTGTTCTCATCGGACACAGCTTAGTTGTTGTTGTTGTCGTCTTGTCATTGGAACGAATAAAGGTTTAAGTAGGATCACATTTGAGCAACTGGATCTTAATCCTGGTTTCTAATAAGTGTCTGGAAGCACATATAATATGCGGCACAAACAGATTGCATATTGCACACAGTTGGTGACGAGTATTTTGCAAGTTTACCTTTCATCGGTCGGCGCTCGCGATGCGATGTAATCCTATGTGACAGAAACGCGACAACTGCAGAGCTGTATTGAAATCCGTGGCGATGTCGAGTCGGTGCTGCCGACACCGGCAAGGTGGCGTGGTGCTCGTCGATTGCGTCATAAATTTGTCGTTTATTACCGCCGGAGTGTTGGCGTGCCGCACATAAAGGCATCGCTGGTGGTCCGAAATATTGTCGGTCATGCGGTCATGCTGTTGTCCGTGCCCCAGCGATACCGATGACTTCCATTAAGTTTCCAAGCACGCATGTTTTAGTTCTACGCGCTTACATGTTTGGTTTTATCTTTCATATTCACCGAATGTTTTATGGCTGCATTCTCTGCGTAATAAATGACGTAAATAAAGAAATAAATAAATAATAAATAATTTTATTGAATGAAAACTTTACATTTTCGTTTTCGCTCAGTAAACGAATCTGCAGTTTTTCTCTAATATTTTAGATTTAGGCCTAAGCCTATAGTCACATTTGCAAATGATATAGCTGTTTGCTTTTAACTTTTAAACTTTATCTGTATTTAGTATTATGTACGAAACACTAAGCCATGTAAAGCACTCTAGCATAATGCGAATTTTCGTCAGAATGTGACCATAAAGTTAATTGGCACTGCTTCAAATACGATCAAAGAACTGACCGCCTTAGGTCCGATCTGTACAGGTATAAGCGCCTTATGTGTTTGGACCACCAACGAAGCCGCCTTTTGCTTGCACGTCGCTCCGCAGCATTATCGCGTTCTGTACTAAGTGTGATGCTGCGAATGTACTTGGCTTCTGGCTTTCTGCATTGCAGATGGGTTCAGAGTCAGTCATATATTAAAATGGGTGTGCCGCAAAGTACTAACGCTGTACAGAAAAGCTTGTAGGACGTTTGTCACGTTTTGTGCTTATACGGTACCTGCGCGCGTTACAAATAAAATAAAATAAATGTCGGAACTCGTGCTGGTCAGTCGGACACGTTAGAATGACTATCTGACGCGATTCCGCCAACATATTTCACTTTTTACGTTCAAAAATGATGGTGATGGAGTCTGTCGTCGGGACGACGTATGACCTCCGGTCTTGCACTAGTTACTGGGGGTCCTCACGTGGGCGAAGAGACCAATCCGTGCAGTGGATTGTCGGCCACAGATGTGACAGATGAACTTGTTCGAAAACATGACTCCGGAACTGAGCTTTGCTGTAAAGTCCTTTTGTCGCCGACGCTTTGCTGTTGCGTTGTTGAGACGGGCGTCCTCAGACTGCTGCACACCGATGAGACAGGTACATCGCCACTTCGATCTGGTGCTGGCGAGGTTCTGCCAAGTTTTTGGGTCGATGCCAGTGGATTTCATATTAGTCTTTAGGTTGTCTTTGTAACGCAACTGTAGACGACCACGTTCAAAAATATGGTCGTGAAAATTTACCTTGTTCAACGCTTTAGAACTTTGGAGCAAGACACTGTCGTCTACATTTTTGAGGTTTTCTTCACAGCATGACGCCCACTAAGTCACTGAGTATGTATGGACTATAGCCTTTATTTCTGCATTTCGCTAATACTTCATGCGATGCCACGCGCCTTGATTAGAAAACGACGGAAATCTTTTATATTTAGGCAATTTTCTTTCGTGTCAATCTTTTAACTCAGCTGAGATAATCATGCAGGTTATTCGATAACTGGACATTCGTACTCCCTGAACTCAAGCCCCCTATGATTTTCGCCCCCCCCCTAGGACGCTCGTCTCTTATGCCCTAATCGTTATCAATCTCTATGCTAGTTTTATATGGTGTGTGATCATGTTTCAGTATAAATTTACGTAGAACTAACTATAATTGTCAATACGTTTAAATTGTTAAAATGAAAATGTAAAGCATAAAGCTAACTTATGTGCCGTAAAATAACTTCAATATGCCGTCTGGGCTATTTGAAATCGTGTTATTATTATTATTATTATTATATATTAATATTATTATGGTGGCGCTGTCGCATTACTGCTGCAGGACCACCTTACAATGTCACTGTCACGTTTTGCAGACTAAATAGCAATCACAATATAAGTCCACAACTGTTCAGCAGGAACACAAAACGTGTCAGTCCACAGGGAAACACTCCCTAAACAGCACAGTTTTCAGTTCTTGACGGAAGGCGACCACTGTGTTATAACACAGTGTTACCTTATGTGTCATACAAACCAGCACTATCTATTTGCTAACATTTATATCGGTAATGGGAAGAGAGACGAACGTCTGGGTGACGAAAGTCCTTGGGGGAGGGGACGTTCGTTCCTACAATCAGGTTGTTCGTAATGTTCAAACGGTGTTTGTCATCTGTGTATCAGTGTGTTAACCAGAATGTCGGAACTCGTAACCGCCAGACAAGAGACTTGTAATCTTAATCATCAGACCTACTGATGAACCCTGATCATAAACCAAAAACTAAATCACTCTGACCTAGGCATACTTCGCCGTTTTGTTGGTCACCAGAAATTTATATGGGCTACATTATAGCTGTTAGGCCACATCGCTTTACTGGCATTTGCCACGTAGCCAGCTGAGCGTCACTGCCCATGGGCGGCTTGCAACTTTTTAAAACATCATTTCACGTGCTTTCCCCAATTTTTCCAGCGTGTTTATAAGCTGACTGTTGCTGTTAACGAAGTGTTCTGTTTTTCTACTCGTAAGCCGAAAGGTGTTGGAAATAATTCTAGGCTTCGCCAGCAGCAGCAGCTGCTGCTTGAAAGCATTCTCGCGTTAAAAGCAGCGTCAAGTCGCTTCACTAGAACAGACAACGTCTGCGACGGTAAGAAAATTGCAGCCTGACACTAAAGGGTGAGGCGCATATGGCTTAGTTTTTTAAACATTTTCTACAGCAGTTACACGAGTAGTGAGCAGACAAAGCAATTGTCTGTACATGAAATACAGCTATTATTATGCCGTTTCTGTGTATACACGTGACGATATGTTTACATGACAATAAAGTAATGCCTGGCTACTATTTGTGCACCTGAGGATGAACAGGTGATGATGATGATGGTGATGATGATGACGACGACGATGCGAATGAATGACTGCCACAGCCGCTGCATTAAACCCTCCCGTGAAATAATGTGTAGATTGTTATAGCAGTGTGGCTGGCAGGTGAACTCGTTGGGGTTTACGTTAGGGTTAGGGTTAGGGCATAAGATTAGGGTCAGTGTTAAGTTACCCTTGGGGACGAGTTGACTTCAAGTCAATAGAATGACGCTGCCACTAAAGAGTTTTCGTCGAAACATGTACAGTTTCGCTGGAGAAATTGTGGGACAACGCGCAGTTATTAATTTTAGATGAATATAGGCGGCGGCGTGACGGGCAAGGGGTGTGCAATGAATAGTTAGAGACTAAAGGTCGTTGGAGACGATGACATCGTTATGTTACGACAGCTGTAGCGCGCCTGGTAAGCAGCAAGGAATTGCTTCTGTCATACAGCGTATGTGCTTCTGTTATACAGACGTATGTGCGGAAGATAAACGACTTTCGTTGACAACAAGCCACGTCTCTTCTCTAAGAAAACTTATTTGAAGTTTATGCAAATTTTCACGCATTTCTCGCTTGTGCGTTTTATTGTATTTTTACTTGTATATATGCAATGTAATGGCCTTCTGACCCTTTTTTAATGAATTGGATTGAATTTCCACAAGTAAAAGTTCCTTTAGTGCAAAACGATTTCCGCACATTTTCGTTTCACACATAACCATGGCATAAGGCAGATGACTCGTGAGTGCTTTCAATTAGTTGTCAATTACTGTTGTACTATTGGCTTTTATTATTTAACCGAACGTTGAATTTGCGGCTAATTTACGTGCATTAGCCTAATCGTTTTCATATGTGGAGATGTTTTAGGATACCTGATTTTGTTACCGCAGTTTTGAAAGCTTTATGAGATGTCTTTTTCCCAACCTATATTGACTATATTTCATCATTGTCTTGGCTGTTTTGTGTTAGCCTAATGGCTGTGTATCGGGAAATGTCTTTGTCTCAGAATCTTAATCAGCGGCTGCTGGTTGTGTAAATGTTCGGTGATTCAGTTCAGGGTCTCACGTCGACGCCATGCTGTTTGTTTCGTCGTAATCTAATAATCTGGGAAATTTCACAGACGCGCACGCTGCACTCTGTTCTCTGAGCCAGAGAAGAACGTACCGTGGCGCCATGGCGGCTATTGTCGAAGTAGATGCTCATTTTTTGATCAAACGTAAACAAGATGTGCTTTTAGTCAAAGGTAAACGACCCACGTGTGCCGGTGTTTGCTGTATTGCTCGTGCGACCTTGAACTTAATTTGATGACCTTGATAGGCCTTACATTGGGTGACTCGGTGGTGTAGTGGTTAAAGTGTGGCTCGCGAGCCGCGAATCAAGAGGTCATGGATTCTACGCTCGGTCTTCCCACTCCGGGTAGCAGCTGTGCTGTTGTGGGCTAGCTGCTTACGCCCATTTGCCCAGTAAGGCGTGGCGGTTTAAACAGCTAACAACTGCGATGGAGGGGTAATGACTCTGGTTAGCAATAAGCTTTTACAATGAAGCCAAATAATTTGTTTAGATGATCGCTATGTCATTGTTCTTGTTGGTAATTTGCTGATTATTAACATCTATATGCCTTGTGTGGGGACTACTAATAGGCTGTCAATCTGTGAGGATATACTTGAGAAGATTTATTTATGTATAGAACGATACCCACAGAATGACATTATATTTGGCGGTGATTTTAATGTTAATATGGGTGATAAAAATCCAGTCTCAGATTGTATTACGCAATTCGCTTCAGTCATTGGGCTACATAGATGCGATCAGTTATTCCTGGGTGCTCATTATAGTACATATTATAATGAACACTTAAACAGTTATAGTACGATCGATTTTCTGTTGACGAGTAATGACAGTGTATAGCTAATTATAATGTGATTGATCCGGTGCTGAATCTTTCTGATCATCGACCAATCTCCGTCAATTGTGATTGTATGGTCGCGCCTGACTTGTATTCCGTTAACACTAATACTATCCCGAACTTACATAAGCCAAATAGAAAAATGTCTTATCTACGTTGGGATCGTGCCAATCTAGCTGATTACCGTGAGCTAACTAGAGTTAATTTTACACAAATTTTGTCTGACATACGTGCAAGTGAAAAATACGCTTTGACACTGACATGATTGATTTATACTACAACAGAATTGTGGATGTGCTGCAGGCCAGTGCGGAGAGTTGTGCTCCTACCTGCCACAGTAACTTCTTTAAATACTGGTAGGATCAGGAAATGGATGTATTAAAAGGAAAGTCTATTGCATCATGCAAAATGTGGAAGGAAGCCGGGAGGCCCCGCTCTGGCCCAATATTTGACAAGTATAGAAG
>Ga0126335_1002184_pt1 | contig 11555 bp, 8 predicted proteins | sample OlaspJWI45metaG_FD_108409 | JGI IMG/M metagenome (GOLD analysis project Ga0126335, IMG submission 108409) | Marine gutless worms symbiont microbial communities from Oahu, Hawaii - Olavius sp. 1 OAHU.JWI-45 metaG | ecosystem: Host-associated > Annelida > Digestive system > Unclassified | place...
ATTCACAACTGTCGAGTATTATTTATTTTTTCAGCATATTTTATTAAGTAAATAATTTTTTAACTGTAATTTAAAGCAATTTAAAGACCGAATCTGCTTCAATTGATCGGGTAATTCATTCCACAATTGAATAGTTTACCAACAGCAGTTTGCGGGGACAGCAAATGTAAATCACTGCTACTTCTAGTACTATAGCTATGAACTGCAGAATTTGGAACAAAATAGCCGCCAAAAGCTACAGGCATTTTATTACTCTGATACAATAATTTGTGCACCAACAATAGTATCTGATAATGATGAAGGTCGCATGATGATCGACTCAGTCGTTTGGGCACAACACATCAACGTAACAGACGGACAGACTGACAGACAGAGACAGACAGCAGTATGCGTCAGGGCGACAAGATGCGAGACGTTTTTTAAACACAACGTATAAGCTTAGCTAAGTTGCAGCCAGCTGAGCTACAACGCCATTACTAAGCCTTAAGCTTCACTGATAGTCATAATGAACTGGGATCAGAGAAAACAGAACTCCGAACGACTTTGCAGCATTTGCCCCTGTTGATCAACGGTCGCTGTACTCGTGGTAGCTGGCCGTTAGCTCAATGTATCCGCCGTTTCCTGCTGCAGCGCGTCTCGGGTCGCCGGCGTCCGAGTAGAGGTAATCCTCATCGTTTTCCTCTGCGTATGGGTTGACAGGTTTGAGGTATTCTGCTTCCTGTTCCACGGTCGACTCCACGGTAGTATCCACTGCCGTGCGGGCGTCGTCGTACTGGTTGTAGTCGTCGTTGTAGACATTGGAACGGAGTGGAGGGAGCGGCGGTGGACTTTTGGGTCTCTGCGAACGTTGAGTTCGAGTAGCGACGTGGACACTCGCGTCCCACGATCGTACTGATGTGATTCCAACGGACGGGAGGCGATTACGACGTCTACAGCGACAACAACGATGTAGATAATTTCTTCGTAGCAATTTTTAGCTGAACTAACTATACAGGGTGTTCAAACCGCGTCTCTGTGTCTGTCTGTTAACCGGGGTGTCGGAGGTCGTAACCTCTCGACATGAAGACTTAATAGTTATCCTGCATGCAGAAACACACTGACCAACTGGAAACTGACCAAAACTAGGTCACCCTGACCTACTTAAGCGTCGCTTCCCGTGGGCGGCTGGTTAGTATGCTTTTACGGGCTTGAAGGGCGTCACTTTTGCCGCCTTGAACTCATGTTCTAATGGATTTGTCCTAATCTACAGAACATCCGACATCAGCAACTTTTTGCATTTTTTCTGAAAGACGTCTCTTGATGCTGAACACAGCAACAAACGTCACTGAGCTTACTTTAAGGTAACTCGTCTTACAAATCAACAGCTGTAGATTTTTTTCAGCGTCATCATCATCATCATCATCATCATCATTATTTATTTGTCATAAAACAAGTACAAGCACAGTTACATAGACACCGATACATGTGACTGGACAGCAAGGCACGCAGCGCACTTACAGCTGCCCCCAGTGATGTACAGTAAAACACACATAAAATGCAAAAATATGTACAACAGAACAGAACATAGTTAAAAACATACAAGATAATCAGAGAAATCGGCATTTAAAATGCTACCTTTAAAACGAGTAATTGTACTAAAACCAGCGGAGACAGGCAGTTACATTTTGGCGTAACTAGATACTAAATAGCAGCCGGGTTTCACGTTTTCTTCACATCTTGAGCCCAGGCCCAAACGTGAAGACAACCGATAAGACCGATGCTTTCCTACCTGCGCGCAGTGAACGCGAAGGCGATGGCGACCGCAATGGCGACCGCTGAGAGTGCCGAGCCGACGACGATGATCATTATCAGCTTCGTTACAGCGTACACGGCTGCCGCGCCTACAGAGTCACTTTCAAGCGAACTATGCTGCGAGACGTGTCTATAATTTACCGTAACAGGCTTACCCCCTCCAGTATATCTTAGTTTTATGTCTTAGGCAATTGTGGCGTGGTGCACGTTTAAGTGCGGCTGTGCGCCCTGGAAAAATGACTGAATGGATCGACGTCCTGTTGGGACTGAAGACTTTTGGGGTTCAAGGAAGATCATATTGAACGGATGACTCGGTGGCTAATTGGTTAGCGTCGCGGCTTGCCGCCCGAGAGGTCGTGAGTTCGACGCTCCCTAGCTGTGCTCCAGTTGCCCAGTGAGGCAAGACGGCTTGAGCAGCTAACAACTGTGATAGCTGTCACGTCGCGGTTTTGGACTGTTTACTCACCGAGGTGGTGCCTAGGCCAACTCAACCTTTCATCCCTCATACCTCAGGGGTCGGTAAATAAAAATCAGCTTTGCCTGGGAAAACAAAAGGCATGTATGGTTTATTCCATTCGTGAATAAACGCGGCGGTGTGCAGGTAAAACTGTGAAATCCATCGACAACGCGTGCCATACCGAAGCGCTTTTGCAACGAATTTTTTTCACTATGGGGCGCTGTATTAATTGTATGACCTTCACCTGTACTTTTACTCTTAAATGGGGTTTCTGAATTTCTGATCGCCCTACAGGAATGGGGAGTGGTTGAATTGAGTGGAAACGTTGTCGATTGCACAGTATATAAACACGCATGTTCAAACGTATCCGATGCGGCCATCGTGAAATTACTCTAGACATTTCTTATATTTCTTTCGGTGGAGGTCGATGTGTTTAAATCCACAAATCGTTGTGCTACAAATGTACGAAAGTAAGCTAAAAACCTGCTCTTCTCTGTGCCGTTTACAGTGATGAGATAGTTTACACTTGCGGTTTGCGCGCGTTAAATTTTTCTTCCTTACGCGACGCTGTAGCAAGAGGCCAAAGTGATTTGGCAAAGGCTGTACAGAATGACCCCGCCGCGTGACGGACAGACTGACAGACAGACACCGCGAACGTCAGTAACGATCGTCTGCATCTGATGCATTCGATGAAGTTTACTAGTTGACGAAAAACACATGAAAGACGTTGACGACAGAAGTCTCGAACCTTTATGGCTGCTGACCGTTGTTGTTCGTCTCGGACCCAGTAACGGTGTCGTTCTGTTTAATGCTAAAAACAGCAACACGTGTTATTATATGTACTGAGTTTGCTGTTTAGTTGAGTTAGTTACGTTCTTCGTTCTGCTACTTTACGGTGAATAGAAATGATTATGTTAACGTCGATGCTCTAAGAATCGCTTAATTCATTTATATATATATATATACGCTTTATGTTTTTTATCCCCAAGAATCCCCACTCTCAGGAGGACCTCGATACGTTAAACCGTGCTTGCACAGCGAAGCCGCGTGACAAACTGACAGACGCCAACGCTACAGGATTATCGATCGCGATTGTCCGCATCTGATGTGCGTTCGACGCGACGTAAAATGTACTACTGAAACAGACCTGACGAGCTGAAGACGACCAGGCCGTATGCTGAGAACGTGCCTGTCAGCGTCTCATCGACAGCTGTCTCGGTCGATCTGTTTATCTTCTTTATCACTCTGACATCAAACGCGCAAGTTATGTTATCATGTACTTTCTCAAGCTGTACCTGCGTATCAACCAGAGTTGCAAGCGGGTCGGATTGACCCGCAGGTCGGGTTGACCCGCGGTCGGATCGGGTCGGGTCGATGCAGTTCTAGTAAAGATTAAAAACTTCTTGTTATTTTTTATAATTTTGTACCATATTAAATATGTTTTATGTAGTTTAAAATAATAATTAGAATTATTATCATTAAATTGCTGCGTATTTATAGTTGCTTGTTACAAGAAACAAACTTAAAAGTTTTTGCGACTTTATATCCATCATGGATGGTCCGTAGGTCGGGTCAAGTCCAAAAAACCGGTGATATTAGCCGTTCGGGTTGGGTCACAATTTCCGTGGGTCGGGTCCCAAAATCTGGACCCGCGTGCAACTCTAGTATCAACAGTGAACTTTCTAGGTCAGGGTTTAAAAAAGTTAATAACCGCAAGAAATTATGCCAGATTCCGTAAGTGGATTCTGCGCGCGTCTGGCGGGTCCGTCTTATCTGTTAATCGCTAATGCGAACGGCGAAGTTATTTGTCTGTGTGTAGGGTGCACTGCATGGAAATGAACAGTGAACGCAACGATTCTGCTGCTGAAATGGTGCTTTGCGCTATGCCATGCAAGAATACAGTCCAATCCTTATATTGGCATTATCGCTAATGTGCATGATGTGGACAGGGGATGTGAACTTATGAAGGCATTTTTCTCGGACATACCCCACACTGCAGTCAACAGCAGTGGTAGCATACGGTTTTCACAATTTTCACACGGGACACTGAAGCTGTTTCGTCGTAAGTAATAGTTTTTAAAAGGAAGAAATAAAAAGTAAATAAACATTCCATATAGCTCCAAACTGGAGAAAAATCGTGTTCTTTGCGAGTAAAACCGGGTTTACCCAATGGGTAATACCCATACCCGTGGACGTCGTACGCGTACCCGACCCGCGCCCTACCGTACCCGTGAGTACGAGTCGAGTATACCCGCACATCTCTAATATCAACGTGACAGACACACACACACACACAGACAGCCACGACGCCATAGCAAGTGCCGCCCTGACGCACTGCGTCGGGCGGCAAAAGCTCAAGAAAAATGTGGTACTCTGCGGTCGAACGCCGTTAAAAATGCGTGCCTGTATTCGTTCGTGATATCATTCTGTAGTCTTCACGAGTATTACAGTATTGATTACAGGTGTGACAATTTAACGCACAAACCTTGGATGTCGATTTGCAAGGTAGACAAATTCTGCATCGACAGCAATGGAGAATGGCGTCAGGCTGCCGACTCTCCACAGTGTGCGTGGTCGAGCGTCTTCGTCGGTTAGATTTAACACATTGAAACTGTGGCGTGTGTAGTCGTCGAAGTACATCACCTGATCTGTCAATACGTTAGAAACAGCAAGTGTGCAACGCTGTTTTATTTTTTGTGTGTATGGTTTCACCCGGCGTTGGAAAATTGACGATTAATAACGCTGTTAATCGTTATACCGACGTTTATTCGCACGAAGTGCAGTACAGTATAAGACAGAACAGAATACAAAAGACTAGACTAGAAATACATGTTAAGAATCTCCATGAACCAACTTACTAAATGTACTAAAACACACTTTTAAGTTCTACAACAGAAAATACATTAATCATGCAATTAAAAGCACTGGAGAGTTCGCGGCATTCCTATGACCATTTAAACACAGAAAAACGTACGAACCACCAAATTGTCCAATTCACACAATTCTCGTAGAAAAGTAAGTTTTTGTTTTCACATACACATGATAAAAATTTAGTCGACCACAATAGAATTGCAAGGCCTTAACCGACTCCCAACTATTGTAATAAAAAATCCTCCTATATGCAAAAATCTTCAGACTTTTATGAAAAGTTTGTCAATTAGAAAACTTTAATCTATCAATGTTTCCAATACCTGCAACATCCGTTCCTAGTGCACTTTTTTGGTATCTTAAGAGATTGTGTGACAAGCATTTAATCACTGCGAGAGTTGTTTTAACTGATTATCGATGAAACATTTTGACCGATTTGCAATGCCTGTTAAATCTTTAATTTTTCTATAAAGTTAGCTATCTAAACGTCTTAATAGTCAACAGACATCGTATTATTTATGTGTTTAATTAAGCTAAACGGCTACTGAAGTTCTAAACAAATAAACAGAATTAAGACTTTATTAAAATTTTATTTAAGGCTGTACAAAACTTAGGCCTATTATCAATTTTATTTAGCTACTAACGTCCGAACTCAACTGATTTCTAGCCGTGTAAACTGTTGCGTATAATTAATATACCTGCAAAGTCAAAGCCAATAGTTCTGGGTCGAATCTGCACGTTCGGTACAAGCCGTGATTTAGTAGCATCGTTGAGAGAGTATGCATAGATTCCAGCCTGCGTGTCTTCTCGAAAGTCGACCCAGTACAATAGTCTATATACGGCGAACGCACTTGTGTCAACTGTTTTATGACTCTGTCCGCCCATAGGCGATTGAGGCATATATGCAATCGAACTGTGCCGGCGGTGATTTTATCTATCAGTCCGTCTGTGATCGGCTGACGAGGCAGAGGCATGGAACTTGCCTAAATTTTCTAGTTAGCCGCTTTCCATACAGGGTATTAATCTGTGTGTCCGTCAGTCCGTCCTCATTTTGTTTACATTTACAGCTAGGCTGGCTCCGCAGGCCAGCAAGCCTCCGATATAGCGCGCTGCAAAGTGGCGCCACACAGTCTATGCAATTAAAACGTACTACCTACCTATACAGCAGCCGTCTTTAGCCAGTCATCGTAATATTAATAAGTCACGTGACCCGCGAATTAAGAGACGCCACGTTTTATCGATACGGATGCAAGTGAATCCGGGCTTTCATAAACTAGACTACTACCGTCAGCTAGTGCAGTTTTATTATCGTTTAGTATATGCCAAGTTTAATATCAAACATTCAATTTACGCTTATTCTGCGTTAGGTAAAACTTTCCACATATTTTCCGTGTATATTTCCGAGTCTATATCATGCGCATGCTGTACAAGAACTGTTATTATCCTACTGTTACACTCTGCTGCGGTACTGTTATCACCCATTGTGCTTATGTTGTTTGCTATTTTAAGGACGTTTATCCTTTTATATATTTCATTATTCCTATGTAGGCCTATGTACATCATTTAGGCTTATGATGTATTTTATTTCGTAAGTTTTTAATATCCAAAGGTAATATAGCTTAGCAGTTGACAAAGTTGTGATTAAAGAAAGTTACTACTAGGCCTACTAGTCGTAAGTAGTGACTTTTGCGTGATGCGGTTTTTTAAAGCATTTCTGGTACCAAGCTTTTTAATGTAGCCATGTCGACATACTCAAGTCTGCTTTGTGCTGAAAAAAGAAGCCGATTAACAGACATGAACATTGTAAGTTAAAAGCCCGTTCTTTATAAGACAATGGGATAATATCACCTTGGATGTTGCCGCTGAGGACAGTACATTGGTAAATATATATACAGCTTTATTCACCACAAACATGTGATAGCGAAAATAGAGAAAAAAATCGAAACTTAACTAAACTTAACTAAACAAAATAAGAATTGTTACAACAATATTAATATTTAATTCCGGCTATTATTAACAAGGTACAAGGCTACATGACATCGAAATGTCTCGTGTTAGTCGTGCATTGTCGCTCCCAGTGGAGCATACAGGGTGGCCCAAAAAACTGCACACTTCTATTTTCTTGGTGCTAAATTGATATAGCTTTGTAAAATTTCAACCGAATTTTGTAATTTTTGGCTGAGAGGAAGACATATGAACATTGCTTGTAAACTGATGAGTACAATTTTGTGTGATTGACACTACTTAGTTGTTTGCCAACATAATTCATGAGCAAATTTTATCTTGAGATAGCACAGACAACGGACAATATTATTTCTACAAGGTAGTATAGAAACGCGCAATAGGTGCTGTGGACAGTATATGCATTGTTTTGTTGGGAATCTATTCAGGTGTAAGTCTTCAAAAAATTATAAAATTCGATTGAGATTTACAAAGATATATCAATTTAACATCAAACAAATGGAAATATGCAGACCATTATTAGGCTGCATCGGATGCATGACATGCAGACTATTGTTACCGATGTGCGCGGTGTCTGTCAGTCAGTCTGTCCGTCAGTCTGTCGGTCACGCGGTTTAACTCGGCTTTACTGTGCGGGGATCATTCGGTGCAGCCTTTGCCAAATCACTTTCGCCTTTTGTTTTGTCTCTAGCCAGCTTTATCTTGCGCTGCCTTACATAAGTAAAATTAGTAATATTTAAAAGAAAATTCGGTAACGACTAACTGATGATGATAAACCTGTTGAAGGAGTCGACGGCGACGCATCTAGGTCTTGAATGGTTTGTCGAGTCAATAATTCGACTATTCGCGTCAGCTGTTAAATTCAGTTTCAGTTTTAGTTCCAGTTCTGCGACCTGACCTTGGCCCTCGTTGGTGAAGTATAGCAAGTGACGCTGAACGTCGAGCGCCAACCCGCTGTAGATTGTCGCTGATGTACACACACACGGACAGGGTACAGTGATGTGTATTTTCACCAAGTAGCTGTAAAACATAGCCAGCCGGTAGGCGACGAGGCTGGCGACTCTGTATCTCACTGTCGCACATACCGGCGGACTGTGCGCTATTTATATCAAGATAAGTCTGCGACGTTATCCGTTTGCAGCAACTGAAAGAAAGGTCTACCCAGCAAAGTTCGTTCTTTTGGCTAATCTCGAATTAATAGCTGCAATAAATCAAAAGCGAAGGCCTGAGTAGAAAAATCGAAAACAACGTGTTCTCGTGCGCATGCCGTCAAACGTGTTACTGAGAAAAATTCAGCCTATTCCGGTAAAAGCTGTAGGAACTTTAGCGTTTTTGGGGCGTACGAATTACTTTTCACTTTGGGACTATGAGGGACCAATTGCATTCGCATATTCTAGGTCGGCTCTGTGTGCCAAGTGTCATTGAAATCGGCCGTGTTGTTTTTACTCCAAGTTGGGTACTGTAGAAGAAAAAATGTAATATCCTGCAGACACAATTTTACTGAAGACAACATAAAACTACTGTCGACTATTTCTAAGCTGTACATAAACTCGTCGAAGACGAAAACGTCAGGTGGTTTGTGACTTCCTAAAGTTTACAGATAATTTTTAAAAAGTAAGGGACGATTGCACCATCGCGGTTCGGCGTTGAACTCGATCAAATGACCGCCGTCAAGTCGTTTACGGCTATTGCGCGTTGCACCGTTTTTAAATAAACTCGTTCGGCCTCGAACTCGAGTTTAAACCGAAACCGCTAATTTAGGCCTAATCAACAGAAGTGTTCGTTCAGCCAATAGGAGTTCGTGAAATTAGGTGACCTACAGAGGTCACGGGTTAAACTCAAGTTCAGTAGAACTCGTTCATAAATTCGTGGTGCAACCCGAATTCGTTGCACTCGAAGTTGAACTCGTTCTAGCAACTGAGCGAGTTCTGTTGATCCCAAGTTTGAACCGTGATGGTGCAATCGGCCCTAAGACAGTTACTTGGCGTTGTATCCCTCCAGAATTCCAAGGTTTCATTCCGTGCGAATGAGTACTTGAAGATCGCACCACGGTATATCCCGGAAGTCCAGTAAATCTCATGCCGCAGCCAATCGTAAGCGAGCACCTGAGGCTGTGACGTCATGATGATTGAGAGCCGATGAGTCATCATTGTCTTCGCATCCACCTGCAATATCTTGTCTCCGCCCTCGTCCGCCACCAGCAGAAATTTATCCACTAAAAGTTGACTACTCTCTGAAATTACAGTGAAAAAAAAAACAAATTTAAGTGTCGAAGTTAGTTTATTAGAATTTGATAAGATAGGATTGGAATTTAAAGTCGTTGTACACAACTTAGATGATTAGCGACTGGTACTGTCTGTCTCTGTAGGCCTAGATGTATGCTCTAGTTTATATCCTAACTGTTCACGGACGCTAAAAATTCTATGTACCGCATAAATGTTTTTTTAATTATTTCTTGCGTACATCGTGTACGATTTTAATATTGAATAAATAGACCTATACACTATATACAGTAGTCTATTTGCAATATGTACACCGTTCAGTCAGTGCATTACTAAACACGATGGGGGCAACTAACCGTGTCGACTCAATATAGAAGAAAAACATTTCGTTAACTGATTCGCTAGAATTGGGAACAACTGCAATTCTGTTAGCACTACGTAGGCCTACAGCGTTGGATTTCCCGGTTTTTCTCACTTATGCTGTTATGCATTACTAAGAATGCCAACTGCAGACTATACGTGATCCCGGACGTAGTCTACATTCTAGGTTACTGACAGCACACTGTACAATCAAATCGTTTGTAGTTATCGTTTTTACTTTCCTCGCATCACATCACATGGAGAGAACGGAAGCAGGCCTCAAGAGCATCTGTATCTAAGAAATAACACTAAAATACGACTGTATAACACACAGAATAGCTGTATTATAATACTATGGTTCCCGATGACATGGAGATCTGCTTTGTTGTCATACATTACTTCTTGAGTAGATCACAAATGGTCTAAACGGTTTTTGAAAGTGTTAACACTATCGACAGAAACAACATGATTAGACAAACTATTCCATATGGGGATTACCCGGTTAGTAAAGTTAAATTTCGTTAAATCACAGTAAAAGTGATGGTGAATAAGTTTGAATTTGTTACATCTGTTACCTTGTGCTTTGACGAGAGTCATTAGGCATGTAAGACAGATCGTTCCTTCTGTTAGACCTACCATCGTATCCAGTTGCTGTAAACCTAATAACTGTGTATATCTCTATCACCGATCAACTGCGCACGGTCAGGTGGAGATACATGTATGTATAAACCTTTCTCAATCCCTGCAGACAATTTTGCTGATGACTAACATTGCCGTTGCGTGTCTGGTTTTGTAGCCGGATGCTCCTAGTTGTAGGGCTGTAAACCTAGCGATAATACCGTACAGCGCGGTGATTGGTGACAGAGATCGCGAGGCATGCTGTAGTCAATGCGTCTGATAGGGAATTGTGTTTTTAGGGAGTGACCTACCCTTCAAAGATACGAAATAAAGCTTAAACGGAACATACCCAATTATAACGACTTGCGTAAAGGTGTCTACACGACAGGGCTCTGGACATCTTGGCACTTGGAGAAGACAACCAGGTCGTCCGCAAAAATGCTGAGTAGAGCAGGTCACCACGAGTACAGGGCACTCTCCTTTTGATGCTTGGAGTGTTGCGACGGATCGGTCAGCATGGAGGGCGCTACGATTCGTCGACGGTCAAGAGTAAAGAGAGAGAGAGAGAGAGAGAGAGTGTGTGTGTGTGTGTGTGTGTCTGTGTGATCCCATAGGCCTACACGACAAATCAGTCGTTTTTTATCTAATATCGGTGGGTTTTGAAATCGTGGCCGCTACTGTTTTTTGTTCTGCAAAGGCCCAATTATGAATGACATTCGAGGCCATTCTAAACCCAAAAATATATGCCAGATTGCAGGAAATCGCATCTAATTTTTCAAAATTTTCTGTGGGAGGCCCCAGAGACCCCGCCGCCGCTCGGTTCGGGGCTTCACCCCCTTACCGGGCCCCCCTTTTAAAATTCCTGGATTCGACCCTGGTTTCCTTTTTTCTTTTTTCCACGTATGCGTCTGGTAGTTATGCCAACTCGTCGAAAGGTCAAAAACCAAGTCTCAACTACACAGATGTCTGCTCAAGCAATCATGCTGCGAATTCCGACTTCCTTTGATAGTTAAGTTTGGTTACTCGTGAAAATAATATAGAAGTGGACCCACAGATGCGCTGTTGCGCTCTCTGCTCATTTTATTTTTATGTACCTTAGCGTCAACTGATCTAAAGTTCTACGCTCCACCAAGTCCAAAGCTCTTTCTTTTTAAATGTCATGAAAAAATGTTAATTGTACTCGTTTTAGTTGATATACACGGTGGTTCATAAAAACGTGGCAGTATATATTTGAGTATAACTTTGTCTAATCTTAGTCGATTTTTTGATGATTGGAG
>Ga0126335_1002185_pt1 | contig 11554 bp, 10 predicted proteins | sample OlaspJWI45metaG_FD_108409 | JGI IMG/M metagenome (GOLD analysis project Ga0126335, IMG submission 108409) | Marine gutless worms symbiont microbial communities from Oahu, Hawaii - Olavius sp. 1 OAHU.JWI-45 metaG | ecosystem: Host-associated > Annelida > Digestive system > Unclassified | place...
AAAAATACCTAAAACACTTAAATACACCTGAGAAAATTTTGACAAGTCAGCCTTGTCAGTCAGTCCAGCCGTGATGTTTTACTACAATTATTATTATGCGGGGCTTTATAGCTAGGCTGAATAATAAAAAAACATCAAAAGTCAAATTTTAGGTTTCTACATATTTTTTTAACTTGTTATTTATTACGAAATTTAACAAATGCAATATACAAATCTGCACTGCAATTTGTGACAATTCTCTTCACTGAAATTGTCCACTGCATTATAATACAGTGTTTTGTTGAATAAATGTAGAATGTTTTCTGGCATAAATTTGTAAAACCTAAAAACCTAAACACTTTCTAAAAAACCTCAGTTTTTCCAGCCCTGTTATTATGTTGTACATTGTAATCAGCTCACAAATAAATAAATAAATAAATACCAGCCGACGACGGGCCGAGCCACGGCCAGTCGGATTCTTCCATCGCCGGCAGCTGTCTCGAGCAGTTCCAAGGAGCTCATCAGCTCAGCTCTCACGTTGCCACAACCTACGTCCCACTCAATCAGTAGGCCTGGATGATGAGGCCTTGCCGCTCCTAGATCACCCGGACCTACAGCGTAAAACCAGTATGCGCATATTATCACTAGCCGTTAAGATTCCAAATAATTCATAAACATTTACGAATATTAAAACTGCCTTCAATGAGCATCAAACTGCAGTAGTGCAAATTCAAAATATTCGACAAGACTACTTCTCTTCTTTGTGCGCCTTCAACAACGAATGTTAGGCTACAAGTTAGGATACAAAATAACTGCACACGACAGGCAGCAAAAACTGGATGGTTTCGATTAGAACAAATTCCGCCAGTTAACTTTCGACCTGACGCCAGCTAAGAGTCAGAATTGTCGACAGCCTGATTTTCCTCTGAATATATACACCAAGTTATCGACATTATAGCCAGTCACGAATTATTAGACTGCATTGAATGCTCGAGATTCAGGGCATAGTGCTACCCGTTTTGTGACCTGCGGCAAGGGCGCTGGCGACGTCCATCAGAGGACGGTCGGTGGGAGGGGCTCTCAGCCGAAACAGCGACGCAGGCAGTCGGAACACGGTCGCCACGTCACGTATCAGCTGCACACGATCGCGCCCAGTCAACCACTGCTCGTCAACGTCGAGGACTAGCGTGGCGGTGGTGACTGAGGACACAGGTGGACACTGGACAGCAGTGATGACGGTCGTCTCGACCTCGTTGATGTCACTATAGTCGGTGCGCGTGTAGCCGCGACTGTAGCCTGGCTGAGGCTTGTCTGCCCGAACTCTCAGCACGAACTGGTCCGTTACAGGCTGGCTACCACGATCACTGCTTACCTATAGTGCACAGACACAATATTCACATTAAACTGTGTCCGAGGGAGCACAGACCTGCGCGCGGCCGTTTTTTGCAGCAGTGACCTATTCCTTGGCAATACGATCTTGAAACGAGATCGCGACATAGATATTCTCAAGACGTATCTCCACACCAAAAACGAAGCTGCTAGGTCAAGGCAGTACGAAAATATCTCCCAAGGTCAAATGTCAAGATCAGACGTCACCAACTTCCAACCACTTCTAGCGTTCACCATGGTTCATATTCCTACCAAGTTACAAGATGGAAGTCGACGGAAAGCGGTCGATTTGTATGCCTCCGTCTGCGCCCGTGCCCACAGTCCATTGTTGCGTATGTTACCCGGTGGGTTATCAGGTATCTGGGGAGTTCTTTTTGGGGAGAGAAAGTGTCTGTGTTGGGTCTGGCAGAGGCAGAGGGTGTTAACCACGGAGTGCCTGGGAGTTTACCCTGTGGTCTCTACGGCAGAAGCATAAAAAGACTTGCGAAGGCTTCATCCACAGAACTAACGCCTAAGTTGGGTTCTCTACCTTCGGTCATTCCGGGGATATAAGGGGTCCCAGAATTCAAAAGTTAAGTCTTGTAACCCCAACCCATCCCCTATGACTTACTGTTGCATATATCCCGTTACGGTTCCTAGCCATCTCGGCCTATGCATGCGAAATTTGAAGTTTCTACCTTCAGCCTTCCCGGAGATACGAGGAGAATCCCAAAATTCAAAAGCAGGTCACCTGGGGAGGGGAGGGTTTCCCGGTGTGGGGGTTCCGTTCTGGGAGAGCAGGTGTTTGTGGTGGGTCCGGCAGAGGCATCAAAAGAAGATAAGTGGCCGCAGCCAGCCGACACTTAAGTGTTCACACACAGAATCACTGACAGCACCACCGGATTGCTTATTGCCTCCTAATTCGCCTATATAGATAGGCGGAGGCATAAAAAGTACCAAGGAGAAAACGTACCATGATGACGTATTCGGTGCCGACTTCAGCGTCGCCAGCAACGCCTTCAAGTAGCAAGTTGTCTTGGTTCCAGACCAGCCAATCAGGAAGACGATGTCGCCGACCGCTCTCGAGCACCTGCCACGTAACGTAACGTATCACGTCATTCGCTTTCACAATTCAATACACAACGGGAACGGATGGTTTCTCTGCTGTACTATATGGTCATGATTTCGAAAACAGACCGGTAAAGGTAAAGGTAAATGTTGGGGACACTTGATATAGTGCCTGTTTATGAAGAAACCTCATCACGGAAGCGCTGAGGTATGGCACGCGTTGTAAGGAATCTCGCAGTGTTACCGGCCACTCGCGCGTTCATCTGCGAAAGGTACGAACGTTGCTTTCCCAACCGAAGCTGGTCCTCATTTTACCGACCCCGGGAGGATGGAAGGCTGAGTCGACGTAGTTGGCTGGCTACATACGTAGATGGTTTACCCGTCTGAAGACGAGTCCCCATCCAAGTACTCACCGGGCCCGATGTTGATTAACTTCGTTGATCAAACCAACGTCATTAACCATTACATCACGCTGCCAACCGGGCATATGATGCGTCTGACGATGTGACTTCACTACCTACGACGAACAATGGCGGCAGAGTCTAGAGATGTGCCCAGGTGGACCGTGGCTAACAATGCATGTTTTAGGCCGTCATGGCTTGAAATCACGACTCGAAGTCCAACAGAAATGTATTCAATTTATTACCTGACGCGCCACAATGTGCGGGCCAGCTATGGTAATGGTCGGCGTTGTCTGTCCGTCCGTCTGTGTGTCTGTCGCACGTGAATATCTCCGAAACTAAGCGAGATAGACGTATGGCTACTAGGAAACTCGAATATGAATCCGGACTTCCCGATTCAGAATCTCTCATCAGATTCGCGATTGGAGGTACGGTTCCGCCATTGTGGGTGTTTCCGGGTCGGAAATGTCGAACTAGGCCTTTTCAATGGATCATTGGGTACAGTCACCGGTCTGTGTGCCATTTGGCTGAAATTTCGTACGATCACACACAGACAGATTCCCGTGTCACGTGTCGAAATTTGAACCGGAAGTAGAATTCCGCCGCCAAGGTGCGTTGTGTCGAACTCGATTTTGAGGGCATATCTCCGCCACCGATCAAGATAGAAAATTTGGTCCCCGACGTGTGGAGTGGTCCAAATACGCTTCCTTCAAACATCCAAGATGGCAGTCGGCGGCCATCTTTAATTTGTTAAATAGCTGTAACTCGGCCGCGGACTGTCCGATTTCGCTGAAATTTTGCAGCACGACAGACATGAGAGTGCCCCCAAACAATGCCCCTCCGGGGTAACACTCCGGTACAAACGCCCCCCCCCCGGCGCTAACCAGCCTGTACACACGTCCCCGTACTACACGCCAAAAATGTTCCATCGCGGTGGCCCGTTGAAGCCCCCGGATAGACCCCCTGTGCTAATCCTGCCCCCACACACAAACCCTCTCCACGACCTAAACCCCCTGGATAAGCACCCCCTCGCAAACTCTGGGGACTCGCGGGCCAGCTATTGTTCCGTTCCGTCGGGGACGACATCTTGTTGTATTAGGAAACTGATATCGTCTTGCCAACTGCTCGGCCGCTCTTTACAGACTGCGCGTCTGTCTTTGTTTGATCATTCACTATTCCACTTGGCATGGCTTACAATAAATAATTAACGTCTTCGTTCCGCCAGCCGACCCGACGACTCCTCGACGTACAACGCTTCCGGTCCAGTTCATTTACCTGTGGCTGCCTGTCGGTTGGCGTGGAACTCGCCAGACTACATAAGAGAGGAGCCCGTCGGCAAGAACACGTTCAAACAACATCTGAAGACGTTTTTGTCTGCATCGTACTGGTGCATACACAGCATTAGAGGTGTCTTCACGCCTATGCGCTACATAAATAAATACATTGACATTAGTTAATTGGAATCCCGTCATCCGGCACCATTTTCGGTACTGTGCCATTTTGCGTTTCGGCACGCGAAAGTGCCCCATTCCGAGCTGATGACCCATGACACCGGACCACGCCCACTGTCAGACTCACAGGCAGAGTGAGATTCATGCTTGTGAAAACAGGGGCGGCGCCACGGTTTTAAAAGTGGGGGGGGGGGCTAATTTTTTTGTCCCTGTCCCCCGCACGTTTTGGTCAGTGGGGGTACAAACTGTTGACTAGTCATGCAGAACTCCCTATGTTTTACACTATAAGCTTAATAGGCGGTCAGTGGATCAAATCTTCCCGATTTTTGTTCTCCCACTTACCCCCGCTGTTTCAAAAAGTAAGTAAGTAGGCCTAAGTACATTTATAAAGCACGCTAACAACTAAAAATCAGTCACTAAGCGCCGCGGTCTTCAGCTAACCTGATGCGTTTTCAGTAATCGGCGAAACCTAAGAAGTGTTAGTTCAGAATTCCGCAGATGATCTGGTAGATTGTTCCACAGATGTGGACCAGCAGCAGTGAAAGATCGATCGTCCGGACTTCTGTGGGTTCTAGGAATGTCACACATAGCAACACTGGACGATCGAAGTCGTCGTCGGTCAGTGGTTGTGGTGAGTTGGCAGCCGTCCCCCAGGTACCGCGGTGACGACGTTCAACGACTTGTAGACTAGGACGGAGGGGGGCATGTCCCACCCAGCTCCACATGGAAGCGCCGCCCCGTGTGATTACATACGCCAGTCGGCGTTATTTGGGAAACACTCCGCAGTATTTTCTGTTTACTATTAGGCCATGCAAAGTGGCGAGGCAGGCATCAGAGTCGACGTGATGCAGTTCAGGAGCAGAAGACTAAACATGACTTTGCTCATAAACAAACGACATGGGCCTATCAGCATCACAGATCCGATCGGTGTGAATGTCAGTCCACTGTAGGTTACGTTAGAAACCTTACCTAGACCGATCCACCCATCGGTCCAGACTATGGCCCGGCCATACGACATGGTACCACCTGCCGCGTGTCTGTTCTAAAACGTACTATAACCCAGTGCGATAAACTCCCGTCTGCCGTTAAGGTCGTTTCGCACTATACGCGACACCACACGACTTATATACACTCCCGGAGATAAGTGAGATCAACCGGCTGAAAGGTCTGACATCACTCGATACCCAGATACATTACGTGGGTAATGGTTTGTAATAGGTCCGGTGCTGGAAACTACCATTTTCGCGACGTAAAACGACAGCAAACGTTGTTAGAAAAGCAGAAAAGACTTAATTATCTACAGGAAATGCAATCCAAAGTCACTACTAACTGAGACAACTCTAGCGGGACCGAGTATAAAACATGGGGTTTTGGGTGGGTACATTCTTAAAACGCAACGAAAACGCACATAAATTCGTCTGTTAAATGTATAACCAGCAAATAGAATTATGAAAAATATCTGAATAAGCTGCATACAGTGTTAGTGACCGATAGAGAATGGCTGTAGAGAATCGCACTAACTAGAGTACAGTAATTAACAGTAACAGACTGCATTTCCGGTAGAAAATTAAACCTTTTCTGCCTTTCCAACATCGTTTGCTTTCGTTTATAAGTCGCGAAATAAAATAAAATCTACATTAAAACACTGCAAAGAAAATGCAAACACTTACGGTAAGCACGTGCGACGCGTACAGGTCTATACGCCAAAAGCCCACACGCAGAAGGCTTTCAAAGCTCGCGAGTGCCAGCTAGGCACATAATCATGTAGGTCACAAGCCCTGTTCTGAAACGTTTGAATCAGATCTGAGGTAGGCATGCTTTATATAAAAACCGTTAATACACAAAAGCTTTCTGAATTTTACCGAATGTCGAATCATACGTCTCAGCCGCGGCTGAAGGTTGTTATGGCTAATTAGAAATCAATTTTTGCTACTACTACAAAGTTGCTCTCATTATTTGGTTCATATGTTGTCAGATTAAGCAGACTCGATAAAGAACACCTAATATCTGAACTGACAGCACAGCCTAAATCATACCCAGTTTATTGTAAACAGTCTCGTGACTGATGCGACAGGTGCGTAAATGTTTGAAAAATAATTTTTTTAAGTTACAAGTAACTCAAAAAGTGTGTCGCTGCTTACAACAGAATATAGTACGGCAATACAAGTACGTCAACACTTAATAAGATGTACACAACAGAATCAATACACTCAGCGTGTGTCGAACAACGCGACTTCCAACATGCCGCATTAGAACTCAGTGTAGACTCAGAATTTCTGCTTTCCGGTAGATTATTTCTTCATATTTATGTATTTAATGATATTTGCTGTCGTTTGTAAGTCGTAAAAATGGTTATTATCAGCACCGGACCTATTGCAAACCATTGCCCCATTGTGGCCTTTGGGGGAAAGTTGCTACAGGTTGAGCAGGCGCACTAGTAGACCGGACCATAGGACGTACCTCGAAATCAACCTTCAAACCAGGAAAAAGAAATTGCAAACGCAGATGGATAGAATGAGGGAGAAAAACCGAGAAGAATACTCTAAGCTCCACTTATTAATTAAGCAGAGCGACTTACATGTAGTCTGGGGCGCATACTTGGATCTGCAAGCAAATCTATAAGCGTTAGGCCTATGGAGCGGTAGTCACAGCAGCAGAACAGCCCCGGATCGGCTGCTGGTGAGGAAAGCTATCAGATCGGTGCAAGATGTTGCCAGATTCAACCACCTGTTGTACGGTAGCCGCATGCTATGCTGCAGCGTCGCTGTTTGTTCTCTCGTCTGTTCATTTCCTTACCACTGACGAACTGAATGGATTATCTATAGGACTGATAACTCGGGGACAAACTGGATTCTCTTGGACAATGATTGTGTGACAACTGGGGCACGATGGCATACAGTTGTAAGCTTCAGTGGCGTAACTTCAAATTCTGCCCCCCTGCAGAAAACAACTTGAGGGTCCCTCCACTAGCGAGATTTTCTGCAAAGTTATCTGTTGTTTTTCTGCATTTAAATATGCGTAAACGTAATGTCAGCATTACTTCATGTGGTATGATTATCCAGAGGTAGAGCCAGCCACGGTTCAAAGGTTGGAACTTGGGACAAGGCTGCAGTTGCCACGGATTTTCTTTCTTTCTGTTCCTTTCCATTCCTTTTCCTTTTCTGCCGGCTTCTATGTGGCCTAACCTAATCCAGCTGAGCACTTTTGTAATAATTTAGCACAGGAAGCATGTCTGAAGCAACGATTTTGGTTTATCTCGTGCGGATCAAATGTCCGTTTAAATCAATACGCAAAGTCTGTGTTCTTTCATAAGCCTACTTTTGCATTGTTAACTGTGGACCCCGTGGGTTCGCTCCACGCATTGTACGGTCTGTAAGGCCGGTATATTTATGCCCCTGCACACGTTTCGATAAGATCTAAATGACTTCTGCTTCTATTAACTAGCGCAGCAATTTTTTTCTCCCAGTGGCAAGGCGAAGGGCCCTCTTAAGTCTTGACCTTTCGGGCCCCCACACTGCAGGCTCTGCAGAGTGCAGAGGCGGTAGTTACGCCACTGATAAGCTTACTAAATACTGCTAATGCAAGGGTCTTGGTAGACAGACCGTATTCCGCTGAGAGACGGACAGAATACAGCAAGAAACGTAAGCTGTGTAACCAATATAACCGCAAACTAAAAATTGGCGCGCATACTTTCATACCGTCTGACTTGCGACATTTTCATACCTATGCCCGCCTATAGGCGAAATAAGCATATATGCAATTGGGGAGGCATAACGGCTTTCCGAGCAGTAGCCTATAACTAGTTACTGATAGCAAGCAAGCACAAAATACACACAGCAGTTCGTAATTCAGTATATTCCTTATACCGTTTACAGTCAACTCGTCGCCAACGCCAACCCAGCCCTGGCCCTAACCCTATACACTAGCCCTAACCTTAACCCTAATTCAAACCATAACCAGTTCTAACGAGTTGAGTGTTGACTTGGGGACGAGTTGGCAGGGAACGAGTTAACTGCCACTCCCTTAAACTATAGGCAGTGTATGGGTTGTGAGGTTCCGCTGGCTGCGAAGGACCGGTGACGCCATCTGTCGAATGAAAGCAGAGTGAGCTATTAATCTCCTCAGAGGCGACGACGTGCATAAGATCTTCCAGCATTAAAGTTAACCGGCGTTTCCACGTGCGTTGCGATGCGAAGCGAGTGCCAGCGAGTCCCCTATAATCCCAGCGAGTAGGCTACTTTTACTCGCCACGCATCGCAACGAGTGGAAACGACGTCTTAATCCTCAGCTTGTCACACTATCGCCTACTGCGGTCATGTTCTTATCTTGATCCGAGATCAGCACACGTGCAGCAGCTGCAGACGAGGCACTAAACCTTATCAGTACGGTAGTCGAGTCCGCAAGTAGTGCTGCAACTGCTGCTGACGCTGTGTCATCATCTTATCAGTGTTGTAGGCCTAATCCAGTGATAGGCGATATGCACTGTTATTAATGACAGCTTGTTAGCATGACGACAGCAATACAAGCCTACGAAATACGTAATGTATTTGCACACGTGTTGCCTATGATAGTCGGAGACGCGAGCTTCCAGAACCAAGTTCAGACTGCACTTCGCATTTTACTATTGGCTGTCTGCCACTTTTTACAATATTTTGTCCGAAATCTGGTGCCTGTATCGTTCTAAGTTTTCTGCAGGGACTTAATAGTCAACTTCGCTGGGACTGCTTACTCTGTGGCGAATGAAGCTTAACGCTGTGTAATACACATAGGCTAAGCTTAAGCCGATACATAGCTATCACAATATTGCCAACGCCAAACCGTAGTTGCTGACTTCATACGCGAAACTGCTTTAAATCAAGAGTTTTTGCTTGTGGGACATGAAAATCTCAAGCAATAACTGACACACACACTGAAACGCTTACTCGTTAGGCAAGTATGTAACTTGTTAATTGTTGCTCAGTTCACTAAGCAACAGCCACGGGCAAGATGTACAGGAAAAGTTCGGAGAGTCAGCAGTCCCTGCGAAGCAGTATGTAAGTCCCTGGTTTTCTGTCTTCAACTACAGAAGTCGCTGTCTAACGATTTGTCTGAGAGTTGGACGAAACTGCTGGAAATGTCATTTGCCACATATTGGTTTAGCTTTTCTTCGAAGAGTAGGTCTGTTCTGCAGTAAGCCGACGAATAATGTGCAAGCATGAGCGATGTTACAGAGTTACAATGTTAATATCAATCGATACAGCGAACAATAGTAAAAGGCTCCAATGCATTGAACGCACGCAACGATGTGAGACCAACTGAAGGCCAACTTTTTTACTTTGCGCGCATGCTGCGAGCAGGTATTGTTTTTGCCGGCGTCTCTGTGTCTGTGTATCTATCCGCATAAAATCTCGCAAACTACCGATCAGAAATTGACGTAGGACTTGGTAGGAATATGAACAATGGTAAACGCTAGACGTGGTTGGAAGTTGGTGACATTTGACCTTTGACTTTGAGAGTTATTTTCGTATTTTTCCAGCTTACGCTATAGCCTCCGAAACCCAGCGACTTCATTTATGGTATGGTGATACATCTTTAGAATATCTAGGTCACCTTCGAGTTTCAGGTCATGGGGTTAATCTCAAGGCCACGGTTGCAAAACAGCGCAGCGCGCAGGTTTGTGCTCCCCTCGGAGAGAGTTTAATATTTAGGCAGTGCTGTTAGTTACTGGCTTTGGGTTCCAAGTTTTTGTTAACATCACTGCATTTAGGGCCTACGCGACACGACTGATGTTACGAAAGTCGTTGTAGTGTAATCTGGGCTTGACGTAATGTCTGCGACTGATCGTCGACTGACGACGACGTCAAAATGTCACAGAAACATGATCCAGTCAGCGATGTTTGCTATGCTTAGAGCTTGCGCCACACACTGATGCCGTGGGTCATGTCAGTCGTGCATGGGTTGAGAGGAGGATTATTTAGATAAACCGCCATACGAAACCCGGTATAACTAAGATCTGGTAGAGTAATCTCGAGTGCAGACTGCCGTTGGCGACAGACTCGCAAGGCACGACATGTCGCCTTACACTGCACAACCCGCATCACAACAACCATCGTCAGCATCAATACGAGACGGTTCAGCTTGGGAATCATCATCTCAGTGCGGTCTGCAGCTGTTTGAAGACGTACCTTAACATCAGCCGTGCACCGACTGACTGCAGGCTACGTGGAAGAAAAATTGCAGACTCGCGGTTGCTTATTTGGTTGCATGTCTGCTTCAGAGGCTGCACAATTTGTCAACGCATCTCTCAGACTTATCCGCTAGTTCAAGGCTATACAGGCCGCTACTTAAGTAAGTAAACTTCATTCGTGACAAACGCACACCCAGAAATAGCAAACGAAACACAGAATAAATCAATAAAGAATAGAACATAATATACACAATAAACAAACACACAACACACAAAGCTAGAAATGCTAAATGGAATGATGCAACCCACAAACGAAACAGGAATCCTATATGTAGCTGACTGGAGTAATCTGCATACGGCCGCTTGTAGTCGCAACGTATAGCCTGTTTAAGCCATCCCATTAGTGAATTTTGCATCTGAGCTTTGTGACCTGTGACAGCGCAGCGTAGCCCGCTGTGATGTTAATGATGTCATGATATGGGATGTGCGCTGTAGGACCCTTTACATCGACTTTTGGCGTCTGCAAATTGCACGAGTTATGGAGAATGCATCAAAGTAAGTGGGACTCCATAGGCTATTCTTTGGCCTTCCGCCTCTCATAGAATCCTAGGGCTTGCAAGTAAACAAAAACACAGATAACGATAATATATTATTAAATTACCTGTACATGCCCTACTAGCTGTTTTGCCCGCTCAGTCAGTCAGCATTTTCGCGGACGACCTGGTTGTCTCCTCAAGGTGCCAAACTGTCCTGAGCCTTGTCGTGACGTGACAGAGATGTAGGGCTTGGTGTGCAAGAGCAGCCTGATCCATACGCCTGATGTGGCTAAAGAGAGATTGTCTCCTCCGACTTATAGCTTCCTTTATGGACGGCAGTTGTGAGAGGGTGGCGACTTCCACGTTCGTAGCAAATTCATACCAGAAGATGCCAAGTATTCGCCTTTGGTTCGTCATATGAAAGGCCTCCAGTTTCGCTTTATCAGCTTTCAATAGTGTCCATGTTTCAGAAGCATATAGCAGCGATGACGTCACTCTGCCTCCAGACACGATCCAGCTGGGACATAATGGATGAGGCTAGGCCGATCCTCCTGAGAATTTCTGGTGTACAGTAGCCCGATGAGT
>Ga0126335_1002186_pt1 | contig 11553 bp, 10 predicted proteins | sample OlaspJWI45metaG_FD_108409 | JGI IMG/M metagenome (GOLD analysis project Ga0126335, IMG submission 108409) | Marine gutless worms symbiont microbial communities from Oahu, Hawaii - Olavius sp. 1 OAHU.JWI-45 metaG | ecosystem: Host-associated > Annelida > Digestive system > Unclassified | place...
CGAGAAACAAGACGCCAAAGTAATTTTGCGATAGCCGCATCGAATACGAGCTGCAATGAGGCGCTTCTAATGAGCTTCGCTCTCCGGGCTGCGCCCGGAGTTTAGGTTTCCTAATGGGTTATAATGTCACAGCAGTGCAAGTCACAAAGCAACAGTCTGAATGGCTGAAGCGTTGCGTGACGGCCCTGTGTCATGTCTCGAGGCCGGATTGCGTCGGCCAGGCATGTCTGTCTATCAGACACAGGAGAACTATCTGCCACCGTGTTACAAGCTGTGACACGCAACACGCGGAAACCGTCGATGTCTTAAGTATGACGCCGAGTGAAGTCTCGACGCGTTGCTGCATTCTCGCTCGCCGACTGCATCGTCATCGTCGTGATACACGACCGGCGCCTCACTCCAACACGACCACAACTCTGCAGAGTGAACACGAGTTTGTCCGCCGTTTAGAAGAGTAAAGCAGACTTGGAAATAGTGAGCGGTCTTCATCAGCGGTAAACTTTGAAGTTTTTAGCTGGAAGTTGTTAATATTGAATGCAACAACGGCCAGTTGCGGTCGATGATTCCGTCTGTAAGTTTGTCACGCGGCTGCGTTTATACAAAAAAGAATGAACTGATCCAGGTCCTGTTTATCGTGGAGACTTCGGGATCGACTCAAAGAACATTGTATTAAATGGAGGGTCCCGATCCCCCACAGAAAGGGAGAGGGGAGGGGATTCGATGTGGCCTTCGCCAAATTACTGTGGTTACTTGCTGGATGACAGTTAAGAGGCGGGGCGCATTGCAGGTCTACGACTCGTCTTCTTCTGCTCTGCGTAACTGTCAGTTGAATGCTGACACGAACGCACGCACTGGTCGCAGCAGACTTGTAACTGATAGTACTAACTGCAACTCTGGCGCTGAGAGGTGTGCCGGACGACTGAGTCAGCAGGACCACATCATTACCCGCGCGCCAGCTATGCTGCGAGCAGGTATTGTTTTTGGCGGCGTCTGTGTGTCTGTATGTCTGTCTGCGTGCATTGATGTAACTTGGTAGGAATATGTTTACATTTTGAGTAGGCTATATCAGTAGCCTATGTCATGTGTGACTATCAACAGGTGCGTGGTTTATACAAATTCTCTCACTTGTATTCGTTAGGCCGCATCGAATGCATCAGATGCGGACTACTGCGATCGATGGTCCCATAGCGTGGGTGTCTGTCAGTCAGTCTGTCTGTCTGTCTGTTACGCTGGTGACTGTTCTTAGTTCTCACTGATTTGCCAGATGGCACCACTTCGATGCGGCTGTTACTGTATTACTACCAACTGACTTCCTTTAGTGCTTTGACACTGCTAGTTGGGTCATCTGACCTGTAAAACCGTCCCTAAAATGACCTGTAATGTATCGAGTGGGACGTTAAGCTTCTACTCACTCAGTCACGTAGAATCAGACCTATTCAACCAGACAGTCGATAATAACTGTAGGCAGCAGTGCGAGTATCTTGCACTGTACGCAAGCCAGACAGAGTAACTGTCGGTACCGTAACAGTAAGTCAGGTAGCGCTGGTTTAAGTGCCGCAGCCTTGCCGTCAACGCCACTGATTGCACCAATTCCATAATGTATGCTAGCTGGAGCTGAATCACGTTGTGCTTGTAAAGACGCGGACGACGGCAATGATAGTTATGCGACAGACTCAGACAGACAGGCAGTCAAGATGGCTGACGATCAAGCGTCATCTCCACATGCGCAGCGCTGCAGTATGCGCGATGACATGCCAGCGAGTGCCAGCGAGTTCCGGAAAGTCCCGCGAGTACTTTCACTCGCTACGCGACGCCACGCAACTCGACGAACAGTGCATGTGGAGACGACGCTTGAGTGTTGCTGGTTGTGCGTCTGGACGCAGTTGAGTCAATTCGACGTGACTTTGTCAACGATGAACAACGTCGCTTCGCCGATGCGCGAACTCGACTCGATTTTGTTGATAAAATTCTTCATCTTCGTCTCGCTGTAGTTTTTAGCTGTTTTTTCATCAACCTCGTCGTCGTCGTCATTCCATCTTCATCGCTGAAGGTCTTAGACCGCGGTACGACGTACACACACCAGTTTTCTCCAACTCTTCCTGTCTCTGCTACTGTTGTGCACTCCGTCAGAGTCTTGCCGATCCAGTCTTTGATATCGTTTCCTTGTCTTTCTCTGCTTCTTGTGCCCTTCAGAAATGTGTGTACAGAGGTTCTGTGCTCTGATTATGTGACCGACATACTGCAGTTGTCGCTTTCTGGTAGTGGCTAACTGACTATGAATTCTCTATCTGCGTCTATCTCGTTTAATACAGATTCATTGCTTTTGTGATCTTTCCAGCTACTTCGTAACATACGTCTGCAGCATGTCATCTCAAAGGCTTTTTACTTGTCTACGTCATTAATGTCGAGGTCTATTATTCACTGCGATACAGTGCGACTGGTCGTGCTAATGACTTCAGTAACTTGAGTTTGATTTGCATGCTGCGATGTGATATTGTCGTGCTCGTATATCTGTGCATGGTTGCTGAGTTCTCTTTTAGGCCTCATCAAATGCATGAAATGCGTACTATTGCGACCAGTGTTCCCGTAGCGTGGTGTGTCTGTCACGCTCTGCGACGTGCAAAGACAGCTGGACGAATCGAGGTCCTGTATCCTGTTCCGGTGGAGACTCTTTGGCCCCCAAAACGTTGTATTAGATGTGGATCCTGATGCTCCCATGGTGAGGTGGAAGGGGAGTGGTCGAGAATGTTGCCCAGTGTACTGTATATAAATACGCCTGTTCCGACTCATTCGCCAGATGGGGCTACCACTAAGTTACTTTCGCACGTGTTAACACTGTGCGCCGCTCTGTAGCCAACTGCGGTATGGTACACGTCGATTTGCCAGAGTCTCAAATCCTTCTAATGACCTACTCCACTAACTATATCATGCGACGCCATCTGAGGCGGTCACTGACGACGCCGAACTTTACATCTCTGTCTGTCTGTCTGTCTGTCTGTCTGTCTGTCTTTATTCCTTTTCCTCTCTTTCCCTTTCCCCTCTTTCCTCCCCGCTGAGCACCTCCCAAAATCTAACAAAATCGGTCGCAAAAGAATTTCGTGTACATTTTGACTTTTGTATTTTCTCTTTTTTAAGCTGAATCGAATGCATGAGATGCAGACTATTGTTACCAATGTGCGTCAGTCTGTCTGTCACGCGGGGTCACTCGGTGCAGCCTTTGCAAATTACTTTGGCCTCTTGTTTCACCTTTTCCTCAGATAGGCCTATAGACAGTTTCATAACTCGACTGGGAGACTGCATTATTATTGCATGTTACGACATTATTTTAGCGATCGATGCAGGGAAATATGTTGCATTGACTGGCTCTAATTATGGAGTACATGTTGTAATTAGGAGCCGCTGAGCTGCTTCAGCATTGGATTAACGGTCTTACGTTATCACGCACCAATTCGTCATTTCTCGTGTTTTCCTGGCCACGAAAAAGCATACGGTTTCGTGTTTGCGTAGTTGTGTAACAAACGTTTACATGCCTTAAATGATGGTTTTAGCTGGTGTTTGGTTTGTACTAAGCAGAAGCCTAATGTACCGCAATGCAGGTAGGCAGCACAGTTGACAAGATTGTCAAGAATGTCTGCTTGTTGGGCATGCAGTATGTTTTAACTGCATTCACCAGGTGGCGGCACTCTGCAGTGCGCTAGCCTGTTGACGGCCGGACGGCGGACACACGAGTTAGAACCGTGTGCTGCTGTATATGCCGATACTAGCAGTAGGCTCTTAACTATACCGTGTATAGTTGGCAAAGATAAGTCAGTCATTGTTATGGATTTTTTCACATATCTGTTCTTGATAACGGGTTGAAGCCGACGCTATGCTCTAGTTGTTCTATTCATTGTCACTCAGCGACTTCCGAGGCTGGTGGCAGTGAAATGCCGGCTACTGAATGGTACTATTGTGTGAATGTCTCTGACTGCTCTGCAGCCTTGAGGATAGAAAGACGAGAGGTGATAGCAACGTATAAGACTCGGAGGCGCAGTGGTTAGAGGCGTGGCTCACGACCAAGAGGTCATGAGTTCGACGCTTGGCCCCTATGCTTCGGGCAGCAGCTGTAGGTTAGCTGTGTATGCCTACGTGCTAAGTGAGCCGCAAAGAGGTTTGAACAGCTAACTATTGCAATATCTACCGAGTAACGGCCCTGGGCAGACTGTTTCCTGTGATGCCTAGGCCAACTTAGCCTTCCATCCCTCCGAGATCGGTAAATGAGGACTAGCTTCGGCTGGGAAGGCAAAGGCAGGTATGGTTTATTTCATTCATGGATAAACGTATGGGTAGCAGGTAAAGCTGTGTGATTCCAACAACGCGGGCCATAGCTGAGTGCTTCTGTGATGAGGTTGCGTTATAAGAGTATGACAGGAAGTGAAACGGTAGACCGATAACAGGTCTTCTGGTTGTATACACTGACACAGTATGATGTTGTCAAGACAGCGATCCAGTGTCGACGTTCACAAGTCAACTTTCCGTCAGCGTGTGGTGATGGAGTGGAACTTGTTACCTCAACTTTCTGAACACGTCGTCGATGCTATACGTCTGATGCAGCAGCGAAGTCGGACTATCTTATTCCGCGGCTGAGTTATCGCAATTTGACCATCCCAAAATTTAAAAGTAGGCCTGTGACCAGTGACCTGGGCCTTTTTTACCTAATGTTTGTACTGTTTATTCTGTATTCCTTACATTCAGTCTACACGCTAAATTTGAATTCTATCTAACTCTAGGTTTTCAAGAAATATCCAAAGGGGTTAATAAATTCAGAATGTTAAGGTCACGTAACCTAGGTATGCATCTTTGACTTCGTTTTGCATTGTTGTATGCTCAGTGCCGCTTGTATCCAGAGCCGTTAATTAGCGGCTGTGCTTGTAGCGGGGTGCGAAGTGAATGTTTGTACGGCCGAACACAACGCAGACTCGAAGACATATTAGCTCTGGCGCCGTGGTGAGTTCGTTCAGTCAAGTCTGTGAATTATGGCTCGGGATGCTGTGACGTCATCATAGCCGTATCCTGGCCGTAATGCGCACGACTTGCTGACGTCAGCCGCACCGTCATAACAAAACATGATTGCCGCTGTGTGTCTTTGTTTTCTATCTCACAGTTAATGTTATTAACACATATGATATGTTTTGTCACTCATGAAGACTTGGAGTGTGCAGACGATCTGGCACTGATGTCTCACTGTCTCGACCACATACAAGAGAAAACTCGATGATGGGAAGAAGTGGCAGCTACACGGTTGGCTTAAGAATTAACAATGACAAGACCAAACTTGTGAAAGTGAAGACGATCAGCCCACAGACAGTAGTGACTGAGAAACATGTAGCAACTGTAGGCTAGCTGCGTACGCCTACGTGCTAAGTGAGGCGCAAAGAGGTTTGAACAGCTAACTATTGCAATATCTACTAAGTAAGAATGAAAAGCTAGCCCACAGTTGCTACTTGTTTTTCACTCAATGTTGAAAAAAGGACCAATCTAGCAAGTGGACGAGTTCACATACCTGGGAAGTGTCGTAAGGACGACTGGATGCACTGACCAGGATGTAGAAGCAAGCAATACTGGGAAAAGCAAGGTTAGCTTACAGAGCCGTGGATAAACTATGGACTTCCCAGATATTTGGAAGAGCAGCAAAAGTGAAGATATTCAACTCCAGTGTGAAAGCTAAAGCAGTCTTACTTTATGCATCTGAGTCCTGGACAGTTACACTGAGGACAGTAGAGAGGATTCAAGTGTTCATCAATAAATGCCTGAGAAGGATTCTGAATATACACTGACCAGACAGAATAACCAACCAGGAACTGTGGAAGAAAACGAGTGAACAGCCAATCTTAGAACAACTTTGAAGAAAAAATGGAACTAAATCTGTCATCAGAAGAAGCAATGACATCATTGCCAAACACGTGCTACAGTGGATGCAACAAGGCCACAGAGGAAGAGGACGATTGAGAAACACCTGGAAAAAACATCTGGAGAGGAAAATGTGGACAGCGGGCTTAGGTTTAGCTGGAGGAAGATGGAGACGGCGGCACAAGACAGAGCGAGGTGGAGACGAGTGGTCTGTGACCTATGCTTCACTGGGAGTGACAAGGCACAAGTCAGTAAGTCAAGTCATGTCACTCACGAATGATGTAATAGTGACAGCAAACAACAGTAAAATAGTTTATCTCATCCAAACAACCTGTTAATAGTCTCTGTCTGTAGCTGACATCACATGATGTACTGACGGACGAAACAACGTCACGAGAGGCAGTATAAGTAAGTGGTGTTCATTCTGCAGCGGCAAGTGATATTTGCGCTACTTGAAGGGTTACACGGTGGCCTGCGTGTAGAGCGTCGGACTAGCGATCAAGAGGTCATGGGTTCAACTCCCACTCGGGCACTGCTACACAACAACCGTATGTAAGTTGTTCACATGCAGTTGAAGATTGTACGAAGGTCACTGTGTGAAGCAGCTGCAAGACCATGGTATCTATCTTTCAGTCTCCCGAGTGATGCTATGTATCCCGGTTGCAGCAACTGCCAGTCAGAGTCATACGTTCAGCAGTGCAAGGCAACCTTGTCATCTCGTACTGCAGGACGAAGCGATATGGACAGTGAAGTTTCCCCTATTCCGGGCTGACTGGCTCTATGGAACTCACTTCCACTGACAGTTCGTGACCGTCGCTATCACTGACTCAGTTCTGTGCGCATCTAAAATCCGTTATGTTCTCTAGAGCATAATGATACACTCCCATAGCGCCTCTGCGACAGTTTAGGCTGTAAGGTTTTCTGCGCGAACATCAGTGTTCCATGCATGCATACATACATACATACATACACGTGCTTGGTTCAGTGTAAAAACGGCAAACGCGGTAAACGTAAGGGGGGGGGGTTGTGAAAGAGGTGTTGTCTGGCGTACATAACACTGAGTGTTTGCTCACTGCCGGCTCAAGACATTGGAAACAGAGATAAGCACCGCACCTGTATGTCGCAGAGCTGTGAAAGAGCAATGCTCTACCTTTACGTTGAACACGTCTGTTCTAGTATCCGGTGTGAGCGTCGCCACAAGAAGGCATCATGGCTTTGGGCATATTCACAGAAGCTGAGAAGCCAGCCAGCATCATTAACAGGTAACCGGACACTCGTCTCCTCCCCGGACAAACCCCCCCCCCCGGATAATGACACTTTCCTCCAGGACAAACTTTAAACTGTCCCCATATCAGATAAGATAGAGTTAGGGTTATACTTAGGGTTAGGGTTGCGGTTAGCGTTGGGTGCTGCAACAGACTTAGTTGCGAGAGGAGGGCATATGATCCGGGGGCATCTGTCCTTGGCGAGTGTCTGAGCTTCTCATTAGCAGCAGCTGCATTCACCTGCATGATAGTGGTGCACGACACACGTGCGTGAGCATAGCAACAGCTCTGACTTGCAGACATGCAATCTGTTGCACACTAGTCACTAGCTCAAGTCGCTGCTCGCTGCGACAGACAGGTGAATCGTTTAAGCCTCGATTACACTCCACCAACACAACAAACTCGTTTGATTAAAAGCATCCATACTCAGCGTTTGTAGTAATTAGTCTTTATTAGCAAACTACAGAGTGGGCCATAAAAACTGACCCCTCAGATTATGCTGTTTATACTGCACGTGTACCTGTTTAGCTGTACAAGCAATACAGTATTTCAATCGTTGCTTCTTTTATACAAGATGAAACCAAAACCTGATAAATGTGTTAAAATTTTATACCGGGCGCAGCCTGGCTGGGCCGGAGGCCCGGCCGGCTGCGGCCATAGTAAACTCACCTGTGTGTGCGCGAGCGCGCGTACTGAGTGACGGGCTGTAGGTTTCGGCTGACTAGTGGGCAGTTTATAAAAGTGACGGAAGTGTGTCACGAAAATGCGTCACGAAAAAAACGTAACGAAATTACCACAAAAATCCATGTTGCGCGAGTTTGCGAAGGCCTCTGAAGCTGAAATTTGGACACGAGTTCGTCGTCGGTATTTGACGTCTTTCGCTGGTCTCCATTTTGAAAATGAGCCAGGATTGACAGAGTTAGATGCTGCCAAAGGTCGGCGAAATAGACTGTCCAGGCGGATTCAACGATCTGAATCTGCAAATCTACCTTGGTCTTGGGCTCGTCGACAAACGGCCTACGGTCGCTTCTATCGCCACGAAGGAATAATGATATCGACTTTCTTCGCTAGCTCTAAATTCGTTACGAATCGCAATCATTTTCAGGTCATTGCCGAGACTGGGCCGACCGGCCAGCTCCAATACGACGGCATGGCAAATGGCGGCCACCTCTTCCGTCCAGAAGACAAAGACGAGTTGGACTTTTCGGAACCTGCAATGCTCTTTTATGCCCAAGAGTCAACCACCTGAATGGCACGGAATACAACCATAGCCTTCCACGTATTCCAGCGCGTTGATTCATGTGTCCTCTGATCTTTACGTCGCTTCGAATGAGCTCCGCTCTCCGGGCGAGCGCCCAGAGTTTAGGTTCCCTAATGGGTTATACACAATTATAATCGAAACACCCCAGAATCATTTTACAAAATGGCAAAATACATTAGCGATGACGTCTTTGTGTCCACACAGCTTCTCGCAGCAGCCAGAGCTGAGAGATATCGCTGTCAGGTTTATCATTTCTCTTCAACTTCTGCTAGACCCTGTGTTGCCTTCTTGGCTGCATATTAGCTCAGTCACTTGCCTGTAATTCTGTTCGAATCTGGCAGTCTGCGGTCGTTCCGCACCAATCTTCCGTTCAGTCGAGTTCGTCTTCTGCATCTTGCACTGATCTTCAACAGAGCTGACAGCCCACTTCTTGATTGAAAAGCCTATACAAATACGTTTTGTACTTTATCCTTTACTTTGACAGACAAATTTAATGAAAAAAATTTTCTTCGCAAGTGAACAGTATGTTTCTCAACAAATTGGTGAAAAGAAAACTTCACAAAGGAATAAAAATCTTAAGTTTAAGTCGAGTCAATTTTCACGGAAAATAACGCCAACAGACAGCTGGTGCTGTGAAAGTTTCACGGAAGATCACAACACAACACCGTCAACTTATCTGCCATGAAATTTTTACGAAAGGTAACACCAAGCCGTATTAACATATGGTGACGTAAAGTAATTCTAAAGCTCCATTGTGTTTTCTGTAGAGTTGGGTCTTTTTTATTTTAACGATGCCAGTCGCATAAATCTCTTAAAGATCTGTTCAAAAGTTATGTCGATATGTCAGAAATGATTTAAGCTTCAGAATGCATCTTAAACTTTACTCTCAATTTAACGTTAAATATGATAATTGGCTCAATATAGGGGGTCGGTTTTTTGGCCCACTCGGTATGCACTGGCTCTAGAGACAGAGACAAGCTGCAAAATGAAGAAGGAGAGATTATCTGGCAAGCACCATCACCAAGGCAACGCCAAGCACCATCACCAAGGCAACGCCACGTAGAAGCGCGAGACAAAAACACTTCTTCGACTGCACGCGATTAGCGCTAAATTGTCACAGACTTGATTACTTTGTGTAGGCCTGGCTGTAATTATGCAATTATTTGCATAATAATCTAATATGTCGAACAAGTAATTGTTTTGCTGATCGTATTTCGTCACAGTAGGTAGGCAATAAGATGTTATGTCCGTTGTATGTTACACACGCACGAATATATCGGAAACTATGCGATATAGAGCTATGGCTACTAGTAATCGCGAACAGGAAATCGTAGATTCTGATTTAGAATTTTCTACCAGATTCGCGACCGGGAGTACAGTTCCGCCATTTTGGGCGTTTCTGCGGCGGTTCAGCTATCGTTCCGTCCCATCTGCAACGATACATTATACTCTATTGCGCAGCATACAGTTGACGCTTAACACTGCTGAGCGCAGGTATAGGCCTATACGTTGTATGTACGAGCAACATCGCCGTGCACTGCGCATCATTGCTGCTGCTGATGCTGCTGATGCTACTGCTGCTGCTGGCGAGCGGTGTTAGTTGTCACACTACGTGTGTGGTAACACAGACAACAACACTAGCATTGACATGCAACATGTGTACGTAACTCGACTTGTTTGTGATCCTGAGCGTAACTGCAGCTGACAATAAGTTTCAGATCTCATGTGAATGAGATTTCGGTAATTCTCTGTCACCTCCGGACGATGGTCTCAAGTTATCTGCTGGACTGTCGCCGTAATGTTGTGTTTACCGCAAGTACTTACTGTCGTATTTACGTACACGAAGGGCTTGACACTAAATTTAACACGCCAATAAACTAACCCTAACTATACTACTTTCCGGAATTAGAGACCGCCGTTCGGAGGATTACCGCAATGTCTGCACAAAGTCAACATCGCATCTTGTGACGTGACGTCGCTGCGGTTAGACTGACGCAGCAGTAAGCTGTCAGCAGAAGTCGGGATGCGAGTGGCTTCATGCAGCGCGCTATACAGTTATGTTTTGCATCTTCTTGATTTCTACTGAACCGACTGCCGTTGTGGCTGTGTGTACTTTGCTCCTTGTTGAAGTTTTGAGCATCAGGCCTAGTTGCAGGTAGAATACTTTGTTACTGGCATTGTGGACGACTTGCAAACGCATGTAGTCACTCGCCACAAGAGAAAGTGAGATACGACAACACACTGAATCTCCTATCACTGTCACTATTCGACAGACTAGTGCCGCCAACATGACGCAGTTTCTATTCATGGTCAGTTTCATAATGTCTCTACAGTAACTGTCTTGCGACTGTATGCTAGGCCTACTAAAAACTCGTGTAGAATGTAGCTGTTAAAATATGTTTAACTCCTTGTAGTTATTAAAGACACTCTACATAAGCCATTAATTCATGTTTTACTTTATTGATGTACATGGTGGGCCAAATTAAACGGGGCCACGCTGAATAACTTCAGAAGTGTTGCTTGGATCTTCACTATTTTTGGTAGAAAACAAGGCCATTTAATTCTTAACATGACAACGTAATATGCATACATTAACTGTGCAAAATAAAGTGGCGCTATCTGGTGAATGAAAGGCATGGTAATAAATAACGATCGGCAATCGTCTTTCTCGTTATATATACGTTATACGTTTATTTCACCACGAAGGTAGCACAAAAGTCAATTACGAATAAAAAGATAAAAGCGACAGGACAAGGGCAAGAGGTATGTACAAGTACATACAGTCATAGCTAGCCAACACATTTAAGCCTACATAAGTCAGCAAACTTACAAAGTATCACATCTGTGTCTATAACATCACCCACACATGCCTCATACTTATTAAACAAATTTTAACGGTATTTAGATATGAACAGACAATAATGTAGCACATTATTATCACATTTGTATAAACGATTGTAAAACTTTAGTTTAATTTTAGCTGGGATATGCATGAGATCAAGACGTTCACACATCAGAACTTTAACAGATTCCCATCTATGAAAATTGAAAATATGCCTATAAATACTGTTCCAACAGACATTCAACTTCCTTATCTGAACTGGATCCACAAAAAGAGCATCAAGACCATACATAAGA
>Ga0126335_1002187_pt1 | contig 11551 bp, 6 predicted proteins | sample OlaspJWI45metaG_FD_108409 | JGI IMG/M metagenome (GOLD analysis project Ga0126335, IMG submission 108409) | Marine gutless worms symbiont microbial communities from Oahu, Hawaii - Olavius sp. 1 OAHU.JWI-45 metaG | ecosystem: Host-associated > Annelida > Digestive system > Unclassified | place...
GATTGACACTGTTTAGTTGTTTGCCAACATAATTCATGAGCAACTTTCATCTTGAGACAGCACAGAAAACGGACAATATTATTTTTACAAGGTAGTGTAGGAACACGCAATAGGTGATGTGGATAGTACATGCATTGTTTTGTTGGGAATATATTCAGGTGTAAGTGTGCCAAAAATTATAAAATTCGGTTGAGATTTCACAAAGCTATATCAATTTAACATCAAGCAATTGGAAATGTGCAGTTTTTTTTGGCCCACCCTGTATACTGCTCTTAAGGAAGGTTTTATATTTTGTTGCTGATGTAGGTTGATGCTGTGGAAATAGGTTGATTAGTAGCTATCACTAACACGCATATCACCGAAATGGCTCAGCAGTACCCTAGTTGTCAGGCAACCTCTGTCTCTACGTTTGTATTTGATTTAATCCATCGTTGTATTACATTTCACAGGGAGCCAATAGGCCTAAGTGCAAAATGTTGACGTTTGTTGGTTCCAGTCATCTTCGGATCAGCGTGGTTTCGAAGTGGATTAATTTTCGGAAACCTAAGAACGTGTTTAGTGTCGATAATAAAGGTATGTACAGCCCGAATTTTGTACAGTTTTGAAGGGCAACTCTGATTCACGTTTCCCCTATGTGCTCCCGCCTAATAGACGGACAGCCAAAAATTGGTTGCTTTGCATTAACTCAACCATGCATTGGCAAAACAAATGTGACGGAATGATGAAACAGTTACTTAACAAACGTAAACGCGCAGCCAATGACATTTGCAGAATGAAAATCACAGTGCTTGGATAAAGGACATTCATGTCAAAAGAGATCTCTTCTTTAGGTTGAACCGTGCGAATATTACTGTGCGGTAGACTTATAACCAGGTCACAGACTCACAGTTGTAAACTTTATGTGATTTTTTCGTTCGCTATTCCTTAACACACTTTGTCAATAATTGGCAGTATTTTACCATTAGTTTGAAAGGCATCATTTAGATTTGACATAAGTTGTGTTTAGTCAGTATGTAAGTTTAGTTTAGTTTAGTCCGGGGATCGAACCTGGACCTTTTGATCCCAAGTCGGTCACTGTAACCACTACTCCAGTGCTGACTTGGGGACGAAGAAAGAATTTAACGAGTTGCAGCAACTGCGCGACGTGCCGGCAGCCGTCTCATCATAGTTGTGACATTTATACCAAACTGGGTCTCCGGTGGCCGACCTTCCCTTCACAGGACGAATTTATCTTCACAACCACCGTCCATCGCACTTGGTCTGCGGCTAGAGAATGGCGTCCTACGACGTGGTTGCAGCCACTGAAAGCTGCATGGAGGACTGTATGCACGTCACGCCGCTACGTTCGATTGAATTGAGCTTCGGCCTACAAGGAAATCGAATTAGGTCCAGACACAGGCGAAAAGAAGTAAACCGATCACAACACATATAGAGAGAAAGGGGAGAGGGAGAGAGCGGGAAAGGGCGACGTCAGTCGCTGCAACAGACAGCTTCCTTCGGTATCACGGTTAGCTGTGGCAGCAGCAGCTGCAGCAGAATGCGCTAGCCGTAGCAGCCAGGAATGCTACGTCTATATCGCCAGCTACCGTGTCCGCTTCTGATCGATTTCAGCAAGTCGTCTCGTTCGCGTTTGAGCTTTAATTCGTCCAAGTTTGTCGATGAAATAACGACGTTCTACATGCAAGCTGCGGTACAATAGTCGTCATATAGACGTGGCCGGTGTTTCACCGTCGTCGTCGTCGTCCGGGCGTAACGCAATATTACGACTTGTTTGGGACTCACGTTCATCGCCGATCCTGTTTCGCTGTTTCTGCAACATCTTTCGGCGCAGAGGTCGGTCGGCTTGTCGATTCTATAGTTTGCCGCGTCGGCGATCAAAAACAATTGCATAACAGAGCTGGGTTGTCCGTGATAAAGCTATAGTGTCAGGGCAAGAGGAAGGTGTTGATTGTGTTTAAATGTAGCGCACCGCAGTCAGATGCAACTGATGAGAAACAGCTTACCGACAAACTTCCAGCTTACCTACTGCTGTCGTATATTAAAGCCACCTATAGGCACACGTTCACTCTGTGTATAATTGGCACTAAGGTTTGTAAAAAGAACTCAATAGCAGTTGCAGCAAACAGACTTGATTGCTTATGGGTGCGGTGTAATTATTTCGCACTTTTATAACCGTAACCGCCACCAGATTGCATCAATTCAATAGAATGTAAAATACCATGCGTGTGTTACTGGCATTGTATCACAGTAAGCGCGGTTGTTGTTACGGTCAAGACTCGAGAGCCGAGACGCAATAACTGACGTGAGTAAGATCGATTTCCTGGACGAGGAGAATTGCGTGATTTCGTCACGTAACGTTGCATAACAGTGCTACGGGTGCAAGATTGACGGCACAGCTGACACGTACAATAACACTAACGCTACTTCGCGTCAATGTAAAGCTTAGAAAGAGCGACACGGAAAAAACGCGTATGTACTGGAGACCTGATGCGTACATAGTTTTATTTTCAAACGTTAAATTCTACTCACTCGCTCATTCAACCATTTACGCGGCGTTTCCACCAGCTATGGAAATGCTGTTTTCTGTTGAATGCAGACCAAGAATATAAGCAAACAACGGCTTTGGTTTGGTGACAGTCCGCCGTCGTCATTCTGGCTTCTGACGCAAATAGTAAAACAGATCTGAATGTCAACAACTCATCAAGCAGTATTAGATGTCAGCTATTGCGTGACGACTAGAGGCTTTTATCTACAAGTACGACAAATCTCGGTTTGTACGTCGCGTCCACGTCATCTGACGATGGTTTATCGACTGATTCGCAGTTTACCAGTCTCTGGAAGATGAATTACGCTCCGCTGCGTTATGCTAAGCTGCTTACACTCGAGCGGCTTACGAACCTAGGTTGCGGAGGACGTTAAAGCCTGGCTACAAGTATGATACGGCTACGACTGTGACGGACTGTCATACTGAACTCGTACGACACTCGTACACAAGTTTCTTATTAGCTTCGTGAAGACAGTTACTTACTGTAATTTATTCAGAGCATTCGTTGCATAACGTCAGTGTTATTCAGCATGCCTTATCAGTTCATCTGATATTCCGACTAGAGCTGATGACTAAGATTTTTTTGAAGCCATTCTGAAAACCGGTGAGTGGCAAACAGGTAGACAGTCAGATGAACTGTAATGCGTAATGTGTCTTTCATGAAATTAATGGCCGCATAACAATAGATAAATGTACAAAAATACCGAGGGAAGAATAAAAACTACGAACAAGTAAGCGACAGCGACATGGATGCTAATGACGAGAAAAAAAACGAAAATAATGGCATTCTGACGAACAGTGATAAGAGAAAACGAAAGCATCTGGAAACGGGGAAGTAACGGGCATCAATATATGATTTGTGCTCAGTGGTTCTGGCAGATATCATGCATCAAACAAATGGGACCGCCAAAACTGAACTGAAGATTGAAGAACGACGGGGAGACAGTGGGCAAGAGACATTTTGTCCATTACTCATAGTTGATGGCGGCGCCACCAAAGGGTACAGAGGTGCCTATATACTACACGGATGCATGAGGAAAATGAGATTTGTTGGTCTCTTGATGTAAACAATGTTCTCGCGTCAGCACGGATAGTGATGGTAAAGTCCTTCCTGAACCAGTTGGCCCACTGAACGGCGCTGATCTCTATTTTAGTAGCCCTCAGCCAGACACAAGCTTACACTGTGAGACCACGGATAAGGGGCCAGTGCATTGCGTGGTGTGTTTGTTTACTTCCCAGCCGTTAGGCCAGTTAATTCGCGTGTCTGCACGTTGTACCACCCAGTAAATGCAGCAAAAGCATCCTGCCAGCCCAATTACCAATTAGCAGCAGTCCTTTACGCAGTCACATAACTATCCTGCACACGACACGCCGTTTTGTTCTATGGCCACTGCCAGGGGCTACAGACAAACCGACACACTCCAAGCACATATACACATATTGCTCGCATAATTCCAATCACCACGCGAGGCGCTACAGGCACCGCCTTCTTACCGGACACGCGCTTACGTCTGCAATCGCCACAGCTGTTACGGCAGCTGCCCGGTTTACAGTCAACTCGTTCCCAAAGCTAACCCAACCCTGCTCTAACCCTAACACTAACCTCGGTGGCGTAGTGGTTAGCATCGCGGCTTTCGGCTCGAGAGGTCGTGAGTTCGAAGCTCATAGCCTGCTGCGTTTCCAGTTGCCCAGTGAGGCGTGACAGTCTGAGCAGCTGATAACTGATTTCCGTTATGTAGCGGTCCCGGGCAGATTGTTTACTCACCATGGTGTGTCTATGCCAACTCAGCCTTCCATCTCTCCGGGATCGGTAAATGAGGACCAGCTTCGACTGGGAAGGCAAAGGTATGTATGGTTCATTCCATTCGTGGATAAACGCGTGGGTGGCAGGTAAAACTGTGTTATCCCTTGAAAACGATGATGGGGTTGGCCCATAAAGAGGCGCTATATCAAGTGTCATCTACCTTTACCTTTGCCTTTAACCTTAACTTTAACCCTAACGAGTTCACTGGCTAGGGACGCCTTGACTTGGGGACGAGTTGACTGCAAACTACCTGCTACCCGATATAGGCTTTTTGAAGGTCATGTACTCGCACTGCAATAAAACTTTCACGCTCGCTATCGTTGGCTATATGTTGTACGTAATACTCACGGAACGTCGGCATCGTAAGAACGCAACTGCTGCGATGATGAATATAGAAATCGGGTGATTAGATTATTGCACATCCGACCAGCTGCTACGCTTCAGCGCTTTCATTAACGTCACAAAGATGAGGGGAAAAAGGCATCAGTATCACTTGCAACAACGTGGTGGCAAGCACTCGCGTCTACGTCTGAAGCTGAGAAGACCGGTAACCGTGGTTAAGTTTAGAGTTGTCAAAACGCCTGACTGTTATTATTTTTTTAAAGTTTTAGAGGTTTTAAAAACATTAGAGATTTTTCAGCGATTACAGGTTTTTGCGATTATGCGTTTTGCGATTATGCGCTATATACTGTAGATTTACGTTAACATTGAAATTAAATTAACATTGTAGTATTACTATTTGTACATTTATGTTGAGTCACTTGTGTGACTTATAATGTCGATACCGTTTGGCGTAATAACGTATGCATTATACAGTTTATAGTGCGTGTTTATGAGCAATATCATTCCTGTATTTCGGAAGTTCTATTTTTCTCGGTTACTGCTTGCATTTGCATTAATGTTTTTGAAGACAATAAGGTTCTGTCATAGCCCCGGTTGACTCCCATTCATTTTGTTCTGCGTGGAAGCGCTATTGTGTGTAACTGTGTATGCATCAGCTGCATGGTCGTACCAGACACGTTGTCGCTTCTCACCATCGATCACAGCTAACGAGCTAAACCGTCGGCTTTGCTCTCTGCTACTGCTGCTGCTGGCAGCGTGCTCAGCATCTCATAACGAACGTTATCGTCACTTTTCTTCTTTCTTGCCAGCTTATCGCCTTTGGACTTGACGAGACGCTATTCGTAATCCATTAGCGGCTACCTCGCTAATAATGAAACAGGATTAAGGTGAAACGTATACAGGGCGAGTGACAGGCGCTGCTAAGAGAAAGATGCCAACTTCCTTACTGCCACTTGCTATTAATTTTGCTTACGTCAGCGTTCATCGACATCACGATGGCTACGAGTAGATTGCCACTATTTCTAAATATGTAGCAAACTAATTTCTGGCGTGGGCGTTAAAACTCGTGACGATGCAGGTTCGTAGTGTCGTCGAAATTCCTACGCGCAATAACATGCTATCTGCCACGTGATGAGTCGAGCGCAGGCGATTTGCGCATCGCAACAAGATTGCCTCAGAAATCGCGTATGTGTCAAGTGGCCTCTAGCCAGAAAACTGGCCGGCTTCTTCTTGCGCTGTAGAATATTTTACGTCGATTGTTGTTTGTCGTAAGCCGTTGCGCGCCGGCTTTGAGGCGCATCTTCGTCGGTCCGTTGTCACGGGCGACGTTATTCATTCAGCTGGCGAATCTGGGCGATGGCAGCAGTTAAGCATGCGAGATAGAGCTCGCATCTCGCTTGCGACCACGCAGCCACTATCACGGTCTGCTTTCATTAATCGCTACGCCGGCGGTCGGAACGGCAGACGATATCGGTTCAAGAGAGCGGAAGATTGCAGCTGGCTGTGCGCTTCAGCCCGTCTGACCGCTATCATTACGCTCCTGCAGTTCATCTTACTGTCTCGCTTGAAATGCCAGATTATTGACTGTCCAACTGTATCATCTTTACTAGCCCCGTGCTGCGTTCACTCCTACTCATTTTCTTGAATGTAAATTATCTATGAGTTATTAATAAGCAGCAGCATATGATTTAAACTTTTAGATTTTTGCTTTGTAATTTTGTCTACTTTTTTTGCTATAAACTGAGAGAGAAAACAAACTAAGAAATGTAAATTGAAAGTGTTTGAATAAAACTAATGTCTTTGTGTATCAAGTTTTTCCTCAGTCAGTTAGTTTTGTATTTATTGTTATTTTTACCGCATTTAAACAGGTTTTTTCAAGCTCAGAGATGACAAAGATGACACTTCATGCTAACGATGTAAGCTAACTAATAAACTAAATTGCAAGCGCTGCAAGGGACTGTGTTTTTACATATCTCAGTTTTTACCCGTCCACCGCCGAGGTGAGGCAATTCAAAGACCAGTCGCAGTCCATCGCCGCTGCTAATGCACTGTATCGCCGTGTAAAGTCTGAGTTTTGCTGTGTTGTTTCAGACAAGTCTCTGTCGCGACTGATGGCAGGCAAGGCGCGAGAGAGGCACGCGCACTTCGCGGACGACGTCTACCTGGAGCGCGAAGGCAGCTCGGAGAAGGCGCATGAAGAGGACGAACTCGAGTTCAAAAAGAAACAGCGACGTCGTAGCAGCGTCGCGCACCTGCCGCTCGGTTTCGCCTCACTGAGACGCATCAGCTCCGCCAGCGGAGACTGTGAGTCTCTTCTTTCCCATCAATCATCATTATTCTATTGTGTGGTCTGAATACGATGTGCTCTGGCACTTGCAGCCAGTGAGAAAGTGAAACAAATGGCCAATGTAATTTGGGGACGGCCGCAACGAATCCCCTCCCCTTAAGGATCGGGATCGCATCTAACATAAGAGTCTCCACCTCGAACAGGATCTTAATCTCTCCAGTCTTTTTGCACAGCAGATGCGCCACCGCGCGTGACAGACAGACTGACACCTACGGGATCATCGATCTCAATAGTTTACATTATGCATTTTGTAGGTTCGATGCGGCCTAGAAAGGACGCAGACTGCCTGACATGAGCAGAAAGAGACACAGATAAAGGTAGTACACATGCTGTCAGACATGAGTGTTTGTCGACGGCCCTTAATGCGATGCAGATACAAGTACAGCAGCCGGCCGTGGCAGTTTCATGTAGTATCCTACAACACGCCCGCACTATGAGTTTTGTACACGCTATTTTGTATTGCTTCAAACTGTATCCACACTCGACCGTAAAACATTAGTTGCTGCGACACTATGAGGCGTGCATACAGTATGATTGATATCTAGCGATCCGAATTACGATGCACCACAGTATAGTTAAATGTTTAAAAATATTAAATGTCTGCAATACCGGGTACTTTTAACCCTCGTATTGCGCTTCTGTTTTTACGCACACGTGTTGCGCTTGGGGGTCAAAAAAGCCCCCACATGTTTATGTAGAAAAGGCTGAAATAAACAGGTCAGATAGGAAACTGACCATAGGATATGGATTGGTTCTATGACCAGTGACATTCAAGGTCATTCAAGGTCAAAAGTCAAGGTCATTAAATAATTTTGCCAGTTTTTAAGAAATCCTCACGTGCTTGACGTCACGCCTAACAACTTCCGGTGCACGGATTGGCGACCTGGTTGCTTTATATTGTACCCACTCCATTCCCAAGAAAAGTCACAAAAAGGCGATGCCATAGGCCAAACAGGAATGTTTTTATGATTCACAAAATTTGATGGGGGTCTTTTTAGCCCCAAGTGCAATACAAGGGTTAAACATAATGTTCTCAGAGGAATCAGGTGTAAGCTCGTGAGAAGACATGGGTTTTTTGTCCATCTCTGAATTGAAAGTGGGCAGATATTGTTGCCATGTATGAGACGGCAAACAAAGTGGATCTTCGTTGCACAACGAGCAGCTATCTATATCGTGGCCGTCTGAACGGCTTAGCACCTTAATGGCGTGGGCAATGTCAGCTATCAGCTTGACGGCTGCGCTGCACTCGCTCAGGCAGGTTACTAGATTCTAGCTTCCAGGCGCCTCAAAGAAGGCGAAGCGGCCTCCTTTCAGAATACACTGAGCACACAGTGAACTAAAGTTGTATCCATACCTAACGCGTTTAATCCGGAGCTGAAAGTAGAAATGAACCGTGAGGGCGATTAAGAGGCACATATATCGGATCAAATTTGATGCATGTTTAGAAAGTCGTGTCCCTGAGAACATCGAATGGTCGTTACTCGCTATACACTTGCGTTTGAGAATGAAATCATTGGCATTTCCGGCGGCTTCAAGTGGCGTTAATTTCCATATTTTCTAGTTATTACTAGGCCAAGCACATACACACATATTGCTCTCATAATTCCAATCACCATGCTGGACGCTACAGGCACCGCCATCACTTGAAAAGTCACAGTAAAGGCCAGCAACATGGAATGCATGAGATGCGGAATATTGCGATCCTGTAGCGTGGGCGTCTGTCACTCAGTCTGTCACGAGGGCGACTGTTATTACTCATTCGCCAAATAGCGCCACTCCAACACGGCCATTACTACATTACTGTAGTTATTTGTCATTATTGTGCTGTTGCTAATGTCTCTTGTGCTTTACGCACTTGTTGTTGTGTTCCTACAGCAGCGCTCGCGTGAGCCTACATCCGGATACATGAATCCCGTGTGAGCGCCGCATTTAGACGCGCTAAACGACCGTACGTTCGTCCGCAGATTATCAGCGTCGTGTGTGGCGATAATGCTCGTACGGTATACCCACTTGAGGTCGTTTGCATTCAACTCACTCCGTCTTAACATAACAAGCCGGTAGGCGACTGGGCTGGCGACCCGCTGTCTTATTCGCTGGTCAAGGATTAATAACTATTTTCTTGACGCCAGTGAGAAGAAATTATACAAGAGGCTAAAATGATTTGGCAAAGGCTGCACCGAATGACCCCCGCGCAGTAAACCCGAGTTGAGCCGCATGACAGACAGACAGCAAACAGACTGACTGACAGACACTGCGCACATCCGTAACAACAGTCTGCACGTCATGCATTCGATGCAGCATTATAATAGTGTAGACATGCCAGCGTGGCACCTTTCCACAGCGCCAGTGACGTACGAGCCAATACATCGGGACAGAAAGACTGAAAATAAGGACTACTTAGCCGTGCCCCGTGCGCAAGCCAATAACGCGTGAGTAAAGGGATAGGGACGCGGCGCGACTAGGCTATATTTGTTGTTAGCCGTGGTCTTGCGACGACGATACCCGTTAGAGACTAGCACGATATGCGCACATTTCAGCTTAATATCCTTCGAAATTTAGTTCTTGGATATTCTTGATTTGTCTTCGGAATTTAACTAGACCTATTTCGCGATTTATCCCATTTCGAATCATGAAACAATTGAAGTTTTTTTGTAAGCAAATCACAACTAAACAAATTCACATACATGAGTCTAAATGTTAAGTTAAAAGAGAGCGGCTGTCAGGCTATCAGTAGTTATCTGACTATAATGCGACGTCGAATGGAGCCATCAATATTGGCAGACAGGCAGGCATCATCGCAATATCTTGGCGATGCAACATTGCATCGTGAATCAGTCGAGCAGATGATCAAGTTTTGATCGATGGTCAGACTGGCTCGGACGGACTGTACTTGGACGACGCTGATTAGTCCGGGTTCGTCCGGCTGATATGAGCCGAGTCCCGGGACAGTGGCGGCCGCGCTCGACGACTTGTTGAGATCGGCAGTGCGTAGAAAGAGGCGGGATGGGTGACTGCAGCTGGCCACCGGCCATGTGTGCGTCTCTGTGTGTGTGGCTAGCTGATAGATGGAACCGCTGCTGCAGCTGCTGGACCCAATATTGAATTGTCGGTCGCCGCCCAAAGTAAGTCGCAGGCCTGTCGATCGATGTCACCAGGCTTCGCTGTGCGACCGTACGTGACTGCGCTGTTGCCAATTCATGTTTCACATGCCTCATTTCGTGCATCATCAGTCGATTGATCATTAATTATTGGGCCATGCATGACAGCGTAACTCCATAGAGAGTAGAAAACCACCAGAGGCGTGAGGACAAGGAGTGCAAAAACTTAACGTGTCGCGCTCATGGTTTTGACGCAAAAATGACTGGTTTCCAGTAGTGCGTTTGTTGCTGGGCTTTGTGGTGACAGTACCTAGCCCTTTACACCCTACACGCTTAGAGACTCATTTGAGTATATAGGCGCTATATAAATAAGTTTATCTATCTATCTATCTATATCGAGTAGGCCTATAATTAGAATAATAGAGAATAATAGTGATGATACGGTAGTACATTATCTGTTTTCAACAACACTAATTACAGGAATGACTGACACCAAAAATTAAAGGCTGGATAGTTATTATAGAATGTTTAAATCAGCAGGTTATACTGGTCCTAGTACCTGTATATACGACGGTGCTGAGACCAGAGGATCTGTACATAAGAGAATTTGCAGCTGCGTAATATGTTGCTATTGCTGCATAATAGATAGATTACTCGATGAGACGAATACCAGAGAAGTTGAAAAGAAGAAAAGAAAAACGCATATTTTACCGCATTTCATTGTCTGTACAGCACTTAGGAGAGCCCACATCGTTGCGGGCGCTATTGTGCGCGAAGGTAACGTGACGCGCGCGAACAGGAAGCGGAAGTTCATTGGAATGCGTATCCGGCATTAGCCGTGTCCATTTGTAGTCACCCCATGTCCGCGTTATGTATCGCCATCGCCCCGCCAGAACGGAAATCGAACGGCAGCCGTGTTTCAGTAGATAAATTGCTGCACTGTGTTGCGAATGAGCAATATTAATTCGGTCTGGTCCGAGACCCCGAGAGACGCCTGTCTGCAGCTGATGTAATATGCTGAAATTTATGATACACGAACACCTGGAACAAAAAGCTGCAATTCTGCGTGCTGGTGTTAGCGCAAGATATGGTAATCTACAAGCCTCTAAATGCAGTTGCTTTCAGATTTAGGTTTAAAAGATGACTTTTTACGGCTCAGCATGTATTTTTCAAGCAATTTGTCAACTTATTTTTGAGACGTTGCTGGTTGGTGTTGGTAACCTTCGGTATCTATCATAAGGCGTTAAAATAAATAAATAAATATTTGTTTATTAAGACATCCGACAAACCGCAGATGAATACAACGGCAACCACAGGTATTAGCGATGCTGGAGCGGCGCCAGTTGGCCACCAATTGCAACGTCTGCCGATAGGCTGCCAGCCTACCAGCACCGCTCCTGTGGTGCACTATGTCC
>Ga0126335_1002188_pt1 | contig 11549 bp, 10 predicted proteins | sample OlaspJWI45metaG_FD_108409 | JGI IMG/M metagenome (GOLD analysis project Ga0126335, IMG submission 108409) | Marine gutless worms symbiont microbial communities from Oahu, Hawaii - Olavius sp. 1 OAHU.JWI-45 metaG | ecosystem: Host-associated > Annelida > Digestive system > Unclassified | place...
CCCTGGCCCAGAACTGGCTACCGATCGAACACCGAAGTTCCAGACATTTAAGAATAATTCTTACAAATGCAGCATTTTTTCGCTAAAGCGCCAGGGCAGGCTCCGCACTCCGCACTCCGAACTCCGAACTTTTTCCATAATTGTTCCGGCCTTCTTTTCAACTGGCGTAGGGTCTATCTAAAGGGACACATTTTTGACAACTACTATAGCCGGTTATTCCATTTGCTCCTTTAGCTGCTTCAGCGCATCTTCCGGCATCTTGAATGAATGTTCGGCGGCCGGGAACTTAACCGCCAGCACGTCGTCCCTGTAAGCCTGCAGTGCATCGAGGATGATCGGCCTGATATTGGCGTACTGCTTGACAAATTTGGGAACAAAGCGGTCAAACAGTCCGATCATGTCGTGGGTCACCAGCACCTGTCCGTCCACATCCGGGCCGGCGCCGATACCGATGACCGGTACGTTGACCGCCTCGGCCACCAATTTGCCCAGGGGGGCCGGCACGTCCTCCAGGATCAGGGAAAAGACACCGGCTTTTTCCAGGGCCCGGGCATCGGCGATAATTTGTCTGGCGGCCGCGGCATCGCGTCCCTGCATTTTAAATCCCCCCAGGGCACTGGCCGTCTGGGGGGTCAGCCCGATGTGGCCCTGGACCGGAATGCCGGCTGTTACTATCGCCCCCACGGTGGGCGCGAAGTCGACCCCGCCCTCCAGCTTGACGGCATCACAGCCCCCCGCCTTCATCAGCCGTCCGGCATTGCGGATCGCTTCTTGAATTGAAACATTATAGCTCATAAACGGCATATCGCCGATGATCAGCGGCCCCTTGCAGCCCCGCACCACCGCGCGTATATGATGAATCATGTGCTCCATGGTCACCTCGATGGTACCTTCCAGGCCCATGACCACCATGCCCAGAGAATCACCCACCAGAACGATATCGATGCCGGCCTCCTGGGCCAGCAGACCGAAAGGATAATCATAGGCGGTCATCATAACAAGCTTACGTCCGTCCCGTTTTGCCAGCTGTACATCCAACACGCTGAATTTATTGGTCGTCATGATACGCCTCCTTTTTAAATAGCCACGAATTAACACGAATTTTCACGAATTAAATAATCTTAATTTAAGTGTTGCAGGTTCCAAGCAACAGATTTATTTTTATCCGCAACCCGCAACCCGCAACCCGCAACCCGCAACCCGCAACCCGCAACCCGCAACCCGCAACCCGCAACCCGTTTACCCGTCTACCCGTAGTGCGCCTGCAAAGTTTCGATCAGTGCCGTCAGGGTTTGGTTGACAGGTGCATCCAGCCCCGCTTTGCGGGCTTCACGTACGATTACAGCGTTGATCACTCCGATTTCAGTCTGTCGCTGCCGGTCCACGTCCTGTCCCATGGATGAGCGGTTGGGGCCTGTGGCCCGGGCGACCTGCAGTACATGTTCGACGGCGTCTGCGCGAACGGTTATGCCCTGTTTGCGGGCCACGGCCATGGCCTCTGCCACTGCTGCCCGACAGAGTTCCCGGGTGGCTTCAAGGTCCAGTATCTGGCCGTTTTTAATACCGGTCAGGGCCGTTATGGCATTGATGCCGACATTTATCAGGAGCTTTCCCCAGACCACGCTGCGGATATCTTCCGAGGTTGCGGTTTCCAGACCGGCAGTGTTAAAAAAATCGGCGATGCGCCTGGCCGGATCAGGATCCCCGCCGCTCCACATACCGATGACCGTAGGACCTGTGCCGGCGTGGCGAATTTTCCCGGGGCCCAGAACGGTGGCGCCGTGGGACGTGGTACCCGACACCAAGCGCCGCGGATCGATGACCTCGGAGATGGTTTCCGCGTTGCCCATGCCATTTTGAAGGGTCAACACAATGCTGTCCGGATCTGTCAGTTGGTCCGCTGTCCGGGCAGCCGCATCGGTGTGGTTTGATTTTACGAAGATAATGACCAGATCAACCGAACCGACTTGTCCGGGATCGGTGGTCGCCTTCAATTGTACGCTGCGGGTGTTGCCCTCTCGCTCAATGAGCAGCCCTTTTTCAGTGATCGCGTCGACATGTTCTTTCCAGATGTCGATTAACCAGACTTCGGCTCCGGTCTCAGCGAGCAGACCACCGAAAAGTGAGCCCATGGCCCCGGCGCCTACAATGGCTATCCTGATTTTTGCTTTTTTTCTATTATCCATAGCTTTTTTTTTGAAACTGATCCGATATTATCGACAATTCGGGGGAAAAATATGTTTCAAAGCAAAAATGAGCGGCCCTTCGGGCCTTTAGGAGCACTCCGCGCAGGTCCTGCACTCCGTTTTAGGAGCGCTTCGCTTTAGGCCAAAAAACAAGTCCCGGATTATATTTCAAGGCCGCAGGCCGCTCCTCAAAGCCCGCAGGGCTGATCATGTAGGCCCGCAGGGCCGCTCCTTCAACGGGCTGGTTCAGTACAGGCGGTGTTCGTCCCGGCCTTGAGTAATACCTTAAAATTTTCGCAATGACCTCTATTTTGCAACCAGCCCTGCCATCCACATGGTTATCGGCGGGTAGAACGTGATAATCAGCAGATCGATAATCAGTATCCCCAGAAACGGCAATACCCGCCGGCTGATGGCACCGAGGCTGTCGCCTGAAATGGAACACGATACGATCAGACAGATCCCCATGGGCGGTGTGAGCATTCCGATTGCCAGATTCGTGACAACTATGGCGCCCAGTTGAATGATGTCAATACCCAGGGAGGGCAGCATGGCGGTAATCATCGGAACCAGCAGAATCAGGGCTGCTGTGGTTTCAACGAACGTGCCGGCAATCAGCAACACCAGGTTTATCAACAGCAGCAGCGCTATCGGGTTGTCGGTCAAGCCCAGCAGGGTGCCGGCCAGACTGGCGGGGATGTCTTCGATGGCTGCAATCCAGCTGAAAACCGAAGCCGTGGCAATGATAAACATGACTATCGCTGACGTGACGGCCCCGTTTATAAAGAGCGGTATCAGGTCTTTCAATCGGATTTTTCGATAGATAACCATCCCGACGATCAGGGCGTAGACGACCGCCACGGCGGCCGATTCGGTGGCTGTAAAAATTCCGAAGAGAATTCCGCCCAGTATGATCACCGGGGCGCCCAGGGCAAGGATGGCCCGCTTAAAGGTCTGCCATACTTGCTTTAATGAAAATTCAGTCGTGGCGGCATACCCCCTGCGCCTGGAAATCAGGGTTGCAACGGCAATGAGGGAAATGCCGATGAGTATGCCCGGCAGTATGCCGGCTGCAAATAAACGGCCGATGGAAGCGCCGGTTAGAAAACCAAAAATGATCATGGGAATCGAAGGCGGAATGATGACTCCGATGGAACCGCCGGCAGCCTGCACGGCTGCAGCAAAGTCTGACTCATACCCTGATTTTTTCATAGCCGGTATGAGGATGGCCCCGACCGCGGCGGCATCCGCTGCCGCGGAACCGGAGATGCCGGCAAAAAACATGGCCGAGACAACCGTTACTGCTGCCAGTCCTCCGGGAAGCCATCCCACCAGGGCGTTGGCAAAGTCGATGATCCTGCGGCTGATGCCTCCGGACTCCATGATCGTGCCGGTAAACATGAAGAGCGGAACGGCCATGAGGTGAAAGGAATCCGTACCGCCAAACATGCGCTGGATCACCATCATCATCGAAAAATCGCCCTGGATCAAAATGGCCAGAAGTGACGCGACGCCGATGGCAACCGCTATGGGCGTGTTGATGGCAAAGAGAAATACCAGCGCCAGAATCAGTACTTCAGTTGTCACGGCCACCTCTTTGAAACGCTTCCACCAGGAAGGCAATGCCGTGAACCATCAGGATCAGTCCGCTCAAGGGAATTATGCTTAAAATGATCCATTTGGGCAGATAGAGTGCCGGTGATATCTGCAGCCTCACAAAATAGGCAAACTGGACACCGTAGACAACCATCACCGCGAACAAAGCCATTGACACCAGAAGGGTCAGGATAACCGATACATGTTGCAGGGCGGGCGGCATCCTGGCATGCAGAACGTCGATGCCGGGGTGGACCTTGCGCCGGTAGGCCACCGTGGCACCGAGGAATGTCAGCCATACCAGCAGGAAACGGGCCAATTCCTCGGACCAGAACAGGGACTGGTTAAGGGCATAGCGGAAAAAGACCTGGGTGGCCACGATAAAGGCCATCGATATCCCGAGCCCGAAAAGCAGGTACTCGATCCAGTGATTGATTGAGCGGCTTAACCGATCCAGTGCGTGCACAACGTCTCCTATCCCGGATATTTCACCAAGCGGAGGCTTTCATGGCCAAGGCATTTCGAAGTGAAGCTGTAGTCCACCTACCGCGAACCTCGAATAACGCAGGCCATGGAAGTCTCCGTTTGGCCCGAAGGGTAAAATTTTTTCGGTTATTCCAGCCCTGGTTAATGCAACATCTTCTATGCTGCCTGTATGCTCCAGAATTTCAGAGATATACATGAGACAGAGTCTTTTTAACCACGTTCTGAAAAAATTGCATGAAATGTTCGGGCTATTTGGTTGCTTCCAGCATTTTGTCCAGGAGTGCCTTAACCTTTGGATCCTGGTACAGTTCCATATATTGCAGTCCGGCCACTTTAGCCCTGAAGGCCTGAACATCCGGACTCTCAACGACCTGCATCCCATTTTTCTTTAATAACGCCAGCCGGGCGGCGTCTTTTGATCGATTTTCTTTGCGCTGGTAGACGGCGGCGGCATACATGGCTTTCTGGATCATGTCCTGGGTCTTTTTATCCAGGGTATTCCACCATTTCAGCGAGGCCACATCGATGTGATAGGAATAGACATGCCGGGAGAGCGTCATGTATTTTTGAATTTCGTAAAATTTATACACCTCCATGACCCAAAGCGGATTTTCCTGGCCGTCGATAACGCCCTGCTCCAGTTCAGTGTAGATGGGCCAGGGCATAGGGGTGGGGTTTGCTCCCAGAGCTTGCCAGATGGCCTTGTGAATGGCCGAAGCCATCACCCTGACTTTTAGTCCTTTAATGTCATCCGGATTTTCGACCGGTCGCCGGTTGTTCGTCAGATTGCGGAAACCGTTTTCAGAGAAGCACAGACCCTTGAACCCGGAACTCTCAAGGCTTTTCAGGATTTCGGCGCCTAAGGGGCCGTCCAGGATTTGATCTGCCTGGGCATTGTCTTTAAAGAGAAAGGGATAATTGACCACGCGGGCCATCGGATCGAAGGTATCGAAGGGGCCTCCGGTAACGATGGCCATCTGAATCGTGTTCAGCTGCACCTGCTGGAGGATTTCAGTTTCGTTACCCAGGGAGGCGGAATGAAATATTTGAACTTTAATATCACCGTTAGACCGCTGCTCAATGAGTTCTTTAAACTTTTCAGCCGCAATGTTCTGGGCGCTGCCGGGTTTGGTCACAACCCCCAGTTTGATGTTAATGACGGCCAGGGCGACGCCCGAGGAGAGTATCATCGTTGCGGCAAGCATCAGGACAAATAGTTTTTTCATTGTGAATTCCTCCTTCATTATTGGAGATGATCCGCTAATATTTCGGCTGCATACTTTTGGGGTATGGGTTCAGCAGATCGGATTCAATGGCTGATTAAGGTTTAGGGCCAGGGGGTATGGGGTGAAAAAACGAAGCTATCTCAAAATTTTGAAATGGCTTGGTTAAACAAATCCGGCCACCAAATGCGAAGAATTCAGATCAACAGATACCGGTCCGATTGTCAAGAACGAACCTGAGCGGGCAATCGGCCGGTCATCGATGACCGTTGGTACTATTCGGTGCTCGCAATACCCGTCGGACCGCGCCATAAAATATTACTGTTGACTTACCTGACATCACTGGGATAGATAAAAAGGTTTTAAAATCCTGACCATTGCAAATTAACTCAATTAACTAACCTGACCCATCGGGCTTGAGTACCGGAAATGATTCAACTGATCAGAGGATTTAGAGACATACTGCCCGGAGAGGTGGAGTTGTGGCAGAGCATTGAAGCAACTGCCCGCGGGCTTTTTGAAGATTTCGGGTTTCGTGAAATTCGCATCCCGATCATGGAGCGGACCGAACTGTTTGCCCGCAGCATCGGCGAAGATACGGATATTGTTGAAAAAGAGATGTACACGTTTCCGGATCGAAAGGGCGATTTGATCACCCTGCGGCCCGAGGCCACCGCCTCGGTGGTGCGTTCCTATGTGCAGCACAAAATGTATGCGGCTGAACCGGTTCAAAAATTCTATACGATCGGACCCATGTTCCGCCGGGAACGTCCTCAAAAAGGTCGCTATCGGCAGTTTTACCAGATCAATGCCGAGATTTTCGGTATCGCCTCGCCCCTGGCCGATGTGCAGCTCATCTATATGCTGATGACGCTGTTTGCAAGACTGTCTGTGGCCGATGTGACCGCCCATGTCAATTCACTGGGATGCCCTGCCTGTCGGCCGGATTACCGCAAGGCATTGTCGGCTTTTCTGGCAGGTCTGGACGATCAGCTCTGTGCCGACTGCCGCCGGCGGCGCGGACGAAACCCTTTGAGGGTGCTCGATTGCAAGGTGCCGACCTGTCGTGAGGCCCTGGCTGATGCGCCTTCGATCATCGATTACCTCTGTGCTGACTGCCGCCGGGATTTTGATACCCTGCAGGATTTTTTAAACCGGCTGGATGTACCGCATGTGATCGATAAACGGCTGGTTCGGGGGCTCGACTATTATACCCGCGCCACTTTTGAGATCCAGACCGGCGCATTGGGCGCTCAAAGTGCGGTGGCCGGGGGCGGCCGCTATGACGGTTTGGTGAAAATGCTGGGCGGTCCGGATCAGCCGGCCACCGGCTTTGCAATCGGATTCGATCGTCTGGCTGAAATTGTTGGATTGAACCGGGCCGACACTGTCAAATCAGCGCAACTGTTTGTGGCGGCACTCGGAAAACAAAGCCAGGATATCGCTTTTCAATGGACCTGTGCATGGAATGTGAACGGGATCCGGACCCAGATGGATTTTGCCGACCGCAGCTTGAAGAGCCAGATGAAACAGGCCAACAAAAGCGGTGCGCGCTACACACTCATCGTTGGTGAGCAGGAACTTGAAAAGGGGGCGGCTGTGCTGCGTGATATGGCCACCAAGCAGCAAACGGAGATCCCGATAGACGAAATTGTCGAGGGACTAAGAGACAAATTAATTATATAGCCACGGATTACCACGAATTATCACGAAATAATTGAACGAGACCGTCTGTAAGCCGGTCGGTTGGAACCGACTGAAGTATCAAGGGAAATGGTCAATTTTGAGTGGCTATCGGCCATATCCCCACCATTGTTCTCGCCTGAAGGCGACGATTTTCAACTATCCCCGATGGGGACACGCACATACGAAGCCGCTCAGGCGCAATTTTTTTAGGTTTATTTAATTCGTGAAAATTCGTGCTAATTCGTGGCTATCAGAAAACTTAAATAGATCATAGTCCTTTTAACCACAATCGATTTCAACCGGTAAACCAATCAATCGCCTTACAGAGAGCGGTCGAATTTTGCAAAAAATCCTGCTTGAATTTATTTGAAAGGAGCTTGTGCCTTGGCTGATATACTTGGTGATATGAGGCGAACCCATTCCTGTTGTGAATTAAGTGCGGCAGACATCGGCAAGGAAGTGATTCTAATGGGATGGGTGCAGCGCCGGCGGGATCACGGGGGTGTGATATTTGTCGACCTGCGGGACAAGAACGGCATCACGCAGGTTGTTTTCAACCCGGATGTCGATTCCAACGTACATGCCAAGGCCCATGCGATCCGAAATGAATTTGTGCTCGGCGTACACGGCAGGGTCGATCACCGGCCGGACGGGATGGTCAACCCCAAACTTAAAACCGGTGAAATCGAAGTCCTCGTCACCGAACTGAAAATCCTGAATAGGGCCCAGACACCGCCATTTTTGATCGAAGAAGATGTGGATGTATCCGAAACTATCCGGTTAAAATACCGCCATCTGGATTTGCGGCGACCGCAGCTGCAGAAGAACATTTTCATGCGCCATCAGGCTTCGGCTTCGGTGCGCCGGTATCTGAACGAGAATGGATTTCTTGACATCGAAACCCCGGTCTTGACCCGCAGCACCCCTGAAGGCGCCCGGGACTACCTGGTGCCCAGCAGGGTGAATCCCGGACAGTTTTATGCGCTGCCCCAATCACCACAGATTTTCAAACAACTGCTGATGATCGCCGGTTTCGACCGCTATTATCAAATCGTCCGCTGTTTCCGCGATGAGGATCTGCGGGCCGATCGACAGCCTGAGTTTACTCAGATCGACATTGAGATGGCCTTTATCGGCGAAGAAGATATCATGGCCGTTGCCGAGGGAATGATGAAAGCGGTGTTTAAAGACGTTCTGGACCTCGATCTGAAGATCCCGTTTGCCCGCCTGACCTATGCCGAAGCAGTCGGTCGCTACGGTCTGGACAAACCCGATACACGGTTTGCGCTGGAACTCAAGGATATTTCCGACATTGTCGGTAAATCCGGCTTCAAGGTATTTGCCAATGTCGTTAAAAAGGGTGGTATCGTCAAAGCCCTGAACGCCAAAGGCTGCATCGACATGTCCCGCAAAGACATCGATGACCTGGCCGATTTTGTTGCCGTATATCGGGCTAAAGGATTGGCCTGGATCAAGGTGCGGGAAGACGCGTGGCAATCGCCGATCGCTAAATTTTTCACGGATGAAGAAAAGCAGGCCCTCACCGATCGGATCGGCATGGTGCCCGGCGATCTGGTATTTTTCGTGGCTGATATGCCCAAGATCACAAACGAGGCTCTCGGACATCTGCGCAACCACATGGGCGAAAAACTCGGCCTGATCGATCAGAGTATTTTTGATTTTGTGTGGGTAACCGAGTTTCCGCTGATGGAATACGACGAAAATGACAAGCGCCACCAGGCCCTGCACCACCCGTTTACCGCGCCCCTGGAGGAAGATTACGGTCTGCTCGCAAAACATCCGCTATCCGTCCGCTCGCGGGCCTACGACCTGGTGCTCAACGGCTCGGAAATCGGCGGCGGTAGCATCCGTATTCATCAGATTGACGTGCAGCAAAAGGTGTTTGAGGCCCTGGGTCTTGAAAAGGATTCCTATGAAGATAAATTCGGATTTTTACTCGAGGCCCTCGAATCCGGCGCACCGCCCCACGGCGGGATTGCCTTCGGTTTTGACCGGCTGGTGATGATCCTGTCCGGCCAGCCTTCCATTCGCGACGTGATCGCCTTTCCGAAAACCCAGAAAGCAGCCTGCCTGCTGACCCAGGCGCCCTCGGCAGCCGCAAGGGAACAGCTGGAGGAGCTGTTCATCAAGCTGCGGAAATTGAACTAGCGTTCATCCCTGAATCACAAATTATTACAATTATGATATGTTACGAAAACCTCTCTCTGGGCCAGGTCAGAGATGACTGGTTATGCCGTGAAAAAATGCCGAGGGGTGCTGGAATATTCCATTTGACGTCTGAAGGAAAACACCACCCCTCCGGGATGATATCAAAGCCGGGTCCACTGGGCCCGGATCCTTTACTTCCAAGCGAAATTTTATCCATATGTTGTGGATCAATTTGCGCTTGACAATTAGGAATGAATCTTATTTAGAATCGATATGCAAAATGATAAACACGACGATAAAATCATCGCGTTCACTCAGATCTGTCACGCCCATCAACTCAAAGTAACCCCCCAGCGAATTGCAATTTTTAAGCAACTCATCCAATCGGACACCCATCCCACAGCCGATGCGGTCTATCAAAACCTGAAAACAGAATATCCCAGCATCTCCTTCGATACGGTGCACCGCACGCTTTTGACTTTCGCACAAATCGAAATTGTGGATGTCATTGAAATATTTGGCGGAGCCAGGCGTTTCGACCCCAATGTGACCAACCACCATCATTTGCATTGCACCCAATGCGGCAAAATTCTGGACTTTTACAGCCGGACTTATGATGATCTTAAGGTACCTGTAACCGTTATCGAACAATTCAAAGTCATTAGCAAACGCGTGGTTCTCAAGGGGATTTGCAAAGATTGTCGCCAGTAAGAAACCCCGGTCATTCGGAGGTAAAGCCAAGCCAACACCGGGTTCATCTGAAGCCATTATTTACCTCCCATATCATCTGTTCTTAAATCGCAACGAAAGGAGAAAAAAATGGGTAAAACGACAGAAAATCTGAAGGCTGCTTTTGCAGGAGAGTCCCAGGCACGCAACAAGTATACGTTTTTTGCCGAAGTTGCCAGACAGGAGGGGTACCATTACATCGCAAAAATCTTTGAAGAAACAGCCGAAAATGAAAGACAGCATGCCAGGGATCACCTCCAGCTGCTGAATGGAATCGGAGATACTGCGGCCAACCTGAAAGCAGCCTTCGGGGGGGAAGACTATGAAGTAGAGAGTATGTACCCCGAATTTGCAAATGAGGCCGAAGCGGAAGGCGAAAAGGCGGCAGCTATGGCATTTAAACAGGTTGCTAAAATAGAAGCGCACCACAGCGCGCGATTTATAAAATTACATGAAATGGTCGAATCCGGGACTGTCTTCAAGCGCGAACAAGCGATCAAGTGGAAATGCAGCGTATGCGGTTATGTCTATGAAGGGAACGAGCCGCCGCCCAAATGCCCCTCCTGCAAAAATCCGAGAGAGTACTACGAACCGGCCAATATGGAATTCTAAGAGGATATCATGGCGGAAACCGGCCGATCGATCATCGAACCGATGCGGACCCGTCACCCGACCTTATCCTGGAAGGGTTTTGCCGGGCTCACCGGAAATGATGATGTTCACAAACTTTCAATTCGCGACATCTGTACGACGAATTCAGAAATTTCCGCACACACGGAAATTGAGCATGTATAGCCGCATCATCGCTTTTTAAACGATCACCAAATTAGGGTTGACACTGAATTTAAATTATATTAGATAGTCTGACTTTCGTTAGAGATACTACCACTTTAATCCCCAGTAGCTCAGTTGGCAGAGCAGATGGCTGTTAACCATCGGGTCCGCGGTTCGAGTCCGTGCTGGGGAGCCACTTGTAAAGGGCTCAATCATTAATGATTGAGCCCTTTCTATTTGGAATTACCAATGCCATATTGCAGCACCAATGGTGTCAAATCTTGATTAGTGATTAATTATTGACAAACTGGCAGGTAATCGATTTAGATACGCATGGCATGCGCATGGCGGATTGAGATGTGATTTGAATCTTTTCAGAGAAGCAAACAGAATTTCGAAATTGATCAAATCTGACTGAGATTTGCCGGTTTATATTGCCTGGTAGTCAGGGGTGGCCACCAACCAGGAAATTGGCGAAAAATGTGGCCTAACCTATTGAGCAGTAAATCAACTGGTAGGCGTAGTAAAGGAAATACTCAACAATGATAAACAGTTAGAACGGAAATACCGGAGTATTTAATTACTACCTCGATCTTGCATGAATTAGAAAATAATAATTGAAAAACCATCTGGGTCCCCTGTAATAATTGGGTTTAGGACCAACTAAAACCAAAAACAGGAGGTACCCAGATGGTAAAAC
>Ga0126335_1002189_pt1 | contig 11549 bp, 12 predicted proteins | sample OlaspJWI45metaG_FD_108409 | JGI IMG/M metagenome (GOLD analysis project Ga0126335, IMG submission 108409) | Marine gutless worms symbiont microbial communities from Oahu, Hawaii - Olavius sp. 1 OAHU.JWI-45 metaG | ecosystem: Host-associated > Annelida > Digestive system > Unclassified | place...
CCCTCCACCCCACAACCAAAAAGTGTAAATTTTCTGGCCCCTACCCACGACTCCCAAATTTTTGTACATAAAATAAGTCCTGGGGTGTCCCGGAGCTACCCTGAAAATTTGGAGGCAATCGCCCGTTCCGTTCCAGAGTCATAAGCGGACAAACACACACACACACGAACCGCCTTATATATATAGATAGGCCCATTATTCGCTCATTCATCAACAGACAGCGTTGTCCATACAAAAATTTTAAAACTGAAAAAAAATAAAATTTAAAAACACACAAACGGAACACAAAAAGTACCTATTCTTAAACTCGGCAACAAAATAGCGTGTTTTCAGGATGTATTGGATGAAAACTGCAGTATCACAAAATATCGAATACCGGGTACATTGACCCACCACCAGAAGCGACGACGCAGCGAATTGATACATTAAGTCGAGTGATTGACTGATCACAGAGGAACTCGATCGACGCCTGTCTACATGAGTCATGGCAGGCTTACAGTCTCTGCTGTAGGGAGAAAGACAGACTGGGGGACGGGATCATCGAGATTACGATCAAATCAATCCACGTTCGTTGACTAGAGTACGTATTCTTCCACACAAAACCGCTACACGGCAGCAAGAGTCGCAGATGTCAGCTGTTAACCGGCATTAGCTTGCTACAAGTGGACTAGAAAACTCGTCTCTGAAATGACCTATTACGTGTCCAAGTTAAACTCTGCCTACTTTCCGAGCACTGTTAGTCTGTTAGGCCGTTGCCACAAGTAGGCCTATGTGATAGCACTACGCTGCGAGTACATTAACGAAGATCTTGTGATGATCATTCGTCCGACCTTTGCAACAGTATTTTATTAGCTGTAAAGCTGGTCTGCCACTGATTTTAGTTTTTGACTCCTTTGGCGACATTAAAAGATCACAACACGGCAAGGACATCGCTCGAACGTCGTCGGAAGCTTGTTTCACGCAGTATGTCCGAACCGCTGTAGTCTGTCTCTGTATCTTTCCGTACGCTGAAGCAGTATCTTCCCTGTGAGTACAATGATGAAACTATTTTTCCTATGTATTCTGCATATGCAACTAACAATTTTTAAATTTCCTCAATCCCATTAACGCCAAGTAGTCTTTCTCTACATTTAAAATATTTTGTTACACAATAATTACGATAATGACACAGTGAAAACTGAGTATACAGATTAACTTTATTTAGATTGTCGCACGTTTATTTGTGTTTCCTGCCTGTTCAGTTTCGCCACCAAAACTGCCTTCCCAGTTTTATATCAGCGTGCGAAGTAGTGAGTTACATATTAAATATGTATGCAACTTGTAATTAAATAAAACGTGTCGATGAAAGGTGCGAGTAGTAGTACCTGGCGATTGTCGAAGACCAGAGGTAGTTGACTGTCACAATTAGAAGATGATGTGGTAGCCAGATGTGCGGCCAGGTGGGCGGTGGGGTGTCGCAGTGGATGTCGCAGTGTATCAGACTCCAACTGATCGTCAACGTTGCACTTGGAACAACTGTCAGCTAGCTTTTTCTGATGTTGAAGACTGGCCGAATGACGGTCGTAATGGTTGCTGGATAATTAAAACATTATTGAATAATATCTTATCACATCATCAATATAAAAATATGTGTAAAGATCCGCTCTTACCAAAGTAACAATAAACAAAACTTACTTTAGGTTTAAAGGTAGGTAAACTGAGGCAAATACTGATAAACAGTTTTATGTGAAAGAACGTTGGTGAAGTGTTATTTACTAACAAGGTAGCCTATAGATTCAAGGCTTATTGGATCGGTTCCATTTTTCAATTTGCTTTGATGTTGTATCCTGTATATTTTTTTAACATCTGCAGTCATTCATTAGGAAAAAAGATTCATACAAATATGAACATTTCCGGTAGCAGCTATAAAACAGTTATCTTGTACCTCTTGCTGGTATCGCAGACGCTGACGACTTTGAGTGACTCGACTCGACAGTTGTACTTGCCAGTGAGTGGCATCGCGGCGGCGGCGTCAGAATTCTGATGACGTTTGGTGCAGTCATTTCGACGACGACGACGCACGATGCACGCCAGCACGGCCAGCACGGTACAGAGCAGGACGAGACCGAGGGCACACGCCGCCGCCACCGCTACCGGCACCCAGCCATCTATCAGCGGGGCACCTGCTCGACGTCGACCGGCCGCGGTGCCATCGTTCGTCGGCGGCGAAATGAGACGACTTACGACAAACGTCAGCGTCAGCGAGGTGCCGGTGGAGAGTGGAGGATCTCCGTGGTCTCTTGCTGTCAGTTCCAGCTCGAACGTCGCGTTACTGTCGTCCACAATCTGCCAACGAACCAACAATCAGTCAATCAAGCAATCGATTATTGATCCATCGATCGATTATCGCTAAGACTGACAGGCCGCCACCATTAATACCATGCGATAGCCATCGTCGCCAATTGTTGCGCTGACCTTCATTTTCTTTCGGTGCCATCTGTTTGCAAACACTTCCTTCAGTGCTTTTACACTGTTAGTTGGGCCATCTGGCCTGTAAAAGCCGTCCCCAAAATAACGTATAATGTGTCGAGTGGGACGTTGAGCCTTTACTCACTCACTGTTTGCAAAGGCTTCACTTCTAACCTCTCCAGCATACAAAGTTCCACTTCACATCAGCAACGACGACTAGTAGTCACTATTTCGGGGATGACTTGACGTTTGTCTGCGAAAATTGTACTGAGATGTATGGGATAAACACTAATGCTTATTCCCTACGTACAACTACTACTACAAAGTACCAACAGATAAACCAATAATAACATACTAATTGTAGAACATATTTTGTAATTGCCAGTTATATGCGGCATGTTCAACTGGGACAATTTGCATCTATGAGCGACAACGAAAGTAAATAATTTACAGCTTATTTCAATAAAATTATGATTTAGAAATTATAGCCAAGGACCTGTGATTACAAAATTCGCCACACTTCAACAAGTCAAAATAATTAGTGATACACGAATTCGATAGTTCAAAACCGAGTTCAGACCGTTGTAGAGAGATCATAACGCAGTCGAACGATTCCGGTGTCTGGATCGACGTCGAAGGGTAGATCGTCGTCTGGAGCCTTGCCGCCGCCGCTAGCGGTAGAGTAGGTGAGGCGGGCATTGTCGCCGTCGTCGGCGTCCACTGCCCTGACCCGCGCCACTGGGGTCCCGACTGCCGTGTAGCTAGACACACGAACTAGCGTTGTGTTGAGACTGGAAGGGACGACCCAGGCTGGGGCGTGGTCGTTAGCGTCGACGATGAAAACTGTTACACTTGATGTGGAGCTTAGAGTCGGCTGATGGACGTCTTTTACCACCGCCACTAGCTTGTACACCTACAGGACACAATAGAAGACCTTAAAATGTCAAATGTACAAACAACTCTCTAACGTTATTATGTTCTGGAAGAAATCAGACGAGGGTCTTTCAGGTTTTGATTTTCAGTCCATCAAGGAGTGTCTACGACTGGGTTGGAGGTTGAACACAGATGTGTCGACCTATCCGCCTACAGTGTGTCAAACAAATTTAGCCCCTGAAGTTTTCTAAAAAAATTTCCAAACGGCTGAGAATTTTTGAGGAAAATTTTATATGCTTATAGCAACTTCATATCTACGCTAAACTGCCAAATTTTATTTAACGACCCATTACGAAACCTAAACTCCGGGCGCGCGCCCGGAGAGCAGAGCTCATTGCAAGCGACGTAGAGATGAGAGGACACATTAATCAACGCGCTAGAATACGGCGGAAATACTATTTACCTGTCGATTCTGCAGTACACTAATTACTGTTGTGATACGACATTAACCCACGCCCAATTATTCCTTCGTCGCGAATTGGCTGTTTTGTTTCCGCTGTTGCGGAGTTTTAGATACACACAAATGGCTGTTTTGCCGATCTTCGGCAGCATCTAACTCTGTCAATCCTGGCTAATTTTCAAAATGGAGACCAGCAAAAGACGTACCAACGACGAACGAGTGTGCAAATTTCAGCTTCAGAGGCCTTCGCAAAAAGAAAAATTTTACGCATTTTCGTAGTTTTCGTGAGTACTTTCGTCACGCTGAGAGAAACTACTTCCGTCACGTTTCTAAACTACACACTAGTCAGCAGCGGCAACCACATACAAAACATACAAATAGTACGCGCACACACGCGCGATTTTACTATAGCCGCAGCCGGCCGGGCCTTCGGCCCGGTCCGGTATTATCTCCAACTTTGACAAAGTTATGTCGTCTTAAGCAAAACCTCCCTGTGAATTTTTACATTTTACCATGGTAAACTGTAGGCCTATCGACTCTATCGCAAAGAACCAACGGCCACCAAATTTACCAGATCTCAACCCACTTGATTACTGTGTGTGGGTTCGATGCTTCAGGCATTTCACAAACTTCACCCAAAGCCGAAGACCCATTCCAGAGCTAAAAAGTGCAAGGCAGCTAATCTGGGGTGACTAGCCACAGACAACGATCAACAAAACTATCAACGACTTTCGCAAATGTCTGATCGAATGCGTTTCGGCCGGTGATGGACACTGAGCATACGACGTGAACTTGGTACAGAAATGTTTTAACTGAACTGTTTGCTGTTTCATAAATGCAAAATATTCTGTTTAATATGTTGTTTATCGCCTGTTAGTAAAACTCGTGATAGATGTGTTGTGAAATGTAAAAATTCACTGGGTGGCTTCGCTTAATATGGCATAACGTTGTCAAAATTGGAGATAATCAAATAAAATTTTGTAGTTTAGCGTAAACGTAAACGTGTAATAGGCGTTCAAAATTTTAACCGAAAAGTCTCAGCCGTTTGGGAAAATTTTTAGAAAGACCTCAGGGGGGTAAAATTTTTGGCCCACACTGTATGTGTCAGATTTACTTATTTTCACAAGCAGCAATGTGCAACAAATATTGATCACACAAATAAATAAATATTGTCAAAAAACATTACTAAGTGTCACTTTGGCTTGGCCACACTACTACTGCTGTTATTGTAGTACTAGTACATGTAGTATTAGGTCATTACACTCACCTCTTGTTGTTCTCGATCCAGAACTTTGGACGTTGTAACTCTTCCTGTTATGTTGTCAATACTGAATGCGTCCATTCCAGGTCCGCCATCAGACCGGAACTGGAAAAAGAATCTGTTGAATGGGGTCGAGTCGCGGTCAAACGCTTCCAACACGGCCACTTCAGTCCCAGATGGAAGGTTTTCGTCCAGACCCAGCGAGTAGGACGACACCTGCAGACAGTAGAACATAACGTGTATGTAACATTCTTTATGGCAAAAACTAACTTGTATGCATATGCAAAAATTGCCAAATGTTATACAATACATTCAGATTTGATCACACAGCAAGGTTTCACGAAGTACACAATGCAAGCCCATATCTAAATTTCTCGTTCTCCAAAACAGTTCGTAAAATTAATGTGTATGGGAAACTTCATCTCCCAAAAGTAGGCCTAAACACTTTTAGCTGACCTTAAGCCATTTTTTAATAGTGAACTACAACTAGTCATTTAGTGATGTACTATACCGTGTCTCAACTACGTCGTTTAATTGTGTTTGGCAAACAACACAGGTAAAGATGCAAAACAAACATTCATATTACCTAACTGGTGTTAAAATTTTACCATACAAATGAAATATGTGCTATATTATTGCACAACATACATAGTTCATAGTTATGCTTGTGAAAACAGTAAGAGTAAAGAGGGAATACCTTGAACTGTGGTACTTCATCATTAACATCAAGCACATTGACGGTAACTAAAACAGTTGACGTGAAAGCTATCGGCGACCCAGCATCAGCAGCCGTGACGTGAAACTGATAAACTTCCTTGACCTCCCTATCCACGGACGCCGTAGCCCGGATCACTCCAGTAGACGAATCCACCGAGAACGGACTGGAGTCAAACTGGGAAGACTCGTTAGCATGGTTGTCCAAGAGACGGTAGACCACTTTGGCATTGTCGCCGACGTCAGCGTCAGCAGCTTTCACCTGATATAGCAACACCAGAGGTACATTGAAACTGCTTTACACTTTTCAGTACTACAACTAGTTAAATCTATGTCAAATGAGGCAGTTTATTAAAGCGTTTTTGCCAATTACCAATTCTATCATAAAATAAAACACAGTTCTAAGTTCATCATTTAGGCTTATATTTGCAATTTACAAATAGCACTCAGTGAAAATTAAGAGAACAATATAAGCGTAGCATTCATTGTAAAAGATATGAATGATAATACACGTACGAGTAACTAATCTGCACCCTATTTCACTTTCTAAGAAAACACGTAGCAGAAGAATGTGTTTCGTCAGAAATAAACTACACTGTATAGCCTAGCGATCACTGTCGTAATGTGATATCCGAGCATACTGTCTAACAAGGCCATTAGTTAGCCTGTATCGATACTGATCCGTAACCAAGTGCTTGATGGTGGCTCGCTGGCTCCAGATGTCAATCAAGTGTCTGAGACGCCTGTAATTTGCTGCCACAATGACGTCATTAATGTTGCTTGTCTCTCATTCGGGCTAGTCCAAAGCATCCGTGTTCTGCTGATTGAAAGCCACAATCTCACGGAGCGAAAACACATCAAAAGTCAGCTGCTTATTAAGCTGGCCTACAGTTTGCGGCTGTAAAAGTATTTAATGGAATTGACCACAATAACGTAAGAAAATTGCTTATTTAAGGTCAAGCACAATATTTTACAGTATGACAGCGTTGGAAAGTGTGTCGCTGTTAGACAAATAACAAAGTTTTACAGAGCTAAGTGACTTGTAAACCATGATTAACTGACCGTGAGTATGACGGCGCCGACGTAGTTGTTCTCTACAAGGTCTGTGCTGTATTCTTCCTGCTCAAACTGAGGTCTGTGATCATTGACGTCACTAACCTGTCAATCATTCACCTTTACGTCATCTCTATGTAATCATTTAAATAAGTTAGTGAGTAAATAAGGAAAAGTATTTCTTGGGCAATAATAAACACGTTGTTACGACTCACGATGTGTCGTGGTCAGTCAGCTCAAGTCTAAAACTGTTTGCCATACAGTTTCTAACCTTTGCCAAGGAAACAAACAAATAAAGTTGAACAAATATAAAAGCTTGCTCTATTTTCCGATTACTTGCAACTATTCGAAATGACAGAGCATCGCGCGGTTTCTCTGCGACAGCGATGATAAGGAAGTAAGGCCAAAACACCTCTACAACAAACCTGTACAAGCAGTTCTGCAGACGACACGCGTGGCGGTTGTCCTCCATCTTCACAGATCACGGACAGATGGTACTCGTCGCTCTCTTCGCGATCCAACATGGCGGCCGTCAGAAGCTGGTACTCGCCGTCACCGACAGTCGTCAGCCGGAAGTTGTTGTCAGAACCGTGGCCGGCGTCGAGTGTGCAATCAAAGCGACCGTTACGACCGTCGTCAGGATCAGAGACTACGACGTGCGCAACGAATGTGCCTTCAGCCTCGCACTCCGGCACCCGCGCTACGTCGGCGCTACCTGATGCCTGCAGTGTATAGACATCTTTATTTTACCAGTAAAGGTAGACAACAAGAAATAAACAAACAAAGAAACTTAACTAAAACTTAACTATGCACATTGTACTATCGATAATTTCACCTGTATTTTGAAAAAAAAACAATTTACACAATATATTTACAGACTATTTCAGTTTGCTTAAAAATTTTGCTTTTCTTTTATACACAATGTCTGATGGATGGATGGAAGGCTGAATTGACCTAGGCACCAAAACGGTGAGTAAACAGTCTGCCCGGGACCGCTACGTGACGAATATCGAAGTTGTTAGTCCCATAAACATTTTGTAGTAGCAATCACAAAACTTCACCGAGTTAACTTTAACATTTCGTACCGTGCGCAAAGCGATATTTATTTGCATTATCCACGTTACGTTTTGTAATAGGCCTAATGCTTCTCCTTGCCAAAGAAATTTTTTTTCGTTTTTATGCCGTATCGAGTGCATCATGCGATCGATGACCCCGCTTCGTGGTGTTTCAGCCTGTCCGTCTCGCGGCTGCGCTGTGCAAAGTGCCTGAACAAATCGAGGTCCTATTGGGGATAGAAACTCTTGCGGACTCAAGGTACATTGTATTAGATTGGGCTTCCGATCCTATACGGCGAGGAGGCCGGTCAGTGGAGGAAAATTATGCTTATTGTAAAGTGCAGGAATATTTATGCTTGGATTCGATGCGGCCTTTGCCAAATTATTGTAGTCTTTTGTTGCACAAAGTTCTGTCATAAATTTCAGTTTCTGACATGACTTGAATACATATACATGTAGTATAGCTAAACCAAATTAGCAGCACTCGCCTGTAGAAGAGTGTTGATGCTGATGGTCGGTGAATTATCGTTCTCGTCGCTGACTCGTACAATAACAATAGCATCAGCTGAAGTCGATGAAGTGGAGTCAACTCCGCGGTCCCTGGCACTAATGAGCAGTCGGTAGACTGGTGTCACTTCGCGGTCAACCTGGCCCACGATCGTGACGTCACCGGTCAGCTGATCTACGTCGAATACTCGACCAGCCTGACTGGACAGCGTCGACGAACTCATGTAGTACTCCACCTACAGTGATTCAAACTATTTTAAATACTATCTTTCAGCATTTAAATACTATTTAAATATTTTGCGAGTATTTAGTATTTGTATTTAAATACTTTTGAAATTACAGTATTTGGTAAGTATTTAAATACATTAAAGGCAGTATTTGCTGCAGTTAAATATTAAATACTGTACATTTTTAATTAAGTCTTTTGGCAAAACACGAAATAAACTGAGTGATAAACTGTTTGAAACACTACTTTTGCTAAAGGTCAATAAGGACTTTTGGTGAAGCAATGTGACTGTCACCTTCGATAGACTAGAGTAGACAATAGTGTTAAATTTGTGTGAAATTGTGTCATATGTTGTGAATGAATAGTACGACTTGGATTTGGAGTATTTAATTACTTTTTCTGCAGTGTTTAAATACTTTGCCAGTATTTGAGTATTTAAATGATATTTAGATATTTTTGAGAGTGCAAGTATGTGCAAAGCATTCAGATACTTTAAACAAGTATTTGTTACAACACTGTCCACCTAACACATGCCGCAGCAGTCTACAGTCAGCCAGACGAACAGTTTAAACGTTATATTATATGTTCCTACTGTTAAAATGTGCCAGGAATAATTCGGTTGTGATCTATCAAGTGCCATATTAAAAAATACGACATTTTTGTTAGAAATAGAACACTCATGTGTGTATATTTTTTCTTTCTTTTGGTGTATTTTACGTTGATTTATTGTTTAATGTGTACTATCGAAAAATGAATAACCTATATAATAGTTTGTTTGACAAAATTTATTACGTAGCTTATATATACTATTAGTAAATACGTCAACACGACGACGATACTGCATGTCGCATGTCCGTCAGACCGTCCATTCGTACTCCGTTTACAATTACAACCAGCCGCTGGTCACTGGTCACTCATCCGTCCTTGCCGATTAAAAACCAAGCTTTATGAACTGTTTTTTTGTTTGTTAACCATTTAACGCCTCTCGCAATGCGACACAATTAGTGAGTGTTATTCAACTAGTCTCTTCAACCAATCAAAATGCTGTGCGGAGAAAAACACCGAAAAGTCCCAAATGAAGAATAAACGAAGCGCGTACGCAGAATACAGTTTTTGTCCATCGTAAATTTTATTAGCTTTGTAACCTTAATCGAGTTATGCTTCCATACTCCACATATGTTTTATAATAATAATTTCATCATCAATAACAAGTCGTTTACTTCAGCATTGATGCCGTCGTCAGCATCAAATGCGGAAACCTTGGCGACAGTTGTGCCGATGGCAATGTTCTCCGCCACCGTCACCTCATACGAGCTGTGCTCAAACACTGGACCGTGGTCATTGGCATCCAGCACCAACACACTCACATCCACCGTCCCTGACCTCGGAGGTGACCCCCCGTCCCACGCCACGACCTTGACTTTGTAAAAGTCACGTGACTCGCGGTCAAGGGCACGGGTCAGAACCAGTTGTACGTCCGTGGAACCATCTAGCTTTCGCTGCGTCTGGAACGAAAACGATAACGATAAGTCTATTGATAGATGGATAAATGTAAGTAAGTAAAGTAAAGTAAACAGGATATAGCAGTTTGTGAACTTCACCTCACCGCTACGGGAAATCACATACCATATGGGACCACACAGTGTTACCTGCCACCCGGCAGAGGTGACTTTCCCGCCTTTACCCCAGCCGAAGCTGGTACTTGATTTAGCGACCCCGAAGGAATGCAAGGCTGAGTTGACCTAGGTAGTGGTTACATCCCGAGATAGTTTACCCGAAAGAAACGGTCATCTACCTCGGAAAAAACTGGCAATGCCGTGACCGGGATTCGAACCCACGACCGCGAGTCGAGAGTCCGACATCCTAGCCACTACACCACGCAGCCACCTAAGGTAGAAACAAAACGAGTTGGCATATGTATGTTACAGACAATGAGTAATTATAGCACAATAAACACACTTTTGATTATGATGTGGCAATGGGATGCAGAAAACAGCTACGTTAAAAGAGTATTCAGTGTACTGTACATATATTAATTGCAGTTGCAGGTATGACGGGCTACCTGGCTACGTCTATTCGGCCACACTGCCCATGCTAATATATCACAGGATTAGCCTAATTGTTGAATGCTACGTATACATCAACATGTTAGAGAAAATCTCTCTTTATCGTGTTGTTTGTTGTGGCGATACACCCAGTTTACGACTGTCTTCGTAAAATCGCCATCGTATTGGCCTAATGTTAGGCCTACATGATAGTGTTGACTCTGACAAATAGTGTCGTCAACGTAGCTTAAAAAATCTGACAAATAAAAACAAACATAAAATTAGTCTTAATTTGTTTAATTTGAACCTATAGGAGGTAGCATTTTGTGGGAAAGTTTTGGGGGCGGGGCAATCTCAGGGGTCAGAGAACAGGGCTTCTACCGCACTCGAGCTATGAGTTAAGAACGTCAGACCTTGAGTTGGAAATGTGCAGCGGCCGGTTCGTCATGTGGAACGAGTTGATAGCGAGTGACACCGAACTGCGTCGTGTCTCTGTCAGTGGCTGAGTCGACTGTCACAGTCGTGCCCACCGCGCTAGACTCGATCATCTCAATGACTACTGATGACGACGGGAATTCCGGCGAGTTGTCATTCACATCCAGAATCTCCAACGACACCTTCACAATAAGTGCCGCAAACACACTGCTCACATGAGACGTCATAGGCGTAATCCTTTATTACTTGCAGCTGAAATGTTATAGGCCTATGTCGACATAAACGTAGTCCAGTTACGCAGTTTAAATATTGTGACTGTCAAATTGTCAATGTTACATTCCATTATCACGCCGAAAAAACTTCTCCAGTCTTTTGACTTCACGATAAACCGTGTTTTAATGAAATTGTTCAAAACCAACAACATTGGAATCATAGACCAACTAGCGCCAAGTCCCCACCCCACCCCCTCTAC
>Ga0126335_1002190_pt1 | contig 11548 bp, 11 predicted proteins | sample OlaspJWI45metaG_FD_108409 | JGI IMG/M metagenome (GOLD analysis project Ga0126335, IMG submission 108409) | Marine gutless worms symbiont microbial communities from Oahu, Hawaii - Olavius sp. 1 OAHU.JWI-45 metaG | ecosystem: Host-associated > Annelida > Digestive system > Unclassified | place...
CTGTATCTGAGAAATAAATGTTAGGATAAAACTTTAAAATCACAAAAATTACTAATCTAATATACTGCGGTTACCAGTGCCATGGAGATCTGCCTTGTGGTTATACAATACCTCTTGGTTAGATCATAACTTATCTAATCGGTTTTTAAAACAGTTAACAGTATCAGCAGAAACGACATGGTTTGAGAGACTATTCCATATGGGCATTACCCGATTAGTAAAATTAAATTTCCTTAAATCATAACAGCAGTGATGTTGAATTAGTTTATATTTAGTACCCCTAGTCCTTATTACATCATCTGATAATTTCACAATATCTAAATGAGGCACACATGCTGGATCATATATCCCTTTAATTACCTTAAAAACTTCTATCAGACTCTCTCGTCTGCATAGTTTGTGCAAAATTCCATACACACTTCGATAACTTGATGAGCCTCGGCCAACAGACTGTTGAAACCAAACTTTGCCCAAAATGCAGGAGATCTTAACTATTGCAACCGATGATCCTGCATGCTGGCGTCTGTCAGGATGACTCAGTGGCTAGCATTGCGGCTTGTGATCCGAGAGGTCATGAGTTCGATGCTCAGCCGATGTGCTGGCGTCTGTCAGGATGACTCAGTGGCTAGCATTGCGGCTTGTGATCCGAGAGGTCATGAGTTCGATGCTCAGCCGATGTGCTCCAGTTACCCAGTGAGGCACGACAGTCTGAGCAGCTAATAATTGTGATAGCCATCATGTAGTGGTCCATGGCAGACTGTTTACTCACCGTGGCGTTGCTTAGGCCCACTCAGCCTTCCATCCATCTGGGATTGGAAAGTGAGGACCAGCTTCGGCTGAGAAGGCAAAGGCAGGTACGTCATCCCGTCCATAGATAAACACATGGATATGCAGGTGAAACTGTGAAATCCCTCGACAACGTGTGCCATGCCTGAGCGCTTCTGCAGTGAGATTCCTTCACTATGCGGTGCTGTATCAAGTGTATCAACCCTCTACCTTTATGACCTTTACCCTGTAGCTTCAGTCTGTTATGTGGCTGTGCAAACAAAGCTAAATGGCTCAAGATCGTGTTTGGGTTCCAGACTCTTGAGAGGTGGGGCGAGGGAGCAAGGAACATGAGACACAAGTCTGTATTTCTCCCACGGATTGGATGTGGCCTCAACAAGTTACTTTGGCCATTTGTTAGATTAAATTTTGCTTTAATTTGTAATAGTTTTAGTTAAAAATCGGATCAGTCTCGTTAAGGACCGTTTTCGTTTTCATAAACGAAGTAAGCGCTCGCTAAACCTGATATGAACTGAAACATTGTCGCTGTCATCATCCGTCGACCAAGACACGTCGAGCTCCGAGTTGAAGTTCGTGGTCATCGCGGTGCTGCTCGCCTGGTCATCTGACGTTGTGGTCACGCTACCGTGGTCCAGTCCGGCGGTCAGTTCGACGCCGATGTACGACCGAATGATCTGAGACGTGTCCAGCTCGGTCAGCACTGGATGCGATATGTCCAGCTCCTCGCCTAAACATACAATATCACACACAACAAATGGTTTAGGAAAAACTGCTCTCGGCAGGTCAAAGAACACAGTAATTAGTAGTCCAGTCTAGACCACTACTAAAGCCAACAAGCTCAGCTATTGCTGACAAACCACCTGACGCTGCCCTCTGTTGAATTACTGCAATTTACTGGCCCAATTTTCCAACTTTTACCTAACACTCTCCCATATGGTGACCTCAATGAGGAAGATCCTAGAATTCTAGAACGGCTGGGCAACAACCTGGTGAAGTCGCATGATGATCGACTCAGAGTTATGGGCACAATGCATCAACGTGACAGACACACAGACAGCCACGTCGCCATAGCAAATGCTGCACCAATGCAGTTTATGCGTCGGGTGGCTAAACTGAATAAAACATGCATTAAAACTCCAAAGAACACAACACTACTGCACCAGAAATGTGTAACACAGGGTTCATACAGACATTAAAACACTGTTTTCCAGGACTTTCCAGGACTTGCAAAGACCAAATTCCAGGGTTTTCCAGGACTCAAAAAACTCCTTTTCAACGACTTTCCAGGATACACTGCAGATAGAAGAAAACGAAATGGCTGCTAGCCTGTGTGAACATAGTAAAGGCCAAAAAACATTTAATAACAGTATAAATGTATTTCTAAAATCTGAATAAGCGGTGACAAAATGCACACAATGTATTACAATGAATTTCTTCTCTAGTGAGCGATACTTGAACCAGAAAGTAAAATTTCCAGGACCACTCCGTTAGAATTCCAGGACTTTTCCAGGGTTTTCCAGGGCCTATGCCTTTTTCAGGACTTTGCAGGCCCGGAAATCTCAACATTTTAATTTCTGGGCTTTCCAGGGTTTGTATGAACCCTGGTAACATTCCGCTAGAAAACCAGTTGCCTTCTATGATATCCATCCAGCACAGCCAGACGGTCTACTCTTGTAGAAAAAAAAACTGCGGAAAATTGTGATCTTGTAGAGCACAATTTTGACACTTTTCCACACTCACGCAATTTTTGCAATAGTTTTGCGCAACTTCTGTACAACCTGTGCTCAACTTTCAACACAGACAGCTGTCCGTTTAACAAACTGTAATTAGACAGTGTGAAATATTTAACATAACTTGTAGACTAGCCTAATGATCTGGTTTATGACTACACATTGCTACACAGACATCTGTTTCATTGTGTTTGTTTATTTTTACTCAAAGTCACTACCAAATTAGTGTGAATTAGCCAAAATCTGCCCACAACTTTCACACAATTTTTCCGCTCAATTCTTGTATTTATTTTTTTCGCGCAATTTTTGCATGTTTTCAGCGAGCGCAATGTTCTGGGGTGGGGGACTACCCTGTAAGTCCAGAGTGTGCACGGAGCAGCAATAGGCTGACAGTAAGGCAACGGCCAAGGTAGACACACAGGTTCAGCGTCTGTTGAGACAAGATGCATTTGCAGCATCTTGATTCTATTCACATTCAATCGCTATAAAGCAATCCGCTACGTTCGCCGTAACTTATCACACTCTTAGATGGTAAAAACTAAAGAGCATCGACCTCTCCAGCGCATGTCCTCCAGCTTGTGCCACATTGCTTCACGCGCACGTCGGCGACGCTTGGCACTGCGGCGGCGCTCAAGTCGCTTGTGTAACTTGTAGCCGGCGTAGAACGGCAGGACCAGAGAGCCAACGCTGGCTACAATGGCGCCTGCACCGAGGGCAAGAGCTCCAAGTGCCGGCACTGCCATCAGCTGTGCAGCTACATTACAACACCACAGCTACCGAGAGCAACAGAAGAACGAACAGTAAGGAAGTAAATAAGTAATCTTTATAGCACAGACGTTATGGACTGAGCCGTCGATGTGACAGGTCTCATCATTTGCTGTGTGCAGTGAGTCCAGTGCGAGAGCGATACTTCCGCTGGCAGATCTGACACTGAAAGCTGCTGGTCGATGGTGGCCCAGATTTTAGCAGATCGCGTTTTGCCTCCAGCTTATGGAAACGTCGTTCTTCGAAGTCTTGTCTTTGCACACGGATCTCCAGTCTGTTCTGTCACTTGCTAGCATTTCCAATATATCCTTCAGTCCTGGTATCATTTATATTGTCCACCCCATCGCCGGGAGCTGTCCATACAATGAATGTTTCGGGATGCGTGTGTCATTCATGCGAATGACACTCCCACACCATCACAGTTGTGCAGCCTGTAGAAATGCCTCTGTTCCACTGGTACAACAGACGGCAGACGCGACAAATGACAATTGCAAGAAAGTACAGATCTTCAATAATCAAACAATCAGCAAACAAACAACAACCACGTGCAGCGTTCGTTCAGAAATTACAAAATATGCAGAACATAAGACAACCTAAGACACAACCATAGTAATTATTTATTCAAATATAAGCTGTGAAAAACAAAAGACTTCCTGGTCACACGTGCTGCTACCTAGGTAAGTTCAAAGTATGACCCCTGGCAGAGGCGTAGCTAGCAATTTTCCATAGGGGATGCATAGCATTTCCCCTCCCTTTTTCTCCCCACCCCTTCCTCAACCCTCCCCTCTCTTAGAAGTAGGACCGTCAAATGCAGCTAGAGGGTCTGGGGGAGCGCTGTAAGCTCCCCTAGTGGATCCGGGTGAAGCCCGGCGACAAACGACTTTGCTGCATTCTGAGCTTAAAAAACTACTTTCTGCAATATCCAATGGGATTTCTTCAATATTCCACGTACCAGAGTGCCGTTATCTACGCAAAAAATCACTGAGAAATCTAAAATTGATTCACATTTGACAGATGTTATGACAATTGGCTTACAGTAAGGCAACGGCCAAGGTAGACACACAGGTTCAGCGTCTGTTGAGACAAGATGCATTTGCAATTGCAAGAAAGTACAGATCTTCAATAATCAAACAATCAGGAAACAAACAACAACCACGTGCAGCGGCCAATGGTGGCCCAGATTTTAGCAGATTGCGTTTTGCCTCCAACTTATGGAAACGTCGTTCTTCGAAGTATTGTCTTTGCACACGGATCTCCAGTCTGTTCTGTCACTTGCAGGCATTTCCATTAATTTGATATTAACCTGATGACATAAGTGGCACAATTTTTATGGCTCACAGTGTATATTGTGCTCGACTGACCGAAGATGGAGCCCCGGATGAGCCGGCGCTGTACAGGCTGAGTTGGCTTGAAGCGGTACTTGCAGCCGAAGATGCTCAGTTTGCTGTAGTGATTGCCGACAAACTTGAGTTCACGAAATCGCTCACCGCAACGGTAGCAGAAGTCAGTCTTGCAGCGAGAGCACGTCATGTGATCACAGCCGGAACTTCGCTGGATGTAGAACTACGCGACACAGTGTCGTAATGTTTCAACGACGACAAAAAAGACAACGATGGGCAGTGATGCTCTGCTGGCTCAAGTAAGTCAGGGTGACGTAGTTCGTGATCAGTCGGCCACTGCCGCCCGACACAGTGCACTGGCACGGCATATCCTACGGCGAAGTGGCTGTGTGTCTGTCACACTGACGTATTGCGGCCAAATGAACAGAGTCGATCGTCATGCGACCTTCACCATATTGTAGCCCAGCTGTTCTGGTTTTTCCGTGCCAAACATGAATAACTTGAGGGGATCTCCCTCATAAAGGGTATCAAATGGGAGATGGATAGTTAAAAGTGGGAAAATCCGGTCAATAAATCACAGTAATTCACCAGAGGGCAGCTCTTGACAGCACAGCATGGAAAGTTGTGCTTCGTAGTATTTGTATCAACGAGATCTTAATACTGGCGTGCACAAGCGCCGGGCGATATGACATTGACAGCCGAGCTTCCTGTAATGTTTATGTACGCAAGACTACAAGTCTCTATGTCCAGGGTTGGGATAGACTTGGGTACGAGTTGGCTACAAACCTTCTCACAGATTCAACTGAAAGTAACTACAATTAAACTGTGTCCGAGGGGAGCACACACCTGCGCACGGCCGCTATTCTGCTTTTGTCACCTTGATATTAACCTAATGACCTTGAAACTCAAAGGTGACCTAGCTATTCTGAAAATGTACCTTCACACCGAAAATGAAGTTGCTCTGTGGTGGCATTCAAAACTTCTAATAGACGATGACATGTGCATGGCAGATGAAAAAATATGAAAATACCTCAAGGTAAAGGTCAAATGTCACCAACTCCCAAACACCTCTAGCGTTTCCCGTGGGACATACTCCTACCAAGTTACATCGATTTCTGACCAGTAGTTTTCGAGATTTCGTGCGGACAGACACACTTATGCCGCCAAAAACAATACCTGCTCGAAGCAGGCACTCGGGTATACATTTGATGCTCGAAAAATTCGGCCCACAGAAAACAAATGAGTATGCAAACACTGGACATATCAGTAACATCGTTGGCAAAATGCAAATTGTGGCCAGCAAAACATAAGGAATGCACAAAGGTAAAACTTGTGCGTACTACCTTGCACTTTGGACACTTTTGTGCATTGACCTGACCATAGTGCTGTTCACGTGCCCACGCCTTCAGTAGCTTATCGCCTCGTCGAAACTCCGAACACTTCATGTGTGCGTGCCACGGTGCGTGACACGGAAAACACCACTCCAGCTTGCACTCAGCGCATGTCACCATTAGTCCATACTTGTCCGACGAAGTGAGGATGCTAGTGTCGACAGTTTGCACATGATTACAACGTGGGCAGGTGCGATGCTGTGGGTCACAGTTGGCATCGAGCAGAAATTGTGCATAACGCGCCTTGTCTGCACCGGTCAGTCGTGCAAGGATCTCGTCGCGGTGCATTAACGCACTGCAGCTGGCACCGATGCACTGAATCTGTGTGCAGACGAAACACTCAATGTTTAGTTGGCAGCAACAAAAATGACAGTCGCAATGACAGTAATAATTCATCGTATCTTAGTCTATAGTCGATACGACCGTTCTCATCATCGCGAGTATGATTTGCTGCGGGCAACGAGTCCAATGCGTGCATGTTCACCTCCGCTGGCAGATCTCACACTGAAAGTTGCTGGCAAATGGTATCCCAGATTTTCGTCGATCACGTTTCGCATCCAACTTGTGGACACTTCATGCTTCCAAATCTCGTATTGCAACAAGTAATTATTATTCTCATAACTTTGCTGTAATGCTTCACCAGTTTAAAAAAATTCTCACTGGGCTTCATGCATCTGACTGAAATAAAATGGAGGTAAATTAATTAACCATGTACATAAGCCGAAAGATTTCTGTCAAATAATAATTTCTGATCCGCACACTGACAGATTTGATTCCCTCGCCTCAGATTCAATTCAATTTTTCGACAATGCGTGCGTTATAAGATCTCGTTATTATTATTTTTAAATACGGCTGGGTGTATAGTCCCCAAGAGTTAAAAACAATAAAAATAGTTGCGATGGCTATTACTGCATATATCACATTTGAATAACTCTACAATTACCGTGCCTTTTAGCATTTAAATGGTTCCAGTTTTACACGCACTGTTGCTACTAAATTAAAAACAGATTTTCTTCACAACCGTGCTGTCAAAACCGCTTTTTTACCAGTTATCGAAACATCATTATTACCAAAAAGTACTATTATTAATATGGCACAAGCAGTTTGTAGGTATTTCAGTGCCAAACTACATCTGTCACTATTGTGTGTCTTTAAACTAGCAGACCTAAAGTCGAGACTAAAACATGTTTTAAGAGATAATACCATTATCAGTTGTTGTTAAACACCACAAAACAATTAATCTGAGTAAAAATGAAAAGTAAACAAACAACTGTATTTCGCCTGCCGGCGTTGATTTTCAGTAAATAAGTAACAAAATTCATTACTCATAGAGGCAATGAATGTGTTTAAGGTTATCTCTGTAGTCGTTTTTCCTTGTGTATCAGTTTGGTATGAGATTAAAACCAACACAAACAAGCAAAGAACCAGTTTTGTGCACACTGTTGCAATAGTTTTCTATGAGCAAGAATGAATGAATACAAACTGTACCTTAATTATGGCCTGTCCAACCTGTGTTGACACGTAATTGCGAAGACAGTCATCACAGGCAGCCAAGCTACAGCAGGCTCTCAGGTGCAGGTTTTTGAACTCCATACAAACAAAACACTCGGTAAACCGCGACTCTCCAACTGGAAACACGTGCTCCACGCGGTCACCAATCCCTCCGAAACCGTCTTCGCCGATCAGCGCGTTGATCAGGTCGTGTTCTGTCACCCCGAACAAGAGATCACGGCGCTGACGCAGAACGGCGACAAATCTTCCGGCGTCCCAAGCATCGTTCAGTCCGTCGATACGATCCAGCATCATAGGTTCTGCCATCATGAGGTTCTCTTCAAACAGTGGACGATGTGGCATCCTTTCTACCGGAGGTGTCCCGTCAACGTCCATGTAACGTCGTCGTCGTTCACGAACAGCACCGCGCCGACGTAGCATATTTACCTCATCATCTGGCACTGCAATTTATGGTCAAAAAAGAGCCGTAATCATAGTATTAGTAGCAGTGAGGCATTACAGGTTGGGGTGACTTACCCAGTCGATGACTGGACCGGTGCAAAAACTATTTAAATGTAATTGAAGGTAAGGTAAGGTAAAGTGTAGATTTGTATAACGCCATTATCACAAGTCTCTAATGAAGCATACACGACATAAAGCTATAAGCTTATCGACAACTATAAATCTCTTCAACTAATGACAAAGTGAGTTCTGTGGGCTTTTACACCATCGATGCGGAAAATGTATCTGCGGCATTCTCATAGAGTTTGGTCGGTTTTAAAAACGGAAACCGTGTTTTTCCGAATGCCGACCAAAACCGAAACCACAGTATTTTGTAACCTGCTAAAACCGATTTTAGGCTGCAACTAACTTACCTGAAAAGATGTCTCGATTTTGACGAAAAACTGTTGTCCACTACCAAGAGCTGAGTCAAACGAAAAATCACATGACCCAGGTGACCTTGACCTGTGAAATGCCTATATGCATTATTTTGGCTTATAACTCTTCTTAGAAGCTATATTAAGAGATTTATGACTAAAAATAGGTCATACAGCTGTATTCAAGGTCACCTTCATCACATGACCACTATAGCAAACATAAGTTTATTAAAGTGTGGGAGGTAAATTTTTCATTGAAATCGCTACATGTTTATGGCCAAAAATAAGTTTTTTGCAAGTAAGTAACTAAAAACCAAACCAAAACTGCAGTTTTACTGCAGTAACCGAACCGAAAGAAACTGGAAATTTAAAAAAGTGGAACTGACGCAACCCTACATTCTATAGCTGACGTGACAGACCAACTTGCTAAAAATATGATGATGACGATGAGGAGGAGGAGGAGCAGGAGGACGACGACGATTACTTGTAAGTTACAACCAATGTAAATCTCAACCTACCATCAATTTTAGCCTCTCTCACGCCAGTGCATAGGGCAACATTTGCTATGGCGACGTGGCTGTCTGTATGTCATGTTTACCGCTGTCTGTCACAAATTGTGCTGTGTGTCTGCTACGCTGATGCGTTGTGCCCAAACGACTGAGTCCATCGTCATGTGAACTTCACCAGATTGTAGCCCAGCCATTCTAGTTTTCCCACACCAAATATGAACACCATAGCTTGAGGGGATCCCCTCACTGACAGCGTCGAATGGGAGAGGGGTACGTGGAAGTCTCGACCAATCGCAATGCAGTAGTGACATTATCATCTACTTATAGCACATTACTTACCTTACGCTATGATTAGCATAGAGGCAGTTGCCTACAGTTCATATTGTAACATGGTGGAGTGGTTCTGGTGGGATTGACGCCTATCGCAGTGGCCAACTGGCTTCCTTCAGTCCTTTGATACTGTTGGTTGGGTCATCTGACCTGTAAAAATCATCCCCGAGTGTTGAGTGGAACGTTAGGCCTCTACTCACTCACTCACCGACTCACTCACCTCTGTGGTCTTTGTCTCAGACTGCTTAAAGTGTGTGTCAGCATTTTAATGAAGAAACAGTTATGGCGATGACAACGACGTATGCGTACCGTCATGATCCAGATCCTCCTGCACACCAACATCTGCGGTGCCGACAGTGGCGTTAGCCAGCGCAATGCAGTGTCGTTGTCTACGTCGACGGTGGTCGCGCTGTGACCTTCTGCTTCCTGTTGCAGTTGATCTTGTAGTCGTACTAGCATATTCACTTACTGCCGCAGTGGCAGCCTCCGCCATTTCACTGCAAACCAAGTATTTGACAGTAAACAATAAATATAAAGGTGAAGCTAACGGACACTTGATATAGCACTTCTTCGTAAGGCAAGCTCATCACAAAGTGCTCATATGTGACACAGTCTTGTGTGATCACAGATTTCTACCTATCATGCATGTATTTATCCATGGACAGAATGAACCATTCCTGTCTTTGCCTTCCTGTTTTAGCAGGTCCCCATTTACTGATCCCAGGTGTGGAAAGCTGAGATAGCCTAGTCATCTGCAATGATGGTTATGTATCTTTACGGTTTACCCACCCAAATACTAACCATGCCCTTACCCTAATCCTAACCTCAACCCTAAGCCCCAAACATTAGCCCTAACTGTACTATTTCAATTCCAGATAGTTGCCAACTCAGGTTGAGTAAGATCACACTGTGGTGAGAGAGTCCAGGTGCATGAAGTGGAAGCAGTGGCGCAAACGGTAACAAATGGTAATAGTGCTGAGCAGATAAAAACCGTGCAATGCAGAGGATATAAACAAGGCCGACAGGCATTTACATCAGCTGGACTGAGTTGAGCTTTGAAGCTGTCTGGCGGTAAAGTACTCCACAGGCAAATTGCAGTAGGAAAGAAGGTATGTCTGTACGTATTTGTATTGCACTGGATCTGTCTGTATCTGGTTTTGGACCCTCTGGTGTGGGCTGTGGCCGGTTGGAGGAAAGCTTAAGCAGGAATGGCTATGAGACCATTGCGAATGCGATACAGCATAAGGACTCTGCTACGAGCTCAACGTTGTTGAAGTGAATCCAACTGGAGTTTCTGTAGCAAAGCTGTGACACTTGATGTACGTTTAAAGTCGCAACAGGTGAACTGTGCCACGCTTCGCTGGACGGCTTCAACTTTACCAATGTTACGTTTGACCGGGCTGTCCCATAGAGATCAAGCATATTCAAGCTGTGGTCTCACTAAGGTCTTGTAACATTGCTCACGGATAGCCGTCGGACAGCAGGAAAAGTTCCTCTGTAGGAAGTCAAGTGACCAGGTAGCTTTCTTTGCTGTGGTGTCAATATGGGTGTGCCAAGTTCTCCAGCTATACATCTGTGCCTGCTTCCTGTCTGCATTCTAGTGAGCCGACTGTCACTGCAACTTTGTCTACCATTGTACATGCGTCTTCATCTCATTGAAGTTGTGGGTACTACAGCAGAGAAGAAGATAGATGGAGGTCCTGCCATGACAACCCAGACTGTCATGCTGCTAAAACCCACTTTATTATTCGGCAACGTTATTCTACGGTCGAACCATGTACTGCACACACCACTACCACCTCCATCCACCGAGTCACAACGCTGCAACCTCAGACATCGAGCTCACACCCAACTGTTGCCCGAACACTCGACACACTTATCCGACTGTAACTTTCTTACACGCATGCTATGTAAGAACACGTTAGGTTTTCTTCCATAATACACGAATATCCATTCATTCATTACTACACACACGTACTGATTTAACATTTTATCTTCATGCTGATCTGCATTTTACTGCAGAGTTGTCCATGGGTTGGGTTGACCCATGGGTTGGGTTGGGTTGGTTTGGGTCGAGATTTTTCAGTTTTTGGTGGGTTGGGTCAACTACAGCAAAAGTACTAAAAATTTGAAAGGATTTCATGCCGGCTTTCTGAGCTGCTGCTGAGGACATTTTAAAGATTTCTTTGAACAGCAGATATTTGAATGACATAATGACACTGTTTTTAATATGTGTAATGACTAACGACAGTAAAGAACATGATGAAGTATACTTGGTTGACTAAAAGTACAAGATAAGTTCTTCGTATAAAAATACGTCACTACTAA
>Ga0126335_1002191_pt1 | contig 11548 bp, 8 predicted proteins | sample OlaspJWI45metaG_FD_108409 | JGI IMG/M metagenome (GOLD analysis project Ga0126335, IMG submission 108409) | Marine gutless worms symbiont microbial communities from Oahu, Hawaii - Olavius sp. 1 OAHU.JWI-45 metaG | ecosystem: Host-associated > Annelida > Digestive system > Unclassified | place...
ACAACAAATACCGTGTTAGTTGTAGAGGTCAAAACTTCCATAGTTCATAAGATTGACATTTGATTAGAACCTAAACAGCATACCTAACTCTGAAATGTGTTTAGATATCAAGATGCTTAGGCATTAGTTATGTGCAAGTCAGTTTAAAATGGTATTTTAGCATGAAGTGATTAATTAACTAATTAATTTTTGCATCACATTTATGTACGCACTGCAGAAAGGCCTGAAGGTTGCCGTAGGGCATGTACTCCATGATGAGTGCAATAGGGTCACAGACAGTGCAGGCGCCAACCAGTGTCACAATGTTAGCATGGTGACCAATCTGCTTCATCAGCTTTATCTCGCGCAGCAACTCGTCGCGATGTGAAGGCAACGCATCAACTACAGCGCATCATACACAACTGTCACCACTAGAAATTAACAAAAGATACTGCAACCTTGACATCTTCTATTGTAAGAAATAACAAGGTGGCAATGCAAACGATTATAAAATTACCTGCTTTAATTTCAGCATCTCAAATGTAACCATTTGTATGACAATTTAACTACCTGTTTTCGAGTTTTGAAGACATCTCGACGTCACAAGTCTCAGAAAACTTAGTCATGTGCTCATCTTGTTTGCGACCTGTCTTCTTCGACTGCGATAGTAAGTTGAACATATTTTGATTCATTCAGTTGAGTCGTGCCGAACACATGTCGAGCTAATAATAATCTTTAGGCAACTCAACACCAATCAATGACCGTACAACACAATATCGTCAACAACCTTTCAGCACTTTGATGGCGACTTGTTCACTCTGATAGTAGCCGGTCATGACGAGTCCAAACGCGCCTTGTCCGAGCTCAGCACCCAGGATGACGTCATGAGCATCAATTTCCCAGTCATCTTTGGCATGAAGCGTCATCTGAATCTGCTCGTCTTTGCGCATGCACGGAGAACCTGCCAAAACGATAGAGATAGACCAAAGCTGCAGTCACATTTTCTTGTCTTACAACTTCATAATTTTAAGCATAATTGGGCACTAGAACTGCTGCACCACACTGAAAATGCAATTTACATCATTTTTAGCTGCATAATAATCTCACAGCAGTGAAAGGCACCATCATAAAGTACGATAGATAAAAAGTGCTCATAGCTATAGTTACACGCCGCAGTTTTATCCTCATCAAATAACTCCCATAACAGCAGATTAGTATAAATATAGTTATTATCATAGTTCTGCTGATGCTTTCCTGCAGATACTAGTAACGTGTCGTATAGCGGCGCCCTACAAATTTTACGTCGATTGATTGATTGATTGACTCGACAATTTTACAGGAAAATGTATGTCGCAAGCGTAGGCCTACCACTTGGACTGGACTTGTAGCTGTTGCTTTTGGTAAGGCTTCGTGTCGTCTTGTCTTCGAGACTGGACTGTCTGGCGGCTGCTGCAGCGCGAAAATGACTGATAGCAATCCATAGTACCACGATGACGACGACGAGCGCCAGGCCACCTACTGCCAGCACTATAGGATTCACTGACAGACGGCCGCCCTCCCACAGCTGCGACCTCACTGCTACATTAGACCACATACGACTGACCATAAATTTCTGCTCCACAATATAATGACACCGTACAAATGCAAGTGCGCCAGTAGACTATACTGCAAGGTCGCCTGCAAGAGCATTCAGTATAGGCCTACACAGACTATAGATGCAAAATACGTGACAGTAGTTTGTCTACACGAATAAAACAACAACAACGACGACGACGATGTTAAGCAATAGTGACTATATTTCCTTTGTTTTTTTTGCGCGATGCAAGCATGCTTTATAAGCATCATCATAATCATCATAAGATTTATAGTGCGCCTATCGACGACGAAGATCGCAGACCGCAGCGACCACGACCGCAATATGTATGTATGTTAATTGTGTGATAATGACAACGATAATGATACTCATCATTATGAGCATCTTTCTATACGCTTTTTGGCGAACAGCTGATCATTTCTGTTCATAGTATTCTAACAGAAATGATATGCAAATATACAGCTTAGCATATCATTGTTCTCTAATAGCTTTTATTGCTTTGCATTATTCTTTTTTTCCGCCGGCTACACGTCGGCTTTGTTTGCTGCACGTTGTGGTATCGTAAATATTCCGTTTTTACTCGTTTCATCTAACATTCATGGACGTTGACACGCGGCTTCTCTCGTCTAAACAAAGCCGTCGATCCTATACACATCTCAATCTCACCCATCGTATTCAGCGACTGACTGCACAGCACTCGGCAATTACAGCTGAGAGTAGCTGTATAAATCCCGCCAGCAGCAGCAGCAGCAGCAGCAGGAGCGCCACCGGCGGAAGTCGTTCCACGAACAATTTACAGCGTTTTCTGGTGGCACGGTTGCATTACTTACTTAAACACTAGCCATAGTCAAGCACTATGCGGGCGAGCCACTCGAGTTAATGTCTCTGACGGCTGCAGTCCCGTCAACTCACCGGAAGGAAAGGCTGACGGCACGATATCGCAAGAGCCGAGAGCTTCTCGCGACATGTTAACATAACGCGTCTTGTAGATCACCTCGGCGCTCGCGTTCCGCGCTTTCACCTGCATGAGTAACAGTAACAGAACACTGACTACGTCATACAGATTGTTAGGCAACGATCCAGAAGCACAGCAGTCTCGTTTCAGCCTTTGAATTCAATTCAATTCAATTTCAGTTTATTAAAACAACAAATTTTGTTTTTGTTTAGAAAACCACTAAAGTACACCATATCCAGAAAGAAAGAGAACATCAGTATTTTGTACGTAATTTTGACAAATTCAAATGTATCGACGTTATTTTTGGCAGGCAGCACCTCGAAAAAACTGCAAATCGAGCGTTTCTTCTTTGCAACTCATGCTTATATTTGCCAGATGGCTGATAGGTGCCCAGTAGAAAGTATACCAATGCTTCAGTCTTACGTGTGCGTGGCACGTTTAGTCCACTGAGATATGTCGACCACCCCTCCCCTAACTTGTACAGGGGGTCAAACTGTGCAAAATGTTTTTTTGCATTTTTCACATATAGCTTAAATGTAGGCTAAACTGACTAAATTGCACCATATAACTACTAGCTAGTAACTTCTATCAAACATTTTGGAGAGATTATTCCTGCGAGAAAAACGAAAAAGCTCTCTCCTACATCCTCTTATTCAATTTTGACATCAAAAATAAAAGACCCAGAAAAGTCTGGAACCGCCCATGGACTCTACACTCGACTTGGTTGACAGGTTCTGAACAACATTAACAGAGTGCTGCAGCAGTACTTGTACACACGTGTGGGCGAAGAAACCATTAACTCTAAGCTCCAGGCGACAGCGACAAAATTCTCGACCACATACTTTAACAATCCTCAGTCCAGTAAAGATTAGTTGACAATCCTTCCATGTCTACATGGACATGTATTCGGATTTCATTCATTTTAGGCTGCATCGATGTGCGCGGTGTCTGTCTGTCTGTCCGTCTGTCACGCGGCTCAATTCGGCTTCACTTTGGCTTCTTGTTGACTTGTCTAGTACAAACTATGTTGCAAACTGTACTTATTCAACTAAAAATGTACGCATACAGCTACGTATTCGATTGGGTTATTACATTACTGATCAAATAAACCAGAAAACAGGCAGGTCTTTCAATGGCTTTGCCATACGCATAACAGAATCGTAACAATTGTCCCGATATTCATAACTATTAAAAGTAGCTGACGTAGCAGTAGTAGTGAGTAACATAAAGTTAAGAATTGGATTTTTTAATTCATTATTGCGTAAGTTAAATATGAAATGTGCAACACGGAAAAGTTCCAGCACTATGCAAGTGATTGCAAAGTTTAAGGCCCACTGCACTGTTTAGGCAATGAGTCTCGAAACATCAATTAGAATTGCCATAAAATGGTCAGATAGTGAATTACGGCAGTGTAATCTAGCATTCGTGCTGCAATACAAATAAAACCATTATTATTATTATTATTATTATTATTATTATTATTATTATTATTATTATCAGATACCGTTATCTGGTATTCGTGGTTGACGACGAGAGGCAGTCGAATGTAATGTAAAGTAGTACGATGTGCGTCAATATGTGGTCCTTCTGCAGTGTGATATTGCACCAGTATTGTGCTGTTCCACATCGTCCGGCCACTCTTGACTGCAACGACGGTTGCTGAAGCTGGCAGTTTCCAGGTAACGAGAGTTGTAGCGACGTCCGTGCGCAGGTTGTACGCCACGCAACTCGTATTGATTGTCAACGCTGACCCGACCCCACCTACGACATCAACGTCACATACATGACTCCGTGTGCATCTGATGGAATTATCAGCATGAAAGAGCATCCGTTTTTACGCAGCATCTTTACGCTGCTCTATTCTAGGCAGCTTTGCTCTGCAGGGTTATCTGTACCATTACTTGAACGCTTTATCAAGTTAAAAGAAGTCAGCCAGCACCAGCAGTTCGGCATTTTAGATCCTATATAGTTCTTAGGCTCAGGTAGGCTCACAGACTGATTCAGGAAAATTCACCGACTAAAATAGGATCTAAATAATCTTTGCCATTCAGGTGCATGTAAAAGTAAAAAGTTCTAAGTTCAGTTAAATACGATATTACTCAACCTGAGTTGGCATCTATATGGAAAAAAGAAAAAAAAGAAGTTTCGCTCAGAATCTGCAAAAAATAACGTCATATGTGACCCTAAACTCCAAAATATGTCTTAAATACAAAAATAGCAATATCGATATAAAATGAAATGATTCTATTGTAAAAAAATTCCAAGAACCCAGACTTTATATGTAGCTGTAAACTTGGCCCAGTCTGGATCCAATCCGATAATAAGGCTGAGAAATTTGAAAATTTGTTCGACTAGGTACGATTTTTATCTGTGTTTATTTAGCACGTTTAACGCAACTGAACACAACCATTTTACATGTCCTTTGATTGCCTTTTCAGCGTCGTTCCAACTTCCAAGTAATGTCCGTACAGTAGTGTAAAATCAAGCTTACGTCGAAATGAACGCATCAAACTGACATCCGCTGGCCATTTCATTTCCGTAATCAGGAAACAGCAGAGGAAGTAATTAAACATCACATAAAACCTCAAAACTTACTGTACACTGTTAGAAACTGAATAAGTCTATCTTCTCGCATATGCGGCTATTGCAAATTTTGGCCAATATAAGTGACATTGTTGCAATTTAGCGCTGAATAACTTATCACGTCTCTCGCGGCAAAACGACTTATTTTAATTACACGGAAATTTTAAGTTTAATTAAAATGATGAAAACTACTGGAAATGTTTACCATGCAAATAAACGGCGGTATTATTGGTTGGAGCCAGCCAGGCTTTGGCCTCAGCAATTTTTGTAGACCCAACAAAATAAAACAAAGTTCGCGAATCGAACTAAAACAATCACCTTCACTTAACCCCTTTCTGGCTCTTTGCATAAAACCGCTACTAAAAATTCGACAAATTTCACATGCGCCATGAGACGAAGCAATAAACTATTACTATCTTTTTACCGTCGAATAGTGAAGTAGAGTTGTTCATTGATTATAAAGGCACAATCTATAGAGAGTGGTGCAAGTACCGCTGGCGACGGTTGGCCAAGTGAAGGCAGCTCGTGGTGGCGAGGTTGGGGTGAGAGCAACCCGCGACTCAGATGGCAGCAAGTAACAGCGACGAAACGTTCTGTCGACGGGAACCGTACATCCAGGCGTCTGGAACGTCATCCTTGACGACGTGACGCCGTCACGTTCCACCTCGACCCAGTACTTGGAGTTGTACGTCACACCGTGCAGCGTGTAGTTCGCCTGTGCAAATGAACTTCGTACCAATGTCGGTGCCGTGAAAAACGTCTGTATTGTTTTTAATGGAACGGACACTCGCGATCAAATGGGTAATTTGCATAAGACGCAAAGAACATTCACGGAGCCAACAAAATGCAGATAAACGAAATCATATACTGAACTCATTTTGCTATTAACGTGAATTATTCACGTTAGAGGTTGTGTGTTCAAGTCTATACACTAAACGGTAGGTTCCTACATTTGAAAAAACCGTTAGGCACAGCAATTAAAACGACTATTCGCATTTTCAGTGTCATTTTCACACATTGCACATACACCTGTTGAAGTTCTGTTGTAACTGCTGCGAACATTTAATAATAAAAATTTAGTATCTTTGTAATATTTGATGAATTATCAATCTCATCATTATCACAGTAACTTTTATACGTCACTTAAGGCCTACGTACATCATGTAAAGTAAACCGAACAAATAATACAAACAATACGAGCTATCTGCTGATTGCATTTAGCATATCTAAAACATTACTTTAAGTAATGACCTACATGATGTCAAAGAAAAATAACTGACATCACTATTTTGTCGAATAGCATGCGCGTAGGCCTACAATATAGCATTCTCTACGAATGTGCTAGCTGTTCTTTCAATCTGAACGCCCAGATATCTCTCATTAAGGTCATTACGTGAGACATACGCAAGACTGGTCAATATTAAAAGAAGAACTCTCGCTCGACGCTCTTCAATGAATTATGAACGACGCTGAGAAATATCGACAAGTAGTCTAGACATAAGATCAGCGCACATGTGTGCAGACACAATGACGTGTCTGGACAGTCACCGTTGAACTAGCATTCAAAGCAACAGTCGTCGATCTGCAGAGTCCAGGTTCTATATTTGGTCCGTCTGCTCAACATTTTCACCACAGACCCTATAAGTCGCAATCTTTATTTACCAGCGAGAAACAAAATGAATCGCTGATCAAATGCAATGCAAGCTGACAGAAAAGGCTAACCCGTAGCATAATCTTACAAGGATAGCCAGCTTTCTTTCTACATGGTGCGCCAAAAATACAAAAAAACGATTGAAAATTTTCAGAAGATTCGCACTTTCAAGTCTGTCAGTTTGTCAGGCCACCGCTAAGGGCGCAGCTGAAAACTTTAATATAGGTGCACAACTACATTCGGTGCCCTATGCAAAGACAACAAAAGTTTGCCTAAAATTATACGCTATATACACTTTGTCTGGGAAAAAAGTAAACCTCAGACATAACTCGATAATAATGTCAAATATCAACGCATCCCAACAAAATTATGTGCACTAAATTCTGAATATATCTTTGAAAAAAATGCAAAATTACATTAGAAAATATTCATTAACAGTACAATTATTAATCTTCAAATATCGACGACAAAAAATATCAGTTGCGTTGATGTTTATTAATGCAGTCACTGGTCCGGAAGTGACGTTTGCTGACAGGACAACGCTCCCGCCCATAAGGCAAAACCGTGCAACTGTTAACCCGTTAAACACCAGACTTCATCGCTGCAACTCTCTGGCCAGCCAACAGTCCTGACCTCAACCCGGTAAACTACCAGATCTGCCGGGAAGCTGCAGAAGCGTGTGTACCGCAGCCGGATTCATGGCGTCGCCAAACTAAAGTTGCGTTTTATCAAAGAGTGGGAATATTCAACCAGATGATCAACTGATCTTCGATGAAGCAGTCACACAGTGATGTTCACGTCTTCAAGCTTGCATTTGAGCACGAGGAAAATATTTTGAACACAGACTTTAAATATGTTTTAATTATGCACTTCACAGTCACATGTCTAAACGTTGTCAATAGTGTACACTTCATGTTTTCGGGTGACCTCGCTAAACTTGCTATAACTTTTGCAGACGTTGACGGATTTTACTGAAATTTGGTGACTTGTTTGCTATTAAATGTCATATTGTTGGTGCTTAACTTGGTTAAAATCTGACGCTGTTTGCCGGAGTTATAAAAATATATACACTGGTGTACTTTTTTCCCTGATAGACTGTACATACTCGTTCTGGTCACACAAACTTACCAATTTCGACCCATTTTAGCACTAGTACAAGCACAGGTTCGACACTGCGCTGTGTCAGTAAGCAAATAGCTATCCGAAAAATTTTATACAGGTGCCCATCTACAATACAACAGCTACAAGAAGTTCGTGAAATTTTATTTATAGTCTGCTTATAAGTGGTCGAAGTCGTGCATGCGCACAAACTTTTTAGCGAGATTTTACAAACTGTGGTGCCACCTAGCGATCTAGTTCAAAATAGCACAGCCACTTTAAAAGTCTGTTTCTTCCTCCAACAAGAGGCCAAAGTAATTTGGTGAAGGCTGCACCGAATGACCCCGCACACACTGCACGCGCCGCCTAGTTGAGCCGCCGCGTGACACGCAGACAGACAGACAGACTGACGGACGGACGGACTGACAGACACCGCAAACATCGGTAACAATAGTCTGCATCTCATACATTCGATGCAGCCTGAAAACGCTCCACACAGCTTAACAATTGATCAACAAATGGCGAAGGTATGCTTGACTAAACGGCCGAACATCGCACTAGGTCTGTGCGACCAAAATTAGGCCATGAACATCATGACAAACAAACAAAATATAAAAAAGAAATATAATAACTCTCTTATTTTCGGTCTCGTCGCAGTGCGTAAATCGATCTCTCCACCAAACTTGGCATGTGTACCACTTTTTCCGTAGACAACTGCTTTGGGATCCGGCCTCTAATTTTTGCGCCAGGGACCCCCAATTTTCGTGGGTAGGGGAAATGACCCGATCGCGGTTTTTCGGTTATAAATGTCTGATTTATGAACCGAATCTCATGAAATTATAAACAAATATGGGGACTATACCTACACATAAACCCTGTGAATTTCAGGAATATCGATTAAGGGAGTCGCCCGGTCGAAAAAATTAGCGATTTCAACGATTTCAACCTTCGTTTCGGTCCGCTACGTCCGCCAAATTTGACCCCAATCGGTTCATTGGTTCGTGTTTGTGAGGCGAAAACCGAAAAAGTCATTTTAATACCCGCAGTTTTCTGTCAATAACAAGTGGATAAGAAAACAGTTAAAACTGAAAATGCCGTCTTCACCAACCGAGGCAACTTTACACAAACCGTTTTTACAGAAAAACCAATATGCAAAGTTACAGTAAATTTCAATCCAAATTCAACTGCCCAACGTTTAGTAATAGCAGTGAAAAATTTAAAATTATAACAATTGATTTCCACAAATGTATCTAAATTGGAAACATGTCATGTTGTTAAAAATTAATTTGCACCGAAACGCGAACCAAACGAATCTGAATCAGTTTTAATCAAGTTGATATAAAGCTTTTAACTGCGCGCAATGATACCTGTATATATTTTTCTTCAGTAAGTAGAAAATAACTTTTCTGTAAAATATACTCTGCGTAATAAAACGCAATAACTGGCGACTGCTGACAATTATACAGAGGCGCAAACTCCAGTAACGTGGGTGTGTAATACGAGCCAGAAATTTGTGCACGAAATACTGGAGTCGACGGAAGAAGAAAACGAGGCAAACCGAGACAAAGATGGACAAGAGACGCTGGGAAGGCTAATTTGTCCTGATTAGTCTGCTGACTAGTCGACTGGCACTGCAGATATGGTCTGTGCCACTGCAGTGGTTTTAACGTCAAACACACAACTGTGTGAACCCATGACGTGATTCAATCATGGGATCTCTCATATGCATGTTACCGCTTGAAAACTGCGCCCGAAGTGAGTCATCACTAATCATCTATAGCTGACAGCTCATCATCACCTTATGGCGCGGCCTATGACTATGACTAAGTAGGCTACTATGGATCAATATTTTGCGATGTAGGCCTTGTCAAGAATTTTTGACGCAGACTCAGAAATGTAGTCGTTACTGTCAGCAAAGAATGTGGTTGCTGATGGGTCTGCAAAAGCAGGTCATTACAGTTGACATTTCGCGCATATGCTTATACCCTACTCAAATCCTGTCAGTTCTGTATAGAACGTAGCAAAGCCGCAACGGTAACAAAATGCACTTGTAAGACAAGCACGAAGTCACATTCCTTAGTTGTTACACACTAATCCAGCGGCGCTATTGCCTATATGTAACGCTGAATAAAGAACTTCAGTCTTCATTACGTATTTTTAAGCGATGCGTTTAAAAGTCAGTCAACAACCGATCCCAAGAACAAAATGTAGCAACGAATAACGATCGGTGAATCAGTCCAAATCAGTATTGATGTTGTCTGTCTATTTTTGACTTCGCTGCTTCACTTCGTGTAATTAGCTCTATTCCTACAGAAATATTATTTGTTAGGATCAGTTCATTTTTAAACTGCAAAATGTCACTCATAGTCTCAGAAATTAAGCATCTATGACTTTATGTACTGCAAAAATCAGGAATGGCATCCCAATCAACAAACTGTCGTAGACAACTCACACCTGTCTATGATCGATTGACATCGACCAGTGCGCAGGACACATTGGGTTTTTTTCACCATAGTAAGCCAACCTGTAGCAGTAGCAACGCCCAGTATCGATTATTACCGCGTCGCCTACCTGGCTGCTGCACTGCACACTGCACAGCTATATAAACCCCTCGACGATAATAATAGGATGACATACACGGACATTAGACATTAACCACATTATACAATACTTGAACCATTATGACACCAGATGCCTACTCCACTTAAACATTTCTAGTGCTGTAGCGCATCATGTCGAACTATCGTTCGTATTCGCTCAATAGGCCCATTTTCAAACAGATAAAAATAATTGCAACGATACATGTAATGTGGACGTCATCTTTATAGCTCCCATATAAAACTATTTCCTTGGAATCCTAAACGGAAAGTCAGCTTACGTGTTTAAAAGGCACACAAGATCACAAAGACTTTTGTGAACTTCTTTATCAGTAGAAAGTTGTAATAATGCTGTATTTGTTATAATTATATGAGCAATAAATCAAGAAACGTCGAAATGATAACGAAAAAGTTAAACACAAGTAATGTTGCAAGACAATCGAAAATTCCCATCTTAAAATTGTCAACACTTCCTGTGCGAAAAAAACATACAGGTAAAAGGCTTTGCCTACCCACCTCTAAAATGTTTTCGCCGTTTTTATATCGCAATTAACTGTTATGTGGCATATTAACCGCTGATCACTCACTTCGTGGTAAAACCACGCATTGTAGGCTAACGCGAGTAGAACTGTCTTCGTCCATAAGTTACTTGAACCTCTCAGCGTGCACTGTTCGCATGCATAATAAATGACAATCGAAGTCGTTGTTAGTCGTCTTAATGAAGTCAAAACCGTAAATGGTATTGAATTATCTATGATGCTACTGTCGAACACGTTCTACCGGGTTGCTTACGTGAACAAATTTTGAGACAACTGGACGCTCAAATGCATTAAGCCTAAAACTCACAGTTAAAGTATATATTCAAAGAAATAATATTCAAATATAAAATACAATGTAAGTGAATATACACGTGAACGTACATTATTGCTGTTGTTATTATTATTTTATAGCCTACCAGGATAAAGCGTTATGCGTTCTTTAGAGTTCACTGTGAAACGCACTATGATTAAGCTGTTTCGCACCTATGACAGCGGTATAATTAACAGCTGTATGTCGCATTTCGGTTTTCCTACAGTAAGCGAACTTGTTGG
>Ga0126335_1002192_pt1 | contig 11547 bp, 7 predicted proteins | sample OlaspJWI45metaG_FD_108409 | JGI IMG/M metagenome (GOLD analysis project Ga0126335, IMG submission 108409) | Marine gutless worms symbiont microbial communities from Oahu, Hawaii - Olavius sp. 1 OAHU.JWI-45 metaG | ecosystem: Host-associated > Annelida > Digestive system > Unclassified | place...
AAGCAAAACATGAGAACTGAATGTAGCATGTGCTGATAAATTAATATGAAATGCAACCTCCGGAGATGTAGCTTTATTCCAAGCTCCTTAATTGCAGCCATAATCTTTGCTGAGTCACAGTACTTATCTTTTGTGATGACTACTTTACCACTATAGGCAAACTCAATGATAACACTGATGGTGGCAAGTTGCATGCCGGGAAGTAGGATGGTGTGCTGCAGCGGCTGATCGTTGCTCATTAGCACCTGCTTAAACACGTGACTTGCAGCGGCCAGCACAGCGCTGTGAGCCTTTACTTGTCCGTCATCAGCTACTACCACTGTGTCACACAGATAGCCAGATTTCTGAAACTCAAGCAGAGTTGCTGACAGTTCCTGCATACTTGCAGCTGGATCTAGGTTTTCACCTGAAGCAAACCAAATAACGAGCAATGTCAATTGTCATCTCTTAACATACATAACAAGTGCCTACAATAATGTAGTAATGGTCGTATTGAAGTGAAGCCATCTAGTGAATGAGTAAGAACATCACCTGTGACAGACAAACAGATGCCCATGCTACGGGATCATCAATTGCAATAGTCTGCATCTCATGCATTTGATGTGGTCTAAAATTTATAACCATATACTGTTACATGCCCTGCTGGATTAAACAAAAGGAACATGGCTCATCTAGGGGAATATCGATTATTATGATAAACAAACACGTAATCAGTTAGGCTACACAATAGCATGTACAAAGAGTGTCCCAGTAAGTTATTGCTATATACAATAAGGCCAACTGAAAAGAGGGAAAACAGCGGCAACTAAAATAGCAAACAAAAACGCAACAGCATACGCAGCCACATGGGTCAGTAGTGCTGGTCAGGAACGGCAGACTCCGCGACGAACAGCGGCGGCTTCAGTGAACCAAGTGACGACCGTTAACGACGGGAACTCATCAGCGAGACGACGTCTGTGACAACTCGTCAGTGTGACGTCGACTGGTCAGCACCCATCATGGTCGTCGAACCTGACACCATGCACGTTAGAGATGAACAGCAATGTGCAGGGCCCCTCACTCTGGTGACACGTCACTCCAATACAAGACTCATCTCCTTCAGCTCAAATCAGCACTACAGCCGAACTTCAGTAGCAGAAAGTTTGCATTACAGCGCGGCAGAACTTTCTGTCAGTTCACTGTTCGACTGCAGACAGTAAAACTGTTGAACGTGTTGTCTTAACGTTCCTCAGAAAGTCAAGTGACTATCATGCGCAATTCAGACAGCCAGCCCAGACACATAGGTGCACAGGAGAGCCCGCACCGGCAGCCAAGAACAATGGGTGCACTCCGCACGACACACTTCAGTAGAATCTGGACAGCGGCCCACAGAAAACTAAAACACGTGCCACAACGACAGGCAAACAACGTCTGTAAGACGGGTCGAAAAATGGGCCTACAACAATACATATCACTCACACATAAAAATGCCTGCTGAAAAAAAAGATATGACAGTGATAAGACACTTTGCTGGTGACATTTCTTGACTCAAGTTCAGTTTGTTTGCACTAAATCAAACCTGAGTGCTCACTGCATGCAGTATTGTAACAAACTAACATGTAAAATATTTGCATGTTACTGGTAATATATTTTTGTGAAGATTTCAGTCAATGGTGAAGTCTTGAAAAAAGACATTTGCTGCTAACAAACACTATTTTGACTGGAGCTGAAGTTGATCAGATATCTTGTGCACTGTTCATACTTGATGAAGTGAAATTGGATGTAAGAAGGAAATTTCACCGACGTTAATCTATATATGTATAAGGCACTTTGTGTGTATGTATGTTAGCTTATAACTCAGGAATGGATAGGGCAATTGCTCCGGGGCACCCCAGGAATGATTTTGGGCACAAAAAAATTGGGGGTCGTGGGCCAGAAAATTTACTTTTGTTTGCTGCTGCACTGGCGTAGGCTTACTAGGTGTACTAGGAAGCCCTAGTCTAGAGCTGGACTGGGCGGGCAGAACAGCTAGTTTGTTAATAGCTGATGAAACATTATTAATGTTTATCATTAGGTGATGAATAATTATATTGCCAGACCATCTATTGGCCCAAAGTAGTCCAAGCGCAAACTCATGTTTGAATAATACCGGGTGCAAGCCCGGTAGTAGGCCGTAGTGTGCCCACAGTAAAATCACCCGTGTGCACGTACTGAGTTGGCCGTTGCCTGTACGGACTAGTCTGTACTTTTTGTGGGTGAAGGAAGTGCTGTCTCCAAGTAACGGAAGTATCACACAGAATGTCACACAGAATAGCGCTGTAATTGGTCAGAAGTGACGGAAGTACTGCTACACAATAGCGCTGTGATTGGTCAGCTAATCACACAATAGCTCTGTGATCGGTCGGGCTAAAAATCAATTCAATTGTTATAATGGTAAAAAATACTTTATTCTGGTGTTTTAGATAGATAAATAACAAATAAGCTGTAACATGTGCCTAAAGATTAGATCTGTGCTCACATTTTAATAAAAATGCTACAAGTACATAATATATTACTAAAGATGTGTAACTTATCTAATATTCTACAAACAGCCAACATAATACTTTAAAACATTTCCCTGTCGCCATCTGGCGACCGTCGATAAACGTTTTGTGACATTACAACGCATTCGAATTGTACGAGTCACTTCAACCTTATGATAGAAAAAAAAACAAATCGACATATAGAAGCAACGAGAAACAAGACGCCAAAGTAATTTAGAGATAGCCGCATCGAATACGAGCTGCAATGAGGCGCTTCTAATGAGCTTCGCTCACGGGCCGCTGCACCTGGAGTTTAGGTTTCCTAATGGGTTATATCATGGTCACAAGAGCATAAAAGTGGAAGCATGCAGGTATATGCTCTCCTGGGACACGGTTTAATTGATTTTGTATATGAGTAAATGCGTAAGATTTTAATAGTGTAATGATATTCACAGCAGCTGTATAAAAAAGAGTCAAAGTAATTATTTTTCTTCATTTAAATTTATGTGCATTTTCTGTGCTGGTTTATTGTCACATGTAGTGAACACTTGAATGTATTTCAGTGTGTAGTGCATAAATTTAGCACACGTCAGCAACTTGTGTGGTCGCAGCATCACTTAAATATGACGCAATATGTCATTCCATCTAACTGTACTTGTTGTCCCTTGTATATGTGATAACCTTCAGTAAATGAAGTTTGTATTGAGCTAATAAGTTTACATGTGAATGTGTGTAGATTTTCATCACCTGAGCTGCTTCAAGATTCTTCGTGTCCTGCCTCTTCTGCATCACTTGCGCACAATACCAGGGTCTGTCTGTACAGTGTTATCAATGGTTGATGGATAACAAATCATTCTGATTGTGAATAATTTTTAAGCATCTCTGCAGTGACATGTATTTAGCAAGCCCTATGTCTCAAGCATTATTTAAGACTGATAAATTAGGCCACTTCAAGGCACAATACAGAAACCTGGTGATACTTGCGACATCGTAATTCACACCCTTGCACTGTGTTAAAACAAACACAAGATAAGATGAGTAATAAATGTGTAGCCCTGTAAGGAAATGCAATGATAAACTGTTGTGCTGGTGCAGTTTAAGAGCATTCAAAGGAATGGAAATCCTCGTTGATTCGGTGCTGAAATCTATTCCAGGTATTATTTTGTGGCATGCTTGCACCCTACAGTGAATGGAAGATAAAACCTAGAGATGGTGCTTAAGTTATCTCCAGCGTCATTGTGTTCTCTTAACTCTCAGTTTCTAACCATTTTGTAGAAGTTTAAGTTGACTGTAAAACAATCCTGTCATTTTATAACACATCCGTTTTGGATGTCATCACTCATCACTAAGGTACATTGAGATGGTAGTAGTTGTTAATTGTTTGTTCCAGATCCAGCCTTAGCAACCGTTGCATGGCCGGTTAGGGCTATGGGCCTAGGGTTAGGGGAGTCCCTAGCAACGGTTGTTGAGGCTGGATCTGGAACAAACAATTAACAACTACTGATGGTCGTTTCATTACCTGCGCGCATGCTGCGAGCAGGTATTGTTTTTGGTGGCATCTGTCTTTGTGTGTCTGTCCGCATAACATATCGAAAACTGCTGATCAGAAATTGATGTAACTTGGTAGGAATATTAACCATGTTGACTGCTAGAGGACGTTGGAAGCTGGTGACATTTGACCTTTGATCTTTGAGCTATTTTCGTAATAATAAGGTTATTTAAGCTCTAACTTTTGAACGGCTTGACCTAGTAATCTGTTTATGTCCCGGTCCAGTTCAAGGTCATAGAGCCAAGGTCAAAGTCATGGCAGCAAAAAAGGGCTACAAGCAGGTTTGTGCTCCCCTTGGACACAGTGTAATTAAGAATTTGAGACATGCTAATACCAGGCGCAGCCTGGCCGGGCTGGAGGCCCGGCCGGGTTGCGGCCATAGTAAACTCGCCCGTGTGTGCGCATAGTAGGTTGCCGCTGACTAGTGTGCAATTTATAAGAGTGACGGGAGTGCGTCACGAATATGCGTCACGAAAAAGCGTCACGAAAAAGTGTAACGAAATTACCACAAAAATCGATGTTGCGCGAGTTTGCTAAGGCCTCTGAAGCTGAAATTTGAACACGCGTTCGTCGTCGGTATTTGACGTCTTTTGCTGGTCTCCATTTTGTAAATGAGCCAGGATTGGCAGAATTAGATGCTGCCGAAGGTCGGCGAAACAGACGGCTGTATCTAAAAGGGGGCAACAAAAACGGCGGAAACACTATAGCGATGTGATTGGTCAAGCTAAAAATAGATTATGCAAAACAGGCACGCCAGGTCATTGCCGAGACTGGGCCGACCGGCCAGCTCCACTACGACGGCATGGCAAATGGCGGCCATTTCTTCCGTCCCGAAGACAAAGACGAATTGGACTTTTCGGAACCTGCAATGCTCTTTTATGCCCAAGAGTCAACCGCCTGAATGACATGGAATACAACCATAACCTTCGACCATGTTCCAGCGCGTTGATTCATGTGTCCTCTGATCTCTACGTCGCTTCGAATGAGCTCCACTCTCCGGGCGTGCGCCCGGAGTTTAGGTTCCCTAATATAATGGGTTATTGTCTTGTCTCTATACCATTGTCTTGTCACATAACCCCATCTGGTCCATGTCAACCGTCAGTTTCAACTGGGCAGCAGCTGTGTGTCCAGATTATGAAGCTCGTACTTGTAGGTGTAATAAATGTGTTAACTTTGAACTTGAATGGAATGTCTCCAGGGAAAGTACAGTAGCCTACAGTTGCATCCAATGGCAGTGACTGCTGAGCTAGCTTGAGAAAGTCAGGCTGGGTGACCTAGCCTTTGGTTGTGATCAGGGTTGGTTAGTAGTATATGTCTCTACTCTGTAGACTCTACGTGCAAGATTAAAAGTCTCGATGTCTGGCGGCTGCAATGTCCATGAGCCTGGTTAACAGACATGCGCACACACAGACGCCATTTGGACAGCTTCTGTGTTATTAGAGTGTTTCTAACAGCTGGTGTTGTGTGTGGTGGACGTGTGCAGACATGATGAACATCGCAGTGCTGTTGATCATTGTACTCGTCATTCTCTCAGTTGCTGCTGTCAACATTCTCTCATACGATGTGCCTGACGTTTACGGCAGTTTTGGAGAAGGTACAAGTCTGCACATCGAATACTCATAGGTGTTGAGCTTGCCATTGCTGAGCATAGAAACAGTTCAAGAAGCTCATACATGAAATAAGATAGGCTTCAGAGATTACGGCTAAGCCTAAGTACACTGCAGCATATTGATTATTGACCCCATATGAGGGCCCTGGGTGACATCTTAGCATACCAGTAGTTAGCTTAGGCCCAGCTGAATGCTTTTACTGCTCATGTGCACATTTAATCCAGCAGTTTTGAAATTAATGCCATTTTACTGATCAGTTGCTCTTCTTGTGTTCTTGCTGTAAGATATGGTGCAAAACCAACGTGGGTGTTTTTTAATAGAGAACACAGTATATATATCAGACAGAAAGCAGCTAACCATTTAAGTTTGTATATGCAAGCAGTTTGTGTGTTTTTACTTTTTAGCTATTTTCTATTTCTTCTCCCATCTGACGCTGGACGGCTTTGTCGTGCTGTATGACGAATTTGGAGTGAGTCTCAATAATTCTGTTCCTGTTACTTTGCTGTGCTTGTTTGCAGATCAGACATTACACAACTTCTGTAGCTAATATGTTGCATTATGTCAGATGCCATCACCATTGTTTTTGCTGTCGTACGGTTTTCATGTTTAGAGTTATGAACTGTCAACTTGTTTTTAAATGAATATACAATACAATACATTACCATGTTTGTCTTAATGTCTGTCATTTTCTGTTTTATAACTTCTGTATAATCGTTTTTGCTCTGTCTTATATTTGCACTTGGTATATTATCTTTGCTTTTCAGTTTTCTCCTCTGTCACTTTTTGACGATTAAATCGTAATGATTTGATGCATATAGCAAAGTGGCTATATCTGGCCCATTACAACTTTGGCTCGTTAGATGCTCGTAGTGGGCCATGTAGCCAGAAATTATAACTTCGAAGTTTAGGGATTGGTTCATCATCATCATTTGTTTGTTCAGAAACAGATACAGTATAGTAAGAGAATAAAAACATGGACTCTGAACAAGACACACCAGGCTCCTGACAAGCTCTTATGGTGGCCTTTAAGAAAAAAAACACACACAAATACACAAAATATGCCAAATGTACAAAATATAAAATACATATCATAATATGTTGTTATCGAGGTTATCGAGTTAAGGCTAGTTTGACGGAGCTGGACACTGCACAATGCTTCAGCAGTGCCATTGAGTTACTGTAATCCAAGCTCATGTGACGGAGCTGGACACTGCACAATGCTTCAGCAGTGCCATTGAGTTACTGTAATCCAAGCTCATGTGAAAATCATGCCCTGGCAAAGTGAAATTACACTCACATTATTGTGGATGCTAAATGCAACAGTTCATACTTTCTGAGTACCAGTACTTTGTTATTAACTTTCTTGTGATTTAACAAAAGACACTGGGTATGCATAGCATTCAGAAGGACATTGTACTACTGTAACCGTCGCTGTGTGTGGCAGGATGCAGACGTGCATGTTAAGATGATTGGTGCATTTCTCATACTTATTGACATCGTTGTTGGCACGTTTATTTTCATCAACCTTATCGTTGCTGTCGCTGCCAACACTCTTGTGAGTATTTCTAATAATAAATAAATTGTGTTCTCCAGTTCCAGTTTCGGTGGAGATAAAGTTGTCCTTTGTAGAACCAGGCCGCTGATGGGCCCGTAGTCCATCCCTTAGTAAAGCCCCTGGTATTTCTTACCAGGGTACTATGAAAACGTCTATGAGGATGTTAAAAACCTCAGGAGGTCTCTAACTGTTATGTGGTACTTCTTTCTGTTTCGTCAGGCGCTTCTGTTGGGCACCTGAGGGTTTCTTCTTTCTTTGAACCATGACTGGTTTGCCTGTCAGCTACAAAGAGCTGAGTTCTTGCGGAAGGGTTTCCACGAGGGGCCCCTCTTCCAAATGTTCCCTCTTTCACTCCAGTCCATCATCAGTAATCATATGAGGCCACGGAGGTTGAGGGGTGCGTGGTTTGGTCGCAGTGCCAGGGAGGTTATGTTTTGTCGTTTGGTTTGTCTGTCAGCAAGATTACTCACAAACTTGCAGATAGATTTTCATAAAGTTTTTGAAAGGGGCACCAGTCTTGGGACAAGAATGTGTCAGTTAGATTTAGGAGGTGCTATGTAAGGTCAAGAAATTTTATTCCAAGTTGTTTGATTTAAGGTGATTTAGGCCCCAACAAGAGCAGATGTCAATTGCACTCAGGCTGTCCTTTTGCAGTCAGAGTATCTTCTATCTGCTTTCAGTACATTGCAAGTTGAGTCGTCTCATAGGTGATCACGAAATCGCGTCACTGAACCTATTGTACAAGGCATACTCAAGTGTGTTCTGACTGTAGAGTGCTAAGCAGTTAGGCCGAACACGTAACTCTATGGTCATCGGTGAGTTTTCTCTGAGTGCAAGCTAGCTGATCTTCGGTTGCAGGAAAAGTATCACTTTGAGAGAATTAAGTATAAAATGCGACGTACAAGGAGTATGGTTTTCAATTAGCCTCATCATTAACATTAATAGGCTACACTTCTATAACAACTGAATAGTATATTTTAACATTTTTGATGACACATTCCCAGATGAGATGCCAGATCATCCCGTAAGCAAAATTTCGGCAGTTCAGGGTGGTTCAAGATAGATAAACTCCGGACCATCCCGTACAGGTATCTGAAGATGCTGTGACGTCATCAAAGCTGGTTCATACTGCCAGGATAAGACCGAAAGTGTCCATGTGGCCTTCGAGAACACTCCATGCTGGCACCGGCATTCTGCAAGCTTTCCATGATAAAGTTCGACTCCTGTATTGTCGTGGTCTCTACACGACACAGCCGGACATTTTCGCTGTTTTGTTCCAGGATGCTCTGGAACAAAAATTAAACATGTTTCATTCTCCCTGATAAAGCTGGATAATCACTGACCAGGCATCAAGCCGGTTTCTACGTGTTATTGCGTTTCTAGTATTATTGCCACATTGTCCTGGATCACGCATTTGGGATAATCCAGGATCTCATCTGGGAATGTGTGAAAGGGGGTTAACCGTTTGAAAAGTTTCTCTGTTCTGTTATACGTTAATGTCGTGGTATAGGAAGAAATGACGGAAGAGAAGACAGCCATTGATGAAGAGAAAAAGAAACAGACAGAACTCGATCTACAAGAAATGACGGCTGAGGACCTGGCTGCCGGTGAATTTCTGCTGTGGTTGATAACAAGAATCCAAATATTTTGAAATATTACAACCTTAATGTGTAATGTAAAATATAATAGTATTTAACGGGCAATGAAAAGAACACTAGTTGTCAGCTTAGTCTGTGCTATCTCAAGAATTCATTTCCAGTCGTTGAGCAGTGAGCATTAACAACAACAGGCCAAAATGATTTGGCTAAGGCTGCACCAAATGACCTCCACACGGTAAAGCCGAGATGAGCTGCGACAGACAGACACCGTGCGCACATCGGTAACAGTAGTCTGCATGTCATGCATTCGATGCAGCCTAAGAAAGCTTGCTCTGAAGTGTCAACAAAATTCTGACGGGCGGACACACACAGACAAATTAATACCCAGCATTGCTGTTATAGTTGATGTAGTATACCAGTGTCTTTTGTATGTCTCAGTATGCATGGAGTCAAGTTTTTTTACTGCTATCGTAAATTGCTGTCAGCGGAATGTTAATTGGTGTGTCATTGTTGTCTGACTGGCAGATGTAAACCACAATGTCCCGGTGATGCTGTTTGATAAGTTTCATCATAATGTTAATCTTCTCAAGTTTCAGAAACCCATCCAACTTATGGTCAGTATCATTTACACTTAGTCTACAGTGGAACATTTTACTAGCAAAACTGGGCTACATCTAATCATTCCTTTGTATACGAGTGATGCAATGCTTTAGAATTTAGCATGGTACTTACCAAACTTTTCATTGTGCATCCAGGTAGATTTAACATTCTTCATTTTTTAACTTATTTGGTCCAATAGTCTGATTACGCTGCATGTATGATTGTCATTGGAAAGCGCATATCAGGCATAGCAGTTTCTGTGAGTTGACTTTTGAATGTCCTATACACTCTTCCCTGCTGAACTGTGGCCTAGGTTGTGTTGTTGGATGTCAGCTTCATTTCAGTCATGTAACAAGTTTGTCTTGGTCGACCTCACTGTGGTACCAGATATTGCTGTCCCGGCTGCCTGTGTGGATCACTTTAACCATATGAGAGATATAAGCCTCATTTCTTTCAACTGTGTCGGTGCAGCATCCATAGTTAATGAAGCTGTTGATAACTTCTACATCCTAACTGAATAACATCATGCTATCTCATAATGTTCAAGAGATTCATCTGCAAAACTGCTAATCAGCATCTTAGCACGACATGCGTCGGAGCATGTGATGCTTATGCCATGAGCATAATGTTTGTCTGTAATGTCGGTGAACTGTGATCACATAGTGCAAATAAATGTGGCAATCGGCACGTGATAGGATAGGGTGATCCTTTGGCTACCTGCGTGCAAAAGCCGACCTGGATCGTAATATCGTGCGATCCGGAATTCCTATTGAAGTGATGGCCCCTCTTGAAATAAGGCCTGTTTTGCACTTTGCAGCTTGCTAGTTTGCTTATTTTAGTAGTAGTCTTCCTTGCAATTGGCGTTGGTCACGGGTGAAAGTTATTATTCGAGTCAGAATTATTTCAACGATCTTCTGTCAGGTAGGTATGCATTTATTAAGTTTTGGCGTGTAAGGTGGAATATAACTGGTAGCCATCGAAGTTATGCAAAATTTTACAGTAACCCATTTTTTTCGGAATGCAGTGACGGGTCTAGTGTAGTTTTGCACCCCCCTTGGGTTCTCGTTGTGTCAGGTAAAGATTCACACCGGTCGACTTCCAGTTTATGGTTAAGGATATAGGGCTAGGTTAGTGTGTCGATTGGTTCGCATGTCGCGCTATCTTAGCATCTCTGCTAAGTGTCTTGTTGAACCATGTTGCAGGACTTCAAAGGACTGTCTGTTGACAAACTGGAGAAGTACTTTATGCTGTTGGCTGCGCTGGATGAGAACTTGGCAGAATACAAGAACATCAAAAATGATCTAGAACAGGTGGATGAACTGCTTTCAGTTCCATTTCACTTCATCTGCATAAGTCTCATCACATTTTAACATTTATACATAATGTCTTTGCTTCATATATAGCACGGAAATTAGCAGCAGACGGACTGTATATATACATAGGCCAACATTCAATCCACTGACATAATTAGATCAGTTTCATAAGTATGTATACAATATGACATGCAAATACTTCGCGGGTGATCAGATAGCTGGCTTAGTTTCGTCAGCATTTTTCAGAACAGGCAATGTGTCAGTTACCAGAAAAGCCTAATTGTAGAAGCGCTCAGATATGGCACGCATTGTCAATTGATCAGTTTTACCTGCCACCCAGCATTTGTGCAGAAATTAGCCACATGCTTGATACCGTGACATTGTAGTCTAGTGAGCACTTGGATGTTAAAGTGGCTTTGTGCACTGTTTATGACAACAACAACAACAACAACAACAACAACAACAACCGTTTAACAGCCTTTGTTCCGGGACTACCCGGGTAGGCCGGTACCAGAAGAAACACTCACCTACTTACCCATCCTGATCATCGGACAGCCTTTAACACCTTTCTCCATTTACAATGATCCATAGCATCCACTTTGTTCAGTTTACGTGTTTTGCAGTCCTCTCAGACAACCTCTTTCCAGGTCCTCTTTGGTCTTCCCCTTTGTCTAGGGCCCTCAACTTCATAATCCATACATTTCTTCACCCAATCATCATCTTTTCGCAGAACATGCCCATACCAACGCAGCCTGTTTTGCTGCAATACCAATGCTATGTCATCTATACCTAGTCTCTCCCTCAACTCCTTACTTGGGAGT
>Ga0126335_1002193_pt1 | contig 11546 bp, 9 predicted proteins | sample OlaspJWI45metaG_FD_108409 | JGI IMG/M metagenome (GOLD analysis project Ga0126335, IMG submission 108409) | Marine gutless worms symbiont microbial communities from Oahu, Hawaii - Olavius sp. 1 OAHU.JWI-45 metaG | ecosystem: Host-associated > Annelida > Digestive system > Unclassified | place...
GTTATTTATCTATCTAAAACACCCGAATAAAGTATTTTTTACCATTATTTTAATGTTTACGGAAAACACCTGTTAGACATGTAATTTTTTGTAATGACCACCGTACTCAAGAATATTTTCTTTATCGCTTTAAACTGATTACTTACTTGCGTGTGACAAGATTTCGTAACAGTCAAAAAGTACAGACTAGTAAGCATCGGCAACGGCCAACTCAGTACGCGCACATGGGTGATTTTACTATGGGCTACGCCCGTAGGCCTGCGGCCTAACCGGGCTGCGCCCGGTATAAAATGCCATGGATGCGAAAATTGTCCTAGTCTCATAATCTGAAGAAATGCAGTTTCGTTCTTGATTTTTACATTTTGTTCTTGCTTCGAGCACTGGAAAACTCCAAGATCAGTGCGGTGCCGCGTAATTAATGTATCACATGCTACTATGATGAACAATGAACACGACGAGTGTAGCGGCTACAGCTGCTGTTAAAAGCTACACGAACGTTAAACCTGACGAGGATGTTAACCCGTTTAATGGTTTTGGGGGTGAAACTTGATGTCAAGGCCGTCTGGTAGTAATACTGAAAGTTGGCGAGGCGGCCCTTGTATCGCGTCAATTGACGATGTTCAGTATTGCTTTGTTTTATTGTTTGCGGGTTTTCCACTCCCAAAACAGACACAGGCGCCATATTTCCAGGTAACTTCTTATTACAAATGATTTATCACTGCGAACGTTATTTTATTTGAAATACGTTTTAGTTTCTTGCAAAATAAGTTTATTCGGTTTCCACACTGTTGATTACTCGTGGGGCGTCATTTCTGCGTTTAATCTTTTTCGGACGCGTCGGTTGAGCCACTTATGCGTTAATGAGATGTAAGATCCGTTCCGTCATAACCATTAGTTATGCAGACGAAGCTGATCCAATTTCGCTCTGGGTGGCCAAACGTCAGTGTTTTTCTCGACGAGGAGTGAGTTTTCACACAGGACGACGACTATGCGGCCGTCGGCGTCAGAGCTCATCTGATGCTTGAGCTTGTTACCGACACCATCTAGCCCTTCGCACCCAGTCACAGCTGATGTTCCGAGCACTTGCACTAGCGCTGGCACGTGGCCGGCGGTCGAAAGACGAGATGCATATAAACTCGTATAATATACTCGTCGCACAAAATTGTCTTAGACGACGTCGTCGCCGCCGCCGTATTCAATCTAGTTTTAACTCGGCCGGTCAGCACGCCGTCGCCGGGTCACCGTCGAAAGCCGATTAGTGGCGTGTTGCTGCCGGCTCGAAGGCTGTCGCAGTCGATTAGAGCTGTTCTGCGTGAGCGCAGCATCAACGACAGTGGTACGCCACAGCCGGACATCGGGCTGGCGTCGTCGTTTTATCCGCTTTGCCAAATGAAAAGCATCGTTGCTTCGCTGCAGTCAACGAATGCTATCTCAGTGCACGAGCCCACGCGGCCACAGTTCGACCGATTTGATTTGGAAAATGACTAAATCGCATGTCGACTAATACCCGTCCGGCCAGCAGCTTATACTGTTGCAAACTAACAACCAGAAACTTTCTCCGCTTTCGTGAGCAGTATTGCACAGCTTCACAAATAGGTGTAAAATATACAGTGTATGACAAGATACTAGTGTGTTTTTAACTTTATATTAAACGTTTCAGACTGGGTATGACATTTCGCACCCTCCCGTCAGGTATCCCACTTGAAGTTGTTGCTGATAATCTGTAATTTGGATTAAATTTACAGTGTGTCCCCCAAAAAACTTCACACGTTTAACTCTCTATAACTTTGTCAAATCTTAACCGATTTTTTAATTTTTTTTCACCGCTGGAAAAAGTATGAAATTTTCTATATAACAACTGTGCCTTTGTCTACTAAAATATTTCACATTATTGACTAATAAATGCACTCAAAATGTCTTACAGATGCATGCACACATAGAGGAATTAGAATCGGCACATTTTAAAATGTACTGTGTTTGCATTTTCTTTCATAACTGCAGCATATTTGAACTTTTAATTTCCCAAGGTAAAATAGCAACATGCTTAAGTTGAAGAAGGCTTAACGTAGCAAATTTCATAGACTTTCCAGCGGCGGAAAAAGTTGAAAATCGGTTAAGATTTCACAAAATTAGAGAGAGTTAAACGTGTGAAGTTTTCTTGAGACACAGTGTAGAATCGAACTTGAAAGAAGTGCAGGTTTATTCGTCAAAAGAAGATATAGGCCTAACAATACAATATCAACGCGTAGAATACAGATTCTACTTTGGAACTTGCCAATGGAGACAAAATGCGAGGAAGAAAGTACTATTTGTCGGGGAAATGAGAACTATTTAATCGAACCGATTATATGAGAGGTTGAACTTGATCGGCGGTGCATGACGGCGGCTAGCAGGTCGGGTCGTTCACACGATGTCGACTCTACTCGACATAAACACAGTAGCGATGTCATCGCGCCCGATACATACGCACAGCGGGCGTGGATTAGCAACGTGCAACGGTCAAGATTACTGGTAATGCGCTGAGCGATCGTCGCCCGTGTGCTGGCACTGCGACCGAGCTCTCCGAGCGCTTGATTGATCTGTCGTCGGCGAATTTCGTGATTCAATCTCTCAGAGCTGCCGACTGACTCAACTCACTCGGTCGCCGTCGTCAGTCCATTGACAACTACATTGATTTCCGAGACTTCGGCGGTCACGCCCGCACGTACACGGCCGGCCGAGAGAGAAACTTCCGATTGAAAGTTCGTACAAATCGCGTTGTAAGCACGCACGTATTCCATTACATGCAGCTATAGACCGTGCAACTGCCGTAGCTGTTCGACGCCAAAAGGCCAGTTTCGTTCCGCATTTTCCTGTTTCTGCACCACGCTATGTACAGTTTCACTGTAAAATTCGCAAAAGAGCAAAACGTATGAATTCGTAGTTAATAGTTGCTAGTTTCAAGCAGTTGGTTGACTGATAGCAAACGGTGCTTTCAACGCAGATCGAGTATGTAGGCTTATCGTCGTATCTATACAAAATGATAGCCGGGAATGACAGATATGAACAAACAGAACTACCAAAACATATTTTAAGCTTGCATTCTATCGAATAGCAGCATTGCCTATAACTTTGGGCCATTTTAAAATCATTTTTGCTCTTGTCAAAAAGGATGAAAGCGTGTCGGCTACAGCTCTACGCTGCAGCTAAGAATAAAGAAGAAAACCCCGTCTTAATATTGTTCAAACATTTAGGAAAATATACACCAATACCAACAAATACTAACAAAACAACTGCGAGTGGAAAATGTATCACTGCTGCATTCAGTGTTAGTGTTGTTAGATAGATAGACAGACAGACAGACAGACAGACGCGCGGCCTTCTATTCGGCATCCAGGTGAAATCAGTTTCGGTCTATGTACTTAAGTTCTCGTTACAAGTTAACATATAAGATGTGATAATTTTCTATATTTAACGTCAATATTCATGGCAACACAACTTCTCAAGAGATTGGTCAAAAGTTGGATGACAGAGTGATCATTCTGAAGCACCGTTATAGTCCGACCTTTGCTCTTCTTGTGTCGTCGACGTGTCGAACTGTACAGCTACAGAAGTGAGCACAGCAGGACCGACCGACCGACCGACGACGTCACACGGGCCGACGATGTCTGTCAGTTGGTTGAAATCAATGACCGTCACCCACCCGCTTAAGTCCATTTATTCACTCTCCTCCTCGTCGTGACTTCGTTTTCAGCAGCTGACTCCCTCGTGGCCGCGCTATCCCCGGCAAAGATGACGTGACGGCATCGTTCGATAAATTGGGATACGCTTACAGTGGCGGCAACGGCTTGCATTAAGTAAACACTGGTGACCGAAACGAGTCACGGATGAGTCAGTCTGCGGATGCACGGCGAAGCGTAACCAAGCACCATCTAAACGCAGTAGCAGCAGCAATGGCGGCGGCGGCGGAAGCGGCGACGATAAGACGATGATGACGTCACGACTGCGACATCAAGGAGACGCGACGGTGCGTTAAAAAGACTACCACCATAACGCTCGACTGAACGACGAGCTGTGTCGCTCCTTCCAGCGAGCGACGAGATCTGTCGGCAGACTGTCCGCTCCTGACCCGGCTACTAGCTGTAACGATCAACCTCGGCTTCAACTGATGCACATAATACGTGATTGCTAGTATATGTATAAATTGTTATCTCTAGTGCACCTTCGCATATCTGGCCTATAGTCTGCGCTTTGATTTTTATTAAAGTTGAGAAATTTCACTGCTGTTGCGTGTAACGTGGCATTCAGGTTAGCTTGTTAGCATGTTATCGCTATCACCGTCATCACAGTTTATTGACGCGGTTAGACTTCTGTCCACAGCATATAGTTAATACCAAAGACTATCTTGCAAACCATTTTTTCTCGGACACAGGTCGACAACTCAAGAGTTCACTAAATACGTACAATGCCAGTAAGAACTCAGACGCGCTGTTGCAAGTGTCCACTGTCATTGAAGTCGACCTAAAGAGAACATGAGCTCTAGGCAACCAGTTCGCTCCATACGGCGTACGTTTTGCAGCTCAGTAAAATTAGGCCAACGTGTTGTAGGCCTATGGAAAATGATACGCAATTCTATCTTATTAGTAGAAAATAAAGAAAACTGCTGCATACAACCGATGTTTAATAACCAACTTCGTCTGCCTTTGTGTACTATGCGTGGACTGGACGGGTGTGTCGCAATATTGTGTTACAGTCATAAAGATCACATATGCCTCTACTGCAGACAGACGACAATACACGACGACGATGTGCTCAGTCGCCAGTGTTACTGCCACACTGCTGTGCTGTATATAGCGATAGACCGACGTTGAATCATACTATTGCTTATCGAGTAACGGCGTTGCGCACATCGACGAATTTATGGTACAGTTTAGTACCGTGATGGCCGTACCGTCTTGGTATTTAACTAGCCAGCAGAACGGACCGGACGGCCCATCCTTCAGTAAGTAGGAGCAATGAATACTGGCGAAGCTCACGACTACCGTTAGTGAAGACAACGAGTCCTCCGATGTTTTGTTATCAGAAGTACGTCGTACTGTCCTTCCACTGTTTCCAGTTTCGGTGGAGGCGAAGTTGTCCTTCGTAGAACCAGGCCGCAGATGGGCCCATAGTCCATCCCCCAGTAAAGCCCATGGTATTTTTTACCAGGGTACTATGAAAACTTCCGTGAAGATGTTAAAAAACTCAGGAGGTCTCTAACTGCTATATGGTGCTTCCTTCTGTTTCCTCGGGCGCTTCCGTTGGGTGCCTGAGGGTTTCTTCTTTCTTTGAACCATGACTGGTTCGCCTGTCAGCTGCAAAGAGCTGAGTTCTTGCGGAAGGGTCCACACGAGGGGCCCCTCTTCCGAATGTTCCCTCTTTCACTCCAGTCCATCATCAGTAGGCTAATCAGATTTGGCTACGGAGGTTGAGGGGTGCCTGGTTTTGTCGCCTCTTACGACATCCGGCTAGGAGACGGAGTGTGTCTATTCTAAGCACCGGAACCCACACGGGGAGTCGTACTGTCCTAGTCGTTTACTAATTACCACTGCAACATTTGGTCGAACACGGACAAAGTTTGTCTCAATGAACTATGCTCGAATGTCGAGTTGACAGACGCAGCAGAGATCAAAATGTCGTGAACATCATCATCTTGAGTTATTTAAGAGACGTTAATATGCGACGTAACCTATCCTAAACTCATTTACCTCGCCGCGAACGTAAATTAGTCCACTGGTCTTGTGTACTGTCATTTCCCATAGCTCCAAGTCGCTTAGCCAGTTAAGACGATGATATATCGTCAAGGCGTCTACAGTGTATCCAGAGAAAGTGAACCCGGTAAATTTTAGCAATAACAACGGCCAATCCGTCTCAATAAAAATTTTGCGTACTCAAAATGACATTTATTTTCCTCACCTTCGTTTTACAAGAGCCCCACAAACATCGTACTTATTGCTGTGTTTATTATTAATTGTACTTTTGAGCCATATATAGGCCTACTATACAGCGTATAGGCGATTATAAGTTATACGTTTTTAGTTTGTTTCGTGTGTTCTAAGACTTGAAGGTGGGATAATGAATCTATGGCGCAGTGAAATTCACACTGTGTTTCACTGTGCTATTGCAAGGCGTGTGCTGACAAAGTCGATTCACGTTCCATGCTGTCTATTGCATTGTTTACCGACGTCGTAAGGCGCCGCCGCTGTCGCCGCCGCCATGTAACGAGTCTGCTCGATCAGTGGTTGGCGCTGGAACCAGTTCATTTTCATCGCTCGCTGACGATCAGCACATCGGCCTTGTCTGCGAGCCGAGCACCGCGGCGGTGGTCGCCGGACCTAACACGGCGGAAACTATGAATGAGTTTGCGGGTCAAATGTCAGACGCCGCGCCGCGCCAACCAGGGTCTCGAACTCCGGGCCGCCGCCGCGCCATGCTTCGGCGAGTGTCTTCCGATAAAACATATACCGACCGACTTCTGTATTTACTGGCGTTTAACTTTCATTACCATTGTGTTGTTGCTCATAAGCCGATCTTCAACAAAAGCGAAGGCGAAAAGCGAAGTTGTAGGCCTACTTGTACGCAATAAATAATTTTATCTTGCCATGTTGTCCACAGTGAGTCTACAGCCTGAGCTGAGCGCTTCTGTGATGACTTGTGAGGTAGCCTCATAAAGAGGCGCTATATCAAGCGTACCTTACCTTTACCTTTTACCTTTACAGAAGATCGTTACTGATGTGAACACCAAGATGCTTTGCACGATGAATACATGAATCACATAGTTTGGGTATTAACGCGTTTTTGCCTCTGTGGACACGCATGATGTTGCGTTTGGACCGCCACTCTTACGTGAAGTTCGAGAGTGAGAAAACTTAACAGTACGAATAAGTGTTGTTTCACGCAATAAATGAGTTTCATTTATGTCCCCGTTTGTGGTCAGAAACAGCCCCACGCGTGCCGGGTGCGTCGCTGTGGTAGGTCCAGACGGTTTACGAGAATGGATCCTCGGCACTCTGTCTGCACTTTCCCGTTCCCACCCGGCCGTCCGGATCATGGTTTATTAAGCGCGATTCGAAGCGATGAAGCAACAATGAACGATGTCCATCATTTACGATCAGTTGGATACTCCAGGATGTCGAACAGTAACGTTCAGCAGGGTTTATCGACGAAATAGTCTGCAGACTGCATCGCAATGAAGACTACATTGTCCTCTGTAGCATGGTGGCGGCTCCACGAATAGACCATTCGATTCGCGATACAGTTTCACAGCGTTCCAATGGCTGCTAGTGATATACCGTTTGCTATGCGGCATATATAGCGTCTTCGTCGTTTCTCTGACGCGTGTTTATGTAGCTTCGTTCATCTAGGCCTACTAGAGAAGTAGGCTTTCATCGCGCTTTATAAAGGCTTCATATTCTAATTTTGTTTAAAGGCATTTTCGTACAGCGACAGCAAATACTTATCGCATGCTCTTGCATTGAATACATTATGGTTATGGAGCGTTAGGTCGAAATTTTCATCGATATTGCTGAATATCGTACTGTATTCGCAGTAGCGTACGGCGGCACGCTTTGAGAAGTGCTGCGGCGATACCCGCAACGCCGGCCGTGTTTTATACCTATTAAATTACTTTCAACAGTTTAATTTTTGATTTTTTTGTTAGCTAAAGTAATATTGACGAAATAATGAGAAAAAACTTTAATAAGGGATTAACGAAAAATACCGAAAAATAAAAATATATGCCAAGGTATAGACTTTACTGAGTATCTTTGTATTTAGTAAATATGCAGCTTAGCTACTGAACGAAATTCAATGACAGTAACAACCTTTTGTCTAGCAGCTAATTGTTGCGGGAAAGTGAAACATGCTGTATGCGGTAATCGAATAGATGACTTGGTAATTTAGTTCGTGTTATGTTAAGATTTTTGTAATAAGGTGACATTGTGTAAAAGTGTTCCGTCCTGTCGCTAACTGCACTGATATCGTTGTAGTTCCCGTTCGGAATATAATCTGGTGTTTATCTTTGGCGCCGCTGTGACATTCGCTGTATCCGGTGACGGGGCGCGTCACTGCAATTCCGATGATTAAATAAATATCGTCACCATGCGACCGGCGATCGTTAGGCTACCGCTATACGACGATTATGATGATTATTACCACTGTGTGCGAACGTGGGCGACAACTATCAATTCGGGACGCTGTATACGACGTCCGAGGGCAAAAGTCCGCCGCATTAGCACGTACATACCACGAAGCGATGCTACGCCACCGCGCTGTCGGTCGGTACGTTTCGGTCCCGGATGGGTCGCTCTCCCAGTTTTCTCCCGCCTTGCTGGGTCCGACCATTACGGTCGTCCGTCCGTCGTGCACTCACTCGGATGCCGCGGTCGACCCACCCGGCGCGCGCCGTACAACGATTGGCATTCGCTCGGTTGTCGCCAGTTATTTTACGGTAGCTCGGCGACCTCAAATCAACGCCTGATTATACAACGTGGAAATTGTGCGACGTCGGTTTACGACCGCGCGACACGCTATGCGCGCGATGACGTTCGTGCTGCGGACATTCGACGTTGGTGCGTCCGCCGATCGATGCAGTGAACGGACCGAACACCAAACGCTATAAGTGTAAGGTCACCGTGTACGTCGAGAGATCACTGAACTGGCCTCATTATGTCAACTGTCTGGTTGTTCCAACGTCATCAGCGATATATTTTATATCATCTTTCACTGCAACTGTAAGGAAACACGCAGACTGCATCGCAAAGGCAAGTTCAGTATCACCACAAACAACGTGGCAAGTAGCGCAGTTGTCATGCATCAAGTTTTATCACTGAACAGCGCCGATGGTTGCCATCGTTGGCACGCACATACCTACTACTTACTTGCTATTAGCTAACTGTCGTACAAACACTAGTCTGCCTAAGCAACAACATCACTTTTGGCGTTTTCAAGTGCAGCATGTGCATGACTGCGTCGATCATGACATTTTGTTGAATGTAAATGAACAATAGATGCTTGCGACTTATTGGCATGGTTCTTGATGGATAGTTTGATTACGTTTATCATATAATTGTTAATAACATTTAATACGGCGAAAACTAAAAACTCGCAGAGAATGAATGCACCAGTGTTTTCCTGTTACTTTTCCAAATTTCGCAGAAATAGTTCCTGTCGACGTTGTAATTGAGAAAACTGCATTACGAATTGTTTTACAATAAGCATATACCGCGGCGCTAAGTTGCTCAGAGGTTTGCCACAATGCCATTACGCGTTATTTCCTGTCCTGCGACAACGTCTCTGGTCTGTCGTATATATGAAGGCGGCTAACACGTTGCTAGTATCTGGAGACCCTGGCCATGGTCGACGCTTTTGGCTACTGTATATGATATCAGTAACATCATCATTATCACCACCACTACCACTATAGTAAGTAGCAGCAGTAGCAGCAGCGAAGCACCAAGTTGGTAACACGTCGCCGAAGGCTAATTGCTTTGTCGTCGGCATGTATCTCATCACGTGTCCTGCGAATTGATGTCCTATAGTATAGCTAGACGGAGTTCTTGCCGGATTTGCCGGATGGTGAGTGGTGACATCGTCGTCGTTGTCGACCGTAGACTACAGTGATGGAATTTGATGCAGTGATAGGGGCCAATGAAGACTGAACACGTGACCGTGATGACAAATGATTGGAATGGGCCTGGAGAAGTACATGCATACGTAGTAGATGAAATGCTGCTGCTGTCTGTAGGCCGATAAGCAGTGACAATGTCTTATAAACACACTGTTAACATGCATAATAAAACTCATAAGCGCAGATTACGAGACGGGCTTGGTACATTTTTGGCCTCTGCCGCCAAAACGCCGGAACGTTTTTAAAGTTACGAACAGTCTGTATAACTAATCTTAATTTTGTCAGCCGAATGATGTTCCGTTCCTTATGAGCGTCACTGTGTATATATAGACGTAGACCTGCGCGAACAGCAAACAGGTGCGTGACAATGAACGATGACCTCTGCGACGGCGCAGTGACATGCGCGCGGCGTTCGTTCTCTGACCTTACATCAATAATTTTGCCGGTCGGTCGGCGGCCGGCTGTCGTTCATACATACGGCGGCACTGTGCGCGTCGTTATCAGCGCCGAGCGAGCGCCAGTTGGAACTAGCAGACCGAGACCTCGGTCCACCACGCACCAGGGACTTCCAGACGTCCGCCGTCGCAATAGATCTAATAACACTGTTTTGCCGATTCATCGTGTAATTTCGCGACGAACATCATTCTCTGCAGAAGCAGCAGCAGCAGCAGCAGCAGCGGTATTGTAGTGCACTTACGACTTCCGCGGGAATAACATTTAAAAGTTAAAACGGCTACAGACAACATAGATAAACGTCACTAAAATGTGGAGTCTGAATTTGCACGAACGTCTTCAGCCAGTGAGTTTCTGGCTGAACACAGGCGCTGTTGAAACAACATGCAGCTAAACGTCAAGTCTGCTGAAAATTTATACGACAGCTTATACAGTATGTCAGCTATCCAGACGACAGAGGAGTAAAGCTTCCTATGCGACCGCAGCAATGGGACCTCCTCGCCTCAGTTGTGACTAAACCATTGATTATAATAAGCTTAACCAGTTTTCGGTGATGTCGATCGTTCTGGCAGTTGCCATTCTGAAAGCTGTCGAACTTCCGGTTGCTCTTGCTGGGCCTCGTGGAAAGCAGTTTTGTTGTGTAAATTAAAAATATTTTCATGGCGTTACATTTTAGTTGAAATATCTTCACTTGGCGTTACAATTTGTCTGTAGGAAATGTCTGCAGTAAAGTTTCCAATTGACACAATTAGTATAAAGTTGTGACAGTGAAAGTAAAGCTGAAAATACAGACAATTAATGCAAGTAATAGAAAATGTAAGTAAAGTTTACGGAAAATGCAAGTAAAGGAAAATGTAAGTAAAATTTGCATATTTGCAGAGGTCGGGTGTGAGTGAGCAGAGGTTTAACGTCCCACTCGACACTTTATAGGTCATTTCGGGGACGAGAGGTCGGAAAATGCAAGTAAAATACAAAATTTTTTAAAATATTTATTTATTAAAAAATCATGATTTGAGCCATGACATAACATAATAAATTACTGTCTGCCACACATGCGCATAAAACTACGCCAACAAAACGCGAAAAATATCGTAAAACGACAGAATACTGTGCAAAATTTCAAGCTTAATGTCATTGAAAATTAAAATCTTTCTTAATTCATCAAAAAAGTTAGTGCAAACTTTCCATGATTTTAAAACTTAACGACTATAACATTAAAAATATCGTAAAACTTATCTAAATAGGCCTACAAGTCAAAATTTTAAGTTCAACGTCAAATTTAAAAAAAAATTTAAAAAGACATTCTCCAAAAACATTCAATGCGAAATCTATCACAAAGTTACGATTTGATGCACATAAAACTACACCTATAACACGTGTAAGATTTTCTTAAAACTTATCAAAATGCAATGCCAAATTCCAAGTTTAGCGTCAAGTCTAAAACAAC
>Ga0126335_1002194_pt1 | contig 11544 bp, 7 predicted proteins | sample OlaspJWI45metaG_FD_108409 | JGI IMG/M metagenome (GOLD analysis project Ga0126335, IMG submission 108409) | Marine gutless worms symbiont microbial communities from Oahu, Hawaii - Olavius sp. 1 OAHU.JWI-45 metaG | ecosystem: Host-associated > Annelida > Digestive system > Unclassified | place...
CCGCCGGAGGGGGGGGGGGGGGTCTTCACCTTACCGTACCTGGGGGTGCGCACCCTACTTTTGGACGAGGATTCTAAATATTAAGATGCCAACTAAATATCAGATGCCAACACCACCTCGCTAGGCCTTATAACCACCGAGTTATTACCTCTTTGAGTCTAAACCATGCCACTCGGGACAAGGTAAATGAGGACTTGGTCTTAGAATGCAGGGCTTTAATTGCCAGCTCTTTTCACTCACTTGGTGAGAGCTTTTACGGTCAGTTACCATTTTGCCTTCCCACACACGTCTAACACCGGGAAAAGTTCGGTAGGGCGTAGGCGTCTCAAGTGCGCCTAAGACTGAAATAATAAATATTGCAGGTCGCCTATTGATGGTTTTAGAAATAAAAAATTATGGGCGATCGCGATTTTTTTCTGCATAGAAGTTTCGAGTGGGGCCAAAAACAAGGTGTATTTCATAGAAAAATTTCATTGGATATACACTCATTGTCTGCAGGTTACATGAATAATAACACTATTAACACCTTTAAGAAGCATCTCTCCATTCTATCGCCTGAACTTGTTGTACAGTTTTTATAGTTAGTCATTTGAGATAGTAGGCAGCATATAGCGAAAGCCTGTGCTTACTTGTGCCAGCATCGTCGGCGAAAAAACTCGGTGAATTCTATCTTGCAAGTTGCAACTTGCAACGTTAACTTTCGGCTGCGGTAATTGGGTTACTTGCTTATTTATCTGTTAATTCGGAAATGCGGCATATATATTCTTCGGTTGCAAAATGTAAATAAATTGAGAAAGCTTGTGGAATCGTAATTTTGGATGTTTTTAGTTATGGAAACTATTGCAGACATTATGAAAATGGATCGTGAGAAACAGTCACGACCGATAAATACTGCGGAGGTATTTTAATGAATTACGGTGATTTTCGGTCGCCGTAAAAATAGCGGCGCTCTTGCGGTTTCACTGCCTCACATAGAAAGTAGGCTATTAACCGCATCCTAATCCTAAATCCTAAAGTTTGAAACTGATCATAACCGTAACTGTAAAAGCTAACCATAAATCTGACCCCTGACCCTATCCCTAAGCCAGTAGATTACTTTCCATGTGAGGTAGTGAAACTGCAAGAGCGCCAAAATAGCTAGCCGCATATTTATCCGGCAGCCAGAAATATAACTGCAACGGCGGCGGCTGATATTCCTCCGGTCACCGGAATAACAGCCACGACGCTGTTTGTCCGGCAGCCGGAAAACAACGGCAGCAAATGCACAAATGCATCCGGTCACTCTACGAACAGCTTCCACGCTATTTATACGGCAGTGGCTGGTCAGTGATAAGTATGCAGTGGAGCAGTCTTGTAGCTAGAGTGTGACAAAAATTGCAACAGGGGGCAGATCTGTTCAAAATCTAAAGATAATCTTATGCATGAATTTTTTTCATGTAGATCTCACACAGTCACAATGTTTTACACTTTTTCTTAGTACTACTAATCTATAGGGGTGTTACTGGTTAGGAGGTTCCAGGGGTCTCCTCCCCAGCCACAACCAGTAAACATTCAAGTTCTGGGTATTTTCCTTCTGACTAGGATGGTTCACAGCTGGAGTTGTTGGGGGGGGGGAAGTATGTGGTATGTTATAGACCCAGAAATTGCACTGTATTAATGCAGTTCATGTCGTATGGCATGTGAACTGTGCAGGTGAACACACCTACAATACTACAACATGAACTGAAACAAATATTACTAAATAGCGTCATCGTAGCACCAGACTAATGCAATACAACCATGCTAGGACATAAGGATCTAGAACTGCAGTCAAAAATATGTAAAATTGTAAAATTGACCAAGTCTGTTGCCAAAAACACCGACAAGAGTGGTAACAAGGCAGAAACTGAAACAGAAAATATCGTGATATTATAGTCAACACAGTGCACAGTGCAACAGGAACACCAACAGAAGTATGAAAATCACATGAACATGACTTTCTTCTTAGCCTTTCACAACTCATTATGAACACAGCAATGTCTTAAAGAAGCCAGTATGATAATTCAGAAACTGCTCTAAACTTACCTATGACTCGTTAATGAAACAAAAACTCAGTAACACTTTTTTGGGCCGTATACCGAAATCAAACATTGCAGTTGTCAATGCCACATTGCAAACTATGAACTACGAATGTCATAGTTAACAAGAGGCCAAAGTAATTGGGCTAAGGCTGCCGGCTGAATAGATTGGCAGGCTATTATTCCGGCTACCGGATAAATATCTGGTTAGCTATTTTTTGGTCACTGCGTTACCATAATTGAACGCATTTTTGATGTCGTCCATTACACTGGTGCATGCTTTCACGGGGTCTGCAGTGACAGCTGAACTGCACTGTGTTAGTGTGCTGCAGGGTTTCACCAAAGTACATAATTGGCAGGAACTTTGGTCTGGACTCTGTCACCAAGATCAGCATTTCTGGCACTTTAGGGTGGTTTACAGTCAACTCATCCCCAAGGCAAACCTAACCCTGGCTGTAATTTGACTCTAATCATAACCTTAACATACTCTAACCCTTACCTTAACCCCACTTGGGGACAAGTTCTCTTGGGGATGAGTTGACTTGGGGACAAGTTGACATGGGGATGAGTTGACTGCCACCCCCTAGGGTCTATCACAACACCCCTCTGTCACATCAGTACCATAACCAAACCTAACTGCCTGTCAGTCTACGATAATCTTTAGGGTTAAGGTTAGGAGTAGGGCTTGGGTTTGGGTTATGGAGTGGTGTCGTGCAAAACCCTAGGAGTTAGCTGAACTAGTGGACACTGCTCACAGTTCACTGTTTGAACAAATCATTGACAGTGACAAACAGTACATTACATGACACTACACTCTTGTTGAGCAGCATGATTTTACTGTTAAAGCATAACAAGCACAATGCTTGGCCTGTTCACCAGTCTTTGTAATGTGGCTCAGTAGTTTGCTTTCTGGACTTGGTGATTGTCTGTAGGAGAAATGGAAGCTGTTGCCAGCATTTCTGAGTGTTCGCGGTCTCGTTAAACAGCACATAGATTCATACAATCATTTCGTCAATGTGGAGGTGAGTGGTGGACTGGTGGTAGTTGTAACATTGGGTAATTCTCCAAACGGCAGTCCCAAATTATCTGGTCAACTGCTGCCGTATATCTAATCTCATATGTATGAGCATGACAACTTAACACTAAACCTAACCGTAATCCTTAAACCTAGCCCTAACCATAAATATTTATAACAAAGCAACATAACAAAATATTTTTTGAGTTTCATAATTTGGGACCATCGTTCGGCATATTGCTTAATATTGTAGTAATGAGTAGATGTGGCCATCTATATTATGAAAGTGCTAAAACTTGACCGTTTGTCTATTTACACATACTGTGCTATTGGCTGAGCACGATGTCATAGCGATATTAATATTGCCATGCCTAAGGCATTGTGCTGTGCCGTGCGGTACGTGCGATTTTGGCTCATTGCAGTAAAAAAGCAGCAATATCAATAAATCATTGTTCCGGTGCATTCTAGTCGTCATATTTTTGTATTTAATACAGAATTTATGACGACAAAATGGAGAATATATGCATAGTGCAACCATAGTCACTGTAAGCAGCTAAGTTTGTTTTTATGCCAGCTTATTTAGCTTATTCTCAAATGATGGATGTTATAGTTAACTTGTCGTCTAAGCTAAGCATTATATTCGTCATTTGTTATGCATCTATAATAACTGCTGTTTGACTTGTTTGTGCTAGATAAAGAACATTGTCAGAGCGAATGACAAGATTACAAGTGATGTTGATCCGAGGTTTTATCTGAAGTGTGTATTGTGCCACGTTATGATAAATTTATACTTGTTATTCTTAATAGTGTCATTCTGTATTGTCATTTGCATGCGTAGCTGTTGTGTAGACTTTGAGCCTGAAGAATGCTAACATTTGAATTTTGACCAGTGTTGACTGGACTCATTACGTGTTCGATACTGATGTTGATTTGAGATTTGTGTTGTAACTTGTTACGTTATGTATTTATTTTTGGTTGTGTGCAGCAAACTGTTTCGCTGTCACTGTGCTTTTTAAATAGTAACTGTACAGTGTTTATAAATACCAGTTGTCGTGTTGAATTATTACTGTTATTATCTATAAATTATTGATGATGTAACTGTGTGCCATTATTGGGATCAATATTGTAGTGTAGAGCTGCTGTGGGCTGGTCTAGGTACACAAATGTATCAGTTGGTATGGCTGATGTTGAAGAAGGTCTGGGCGTCAGTAAGCCTGTATTTCCACATGAGGTAACAAGGTTTTTGTTGTATGCTTTGCTGATGGTAGAAATTTAATTAAGTACAATTTTAGTTGTAAATACTCATGAAGTCAGCTTCAAATTAGTACGCAGGTTTGATTTTTGCAGAATTTTATGTGTAAGCATTAGCCATTCTAGCCGTCCAGTCGGGCATTACGTAGGCATCCCCGTCCCACTTTTCACACACTTAAGGCACCCGCTTCTCATACCCGTGTGTAGTATGTGTGCCGGTACCCGTCACACCAACGTCTGCCTCTATTGCGTCTGCACATTGGCCACCTGCATCTGTGTGTGTGCCTGTTGCCCCATCTTCCAGTCTCCCATGCTACCCGCTGCTTACACTTGTGCCTGTTTTATAGTGGAAAGCCCCCATCACATGGGTATGACTGTTGGATTACACAGTGAGTTTAATCACATGGCATCACAGTGTATCACGCTTCCAGCGGCAAGGCCATCCTGTATCTAATGCTGCCAAAGGCTGTAGGCTATGTCTTACCATAGTACGCCCAGTTGCCAACTAGGCCTATGCCGGTGCAGTGGAAAGCAAAAAAGTGTAAATTTTCTGTCCTGCTACCTATGACCCCCAGAGTTTTTGGTGCCTTAACGCCTTTCTGCCATTTCTGAGTTATGAGTGGACAAACAAATAGATAGACAGACACACATAGCATCGTATATGTATATAAAAACTAGACATATTTTGTCACAGAAATATTTTTGTCACTCTACACTTTAGTGTAATGCTGAGTTGCCGTATGCAAACAATTGATTCAGTATGCATTTGCTTTTGTGTTTTTATATTAGTCGTATATTTGTATTCATAATATGTGATTCAACTTTTTAATCTATATAATATGTCTGGTGACAGATTATTATTTTGATAGTGATGATGTCTCATATATATGCACATTTTATAGCTTGTTGCAAGCAGGTATTAATGGAGCACGCTGTGTGCATATAATTGTTTTGTGCAATACTTCTAGTGTCGACTTAGGGACATAACGTACTCTGCACCAATCATAGTTGACATTGAATATATGCGTCAAGGAAAGACGGTCGTCAACAAAGTTACTATTGGAAGGTTACTTTGCTGTCTTACGTTGTGTACGGTGTGCTTTTTAGTCTTACAGCAATGCTGTATTGAAAATTCTTGCTGTATTACCAGCTGTTAATCACAAGTATATTGGCCTGTATGTTAAATGTGATATATAAGACCCACTCTTCTGATAGATGAACATAAAAAGCTGCATGTGGAAGTCATTCTGTGTTTGTATATTTTAATATGGTGTCGTCTGTGACATGCATATAGAGTGTATAAAAACATCATCATGTGCTGCAGTCATGCATAATAAATGCATGTACTGTATTGCGGTGAATGTACGTGACAATTGTGCAGAATGCCGGTGATGCTACGAAGCTCAAAATGCCAGCTGTCGGGCAAGTCTACAGCCGAGCTGGCCAAGGCGAACGAATGTCCGCTGGACCCCGGCGGCTACTTTGTGATCAAAGGAGCTGAGAAGGTCATACTTATACAAGAACAATTGTCGAAGAACCGCATGATTGTCGACCGCGACAAGAAGGGACACGCCATGTGTTCTGTCACCAGGTAGACTACATAGAACGTACACCGTGTATCAGAAAGAAGCGTGCTACTTTAAAATTGGCTGTAACTTTGTCATGAATCTTAACCAGTTTTCAAAAACCTTTCCCTCCACCGTGCCTTACAAATGCTGCTGATAGTATTTCAAAAATTAGTTAAGATTTGACTCAGTCGGAGATGATTACAAAGTGGCACATTTTTTCTGAGAACATAGATCTTACAGAGAAGTGTTGTTGATAGTTTCTTTGCCATCTAACTCACTTAAAGACTTACATGTAATAATTACACCGAAATAGATTATACTGACCTAAAATACAATTGGCCAAAGTAATTTGGCGAAGTCCGCATTGAGTCCGTGGGGGAAGTCGGGACTTCCAAGAGTCTCCACCCTAGCCAGGACCTCGATCTGTTCAGCCGTGTTTCTACAGTTAAGCTGCGTGACAGACTGACAAACGCCCACGATCATTGATCGCAATAGTCTGCATGTGATGCATTTGATACAGCCGAAAAACTGCTAGGCCAGTGAGCATGGTGTGTAGACGGTTGGAAACAGACAGGCTGGTAATCAGTATTGCAGTATCGAGAAAACTGGTCAGTTTTCAGGTGGTTGTGAAAGAAGTTGGCGACGGTAATAATGATTGTTTTGCTGATTGTAGTTCAACCCATGCTCTGAAGAGTCGGACGGACATCGTGATCAAAGGAAGTCGACTTTATCTCAAGCACAACACGTTCACTGAGGTTCGCACATACAGTGACAGTTCTAGTGGGCCATCATTCTAACCACTGTGTTGGACCCTTTGCTTGCTTCTGTGTAGAGATGTACCGGTTATTTGATGTTTGCAGGATATCGGATTTTACCGGATTTTGTTTACTGGATTCCAGATCCCCAATTTCAGATCCCGGATTTTTACTCGTATCTAGTATCTACTGTATAATGCACTAAATATGTTGATGTCACTATTGCTAGTTTGCAACGTATGAGTATTGAATGTGATTTGGGAATTCGCTCTGACGTGCATTCGCTGTGACGGGATTTCATTCCGACGGGATGTTCCACATGTAATGTGTGCACGCACGATTGCATGAGGTGTATGTATAATTCAGTTATGGAGAAAATTTCTGATAAATAGTCGCTTGAAGTTCGCATTTTGGCCACTTTTTTGATGGAGTTTTGATGCGTTTTAGCCAGATTTTTGTGTTGCCGGATTTGGCAAAACGTTACCGGATACATCCCTAATTCTGTGATCTTTATTTTGTATTTTCGTTCATCTCTTGTTTTAGATGTTGTGCTGTGGCGACTTTGCGATTCGAGAGCTGTTCTGGTTATCTTCTGCAGTTGTTACTGTTTTCAGTGTATATATCTTTGTGAAGCACTGATCTAAGCATATTATCTATGAACTATGAACTTTCAGCGGCAGAAACTTTTCTTGGTCTTTTTTATTGTAGCAACCTGTTCCGGTCGTTTGTTCTTGTTTCACTCCGTTGTGATCTCACTGATATTCTTGGTATTGGTTAGCTTGTTGGCGTGAACAAGTTGTGTTAACTGCCAGTTCTGAAGTCTCATTGTAAACTGTTTACATGTTGCAAAAGTTTGAAAGTAGTGCTGTTAAGAACAAATTCTGTCATCTTAATACTAGAGCTGCACCAAGTGGGGCGTCTTGATTATTTGGCGGAATACAAATAGTTAAAACTATTGTTTGGCCGAATATGAATATAATATAGATAGTTACTTTTAACTTAGAAGCAGTGTCATTGTCATTCATCATCGTTAACATTGTTATACTACGTATTCATTCACGTTCAGCATCATCAGTTTATTAATCTGACTTTAATAATACATATGTACTCACAAAGTCATTAAACTCGCTGTTGTACTTACAATGCGCCAAAGTAGTTTTTTTTTGTTTCAGAGTCTGTATGCCTGTACGTCAGACACGAGCTCACAGTTTCACATCAATGATTATTCTTATTCGGTCTACTTTTAGCAGTATTAGTCGGCTGAATACTCTGTTCCGCCGGAATAGAATGTGAATAGAATATTCGGTACAGCCTTACTGAATACTAAAACCTTTAAATGTCACCTGAAAACTGTTTTGTTTCAACAAGCTTCTAGCAAACTGTTTCATGTTTTTAAACCTTTTCATAGTTTTAGACTATATTTGTTCTGTGTTTCATTAAGTGCAGTGCTGGTCATTTTAAAGATAAGCTTTATGAACACCTTTGAACAGCATCTAAAACACGACAACAGTGGACATTTGGACAGTGGTTTGTTTCTGAGAAATGGTATATGTATCTTGTGATTCAGGACTTGCCTGTAGTCATAGTATTCAAGGCAATGGGCATTGAGTCAGATCAGGAGGCTGTACAGATGATAGGTACAGAGGAGAAGATACTGGCAGCTATATCACCTTGCCTAGAGGAGTCCATCAAGGCTGGCATACATACACAGAGACAGGTAAATGGATGATTGTTTTCGTCTTGGCAAGCAGGTTGTAACTTGCAATAAAAATGACGCTGACCAAGGCTTAAACTTTTAATTTTCGTTAACATTTTTTAATTTTAAGTATGTTCATATATCGTGGTGTATCGATGGCTGAAGTAATGTAGCAAAGGCTGCATCATATCCCCTCATTGTAGGGAGATTGCTTCCCCATCTAATGCAGTGTGCCACGGGTCACCAGGACTTTCCACTGCAAATATGACCTCGGTCCGTTTTGCCGTTTTTGCACAATGCAGCTGCATTACAGACACATCATGCTATGAGGTCACTGGACTCAATGGGTAGAATTATACATTTACAGTCAAGTTGCCGCCAAGTCAGCTCGTTCCCTGCCAAGTCGTCCCAAGTTAACTCGTCCCCACAGCTAACCTAACTTTGAGCCATAACCCTTATCCTCACTCTAGTTCTAACCCGACCCCTACACTAACCCTAACTTAAATTCTAACGATTTCTTACGAGTCAAGGTGGGGACAAGTTGACCTGGGGAAGAGTTGACTTGGGAACTAGTCGACTGCCACTCGCATTATGCATGTTGAACATTCGGCGCGGCCTAAAGATGCGCTTATGCATCATATTAAACAAATTGTCTAATGCACCAGATGCTGTATCTGCTGGAATAAGCTTGACCTCAGAGAGTGGTTGAATTCAGATAATGATATTGCTTGCTGCAAATGGTTTGTGACTGAGTTGTATGGTATGGCAGGCACTGGAGTACATCGGCAGTCGTGTGAAGCTACGGCGGACGTGGGGAGGTGGAGGAGGTAGTGGGTCGGTAAAGAAGAGCAGAGTGGATGAGGCACGCGACACACTACAGGCTACTGTGCTCTCACATGTCCCGGTGAGTCGACAGTTTTTTTTCTAGTCTGTTGTAACTCCAGCTTCCCTCGGTGATGAGTTGTCTGCGTCCCGTTTTGGATCTAGGGCTGTATGTAATAGGAATAGAGCTTCTGTTTCTTGGCTGGGAGTCATCTAAGTGATGAAGCCAGGTTTTGCTAGGTGTTAGTTTTGTGGATTTACGTTTCGGAGCAATTATTTGTGTTAGACATCGGTGGATGTTTTTGCCGTCCAGTGCAGTGTGTTGGTGCCACATTTGCTGCGGCGACGTCGCTGTGTGTGTGTCTGTCACGTTGATGTATTGTGCCCAGATGACTGAGTCTGTCGTCTTGCGACCTTCATGAGATTTTAACCCAGTCATTCCAGCTTTCCCCTACCAAATATGCACCCAGTAGCTCGAGGGGATCTCCCTCGCCGAGGTCGTCACATGGGAGAGGGGTAGGTAAAAGTCGGAAAATCAGGCTAATAAATCACAGCCATACACCAGAGGGCAGCATAGCTTCTTGTTTTTCATTAGACAGTTAACAGTGGGATACAATGGAATGATATCTGGGTGATGTACTGTAGGTGGTAAAGTGGAACTTCAAGGTGAAAGCGGTGTACATGGCTCTGATGATACGTCGAGTCATACTGGCGCTCGGCGACGATGTTGACATTGACGACAAAGATTACTATGGCAACAAGAGGCTGGAGATGGCTGGGCAGCTGCTCGCTCTGCTCTTTGAGGATCTTTTTAAACGATACAATTCCGAGGTCTAATTTACGCTTACAAGCTTTTCTTACTTTCTGGCCAGTTTTCATAGAATGCAGCAAAACTAGGCTTTCAATCAATCAATCAATGGCAGTCTGCTTTCACCGTGTTGAGTGTAGTTCACCATACATTAGCTTTTAGGCTGCATCAAATGCAGGAGATGCAGACCGTTGCGATCGATGTTTTCGTCTGTAAGTGTGTTTGTCTGTCACGTGGCTTCACGCGACTTCACCGAGCAAAAATTGCTGTATGAATTGAGGTTTTGTTTGAGGAGAAGACTCTTGCAGGTGGACGGAACATTGTACTAGTCAGGGCCCAGTCCCCCAACGGCAAGGTGGAGGGGGTGGTTGGGGAGATCTGCTATTTGTACAACACAGGAATGGCTGGCCAGATTCTGATAGTCCTTTTTGTGCTGGAGACTTTTAGGGAACCAAGGCTCATTGTATTAGACGGGGGTTCCGATACCCCATGGTAAGAGGAGGGGAATTTGATGTGGCCTTTGCCAAATCATTTTGGCCACATGTGTTTCAATGGCTGTATAATTTTTATGTTGTATGTTAGTGTAGCGCATCGGATAGCATCCACCGTCTTAACCGCTAATGCCGAGCAGTCAGAAAGACAGTAATATTAATAAAATTTGCCATCTACGCCGTGTCTAAAAAACCAGACCCTTACGATTTTTTGGCATAACTTTACCAAAACAAACCCATTGTGGATAATTTTTGGCAGATAAGATTGTGAAGATATTGACTGCTAGTCGTGCGTAGAAAACATGGTACAGGCTGAGAACCATTGCATGGTTAGTATAACGTCATTGCAAAACAACGTGCCGGTCTACCGCGCAACTTTGACAATCGAGTTTCTTAGGAAGTACGTGCAACTTTTTAACATAACTTCACTGAAATGCTCCAATATGACAGGATGCAAAACGAACTTCGAACATTTCGGCAGCATATAATCGATAGATTGCAAGTAGCAGTTCTTGATCTGGTCACAGCTGTAAACTACGCTGCTACAAGCCTCCTATTGTTGACGACACATTAAGCCTTTGATCAGCTGACGCGATCATCTTCTGTTGGTGCGGGTTGTTTAAACACTCTGCTCTCCAGTCCCCTTCTAAGGATGGTTGTTCACATACACAATTTTAATTAAAACACTGTTTCGCCAAAGTTGCGTTCATGCAGGTTACCATCAGGCCAGTGCCCCGGTGTCGTAACGGTCTGCCATACACGTTCGTCAGTTGAGTTCCCGTGTCAAGAAGCAACCGACTTCATTTCACCAGATTTGTGGCCACCAAACCTTAACCTAGTGGACTACAAAACTTGGGGGCTGCATTCAGATGATGATGCAGGAGCACACAGGAAGCCAATATGTGACTTGGCTCAGCTAAAGCAGCGACTGATTTTAGTCTGACTTTCAACCTCCGCAGCCTCATCTGATTACTGATGATGGTCTTGAGTAAAAGAGGGAACATTAACACAGCTGCTCTAGTTACTATAGCACAGTGCAATACTCTTGTTGCACGATGTTCTAGGCAGCTTATAGGTCCAG
>Ga0126335_1002195_pt1 | contig 11542 bp, 6 predicted proteins | sample OlaspJWI45metaG_FD_108409 | JGI IMG/M metagenome (GOLD analysis project Ga0126335, IMG submission 108409) | Marine gutless worms symbiont microbial communities from Oahu, Hawaii - Olavius sp. 1 OAHU.JWI-45 metaG | ecosystem: Host-associated > Annelida > Digestive system > Unclassified | place...
AAGGCGTGGAGAGGAAGAAGGGAGGATAGAAGTTGGCTGCCATTGTTCTTGTGCATAATGCGCCAGACATTATAATATGCCTGGACCACCCAGGCTTGCACTGTAGCATGTTGAGGGGCTCTGTACTAAGTGAGACCATGGCATCCAGTGACAGTGTCACTTGTCATGTATCAGCAGACCAGCAACAGGCACTGGCCAGTGTACTAATGAGACCTATAATAATTATCCATTAACCACTCTGTGTATGCAGTCACACACTAACATTGTTCTGCATGCAATGCGCATTGGTTAATTGGTCACTGTCATAGGCCTAAAGACTAATGAGTATGGATTCTCACTTCTATGAAGACTACTCAAGCTGATGTGACTGCCTCTGTGTGTAAGTGCAACATAGTGGCATAGACATTTGCATATGCCCACCATTAAGCCTATGACCATGTTTCATAACGGTTTAGGCTTACCACCTGTCATAGGCAACATGGCACCGGCAGAGCACTGTGTATACACTTCCAACAGGTCACACGGTCAGTCTGTCTGTCTGTCTGTCTGTCTGTACCCTTCCCACTTCACACCCATTCATGCTCCCAGGCTAGGCAGTGTACCTGTTACACCTACATGTGTGACTGATTCCTGGATATAAGAAGCAGATGAGTGGCTCTGTTCGCATGTGCAATGAAGCATGATATAACTAAGTTACAGCATGTCTACAATGGTGGCTTCTCAGGCTGGCTGCTTGCACTAACCGGGCATTATAGGCTTACACAATTCGCCCGTGAATACGGTCCCAGTAACATAATGCAGGCTTAACACGTACCGATATTTGACACTGCAGTGCCATGTCAAAACACCGACCAAACTATGATATTCTGCCACTATAACAATGCTAGTTTCCAGAGGCGTGCCTTAAAATTTTTTCATGATTTAAGTTATCCTGATATTCTTTCAGTGACGCTATAAGTTAACATTCTGTCTATCTGCTGAAATATGATCTTTTGATTTACAGATTAGATTGCTTTAAAATTTTTATTTCACATTGTAATGCATGTTTTAGGTGGATATGGATCTAGTAATGGACTGTCACCTGAGGTGGCCAAAATGGCCAGTCTTACTACGAGCTCTTACAATGGTTTGTTGTGTTACAGTATTTCTTACTTACTAGTGACATGGATTAATTTCCCTGTATTCTTTTACACATTGCTTGAACTGGACATAGAGCTTTCAGTGTTAAATGGATTTATGCTTACTAATTTGTGTTCCAGTGCACATCACTGCCTTCAAGTGCTTCACAAAATTTGCAAAGGTCGCCGACTTGCTGACTACCTCGCTCACCTGTGTTTGCATTGGTTTTTGTTGCAAATAGCCACAAATACTGCAGCTGTTGAGTATTGGCGGACACTTGTTTATTCTGGCAGCCTTCAGCTGCATCATATTGTGTATGACTTATACTGTGTAAGTCTCTCTACAGACAACACCATGTGTGAACAAGTGGACGTGTCAGATTTCATTTGAGATTTTCGTGTTCCATAATCAAAAAGTTCGCCATAGAGCAGTGCCGCTTAAGAAGATAGCGCTGATGTCTTATGTGTTTTGCAAAAGAATAGGGGGCTGCTTCAGTATAGTGATGGTAGTATATGTCAGTGCTGGAACTGAGTAGTGACCTGCACACAGTTTAATATTGTTTGTATTTGTTGACAGTGCTTGCATGATAGAACATGTCGTTGAGCATTCATTCTTATTAGGTCTTTATCAGGTCAACAGATGCTGTTGTACCTAAGCCTGTGTAGTTTATTGGGGTTACAAAGTGATTCATGAGATGTATGTAGTGTTTGTCCTGATGTATTGAATTTAAGCGTAATATATTATATATAGCCGAGTGCAGCAGAAGCACAGTACTCTTTTCCATGTAACAAAATATTCAGTCTACAAATGGATACATCGATTGTTGTGTTACGATGTTGCAAGATTCAGAGATGTCCAGCGGTCATTCACCAGATGCTTCAACTACCAAGAGCTCTGTTGTATGTTATTTATTTGTTAACATTAATACAACAATATGTTCTCTAACATATTACTGTATCTTACTGTCTTTTACTGCTGGTTGAGATTTGTGTTTGGATTCTGAAAGTAACAAATCTAGAGTTATATTTGGTTGTCTTCTGTTTTATATGCCTGTCTTATGTCGGGGTGTCTGTCAGTCAGTCAGTCTGTCTGTCCTTGTTTCAGTTGGAGAGGACAACCCGACTTTCTTTGCACTGAAAGAGACCAACAGATTTTAGTGATTAATCTGTTGATCATTAGTCTAATAAATTACCAGTATTTTTTCTTTACAACAGTCTGAATGATAAAAGTTTATGTGCTTGTGTAATGTGTATGTCATATGATTTTGCTATGTTGGCTGTTTAAGAACTGCTTTTTGTTTAGTGATATTTGGCTTTGTCTCAGCTAAACGTCTCCGTGTAACTGTGTGTTGTCCCTGTGAGACAGAAGTCATCGTCATCTCAGCCTCCGAGGTTCGGCACACCTGATAATCGTTTCTACAATATGTCGTACCTGGCACGCACTGCACCAGCAGAGTACAAACGTCTGTCATCGACCAATCCAGTGCCAAAAGATCCAGTGCCACGTCACTTTCACAGACCAGGCATGTAACAGCCTGTTCATTATCTTACTCATGCGCAACATGACACATTTGATGTTAAGCAATTTTGAGGCAGTTTTTGTTGCTTACAGTACGATATAATAATTCATCTACTTCGATTACTTACTTACATATATTGTGTAAAACAGAGTTAGTCTTTGTACATTGTTTTGTTCTGGTACCAGTATGTTGCCAGGAAGTCTTGTCCATCAAATAGTTTTTCTTCTTCAGTAGCCAGCATTATGACTGATGTGGCTGTAGTTCACAATGTGGCTCCAGGTGACATGACTCTGAGCACTCTGCATAGTGGCAATTGCTCTAGATAGAGATGTTGCTTTGGTTAATGTGGGAATAAAGTTTTAGCTATGTTAGCTGTAGTGAAGTTGATGTCAAATTTTTCTGTGGTGTTGCAGATAATTTCAGCTATACAAGTGTGAAGAAAGATTTTGTCAAGCCTGCTAGACATGGTTTGTTAATGTTGATTGTTACTGATTATTAGTATGTCATTTCGTCGATGATTTTGAATATGTGAAATATCTGTATTGTTGGATGATTTTTTGCCTCTGCACTTGGATGGGCTCTGTAGTGTAGGCATTATGTATTCTGGTGTACAGACTGTCTGTCTGTGATTCTGTCTGTCTGTCACATTGTCGCAACTGCAGTGCTGTTGAGACATTGTGATATAAACTTGTAGAAAGTGGACACAGGTTAAGGCACACACATTGACAGCTTCCCGTCAAGTTTCAAAGTGTCAAGTTTTATCTAATTAGATTTTGAAATGCTATTTTGTACTGTATTGCATCGTAATCTAGTTGTGACAACCCAGAAAGTTTGTACTGGCCAACTTGACATTATGCATTTAGGCAGGAGTGTGGAATGCTGATGTCTTGTGCAGATTTGAAACTGTGAGAGAAAAGTTGGCATTCTGTTATCTGTAATGATGTGGACACTCGACAGCATAGCAATTCCTCTGAGACGATGTGTTTCAGTGTCTTATACTGCTGTTTGATATAAATGTGACCAATATTGTAATGTGTTATGATGATATATGTTTATAGAGTACAGTGAGAAGAGTGATGCAGTTAGTGAGAAGGCAATTGAACGTGATGACTGGCCAGGTCCTCCAGAGCCTGCTGTCGCTTATCCGGAATTGTGTATGTAGCTGTCACTTTTCATGTGCTGTACATAACAGTTTATGTAGTCTGTTCTATCTCACCTGGCTACAGCTGAACTAATCATATAGCCTGTCAGAATAACATCTGTGTGTGTCTGTCTGTTAACCAGGCTGTCGTAAATTGTAACCGATGGACATAGAGGCATATAATCTTGCACAGTCGACCCTGATCACGAACCAAACAACTAGATCACCCTGGCGTAATTAAGCCGGCGTCAATGTCCATGGACGGCTTCTAAAAATTCTGCTTATGACAGTACTTAGCTAGTGTATAACTCTTGTTTCAGTTAGATAAGGTGAGCTCATTATGCATATACTTTATTACATTCTGTTGCATTTTTGTGCTCAGTTCGAGAGAAGGTATTTGTGAAGAAGACTGATGTGGTGGATGGCACCAAACCATCTGTCAAGAGTCCGGCAGAAGAACAAAAGATTACAAAGGAGATAACTGAGCTGTCAAAGATGACCCACTCAGGGACTGCAGCTATTGTTCTGCGAGATCTGAGGAAGAAAAGATCCGAGTCTCCAACACTTGACCCACGCAACGCATCACGAACACCGTCAGCTGCAATTGAGCCATTGAACAAGCCACGTTATGAGACTCCATACTTTGCTTGTATGTCACATTAGTCTTTTCTGTGTTGTTGGAATAGTACTGTCCAATGTCGCAATGTCCATTCTTTATTGGATACAGGTAGTTTTTGTTGACAGATTTTGTTTAATTGTTTTTAGAAGTTATGCGATTTGATGGAGTTGTATTATATTTATGAGACAGAATAGGGTGCATGTTGCATACCTGCCAGTAGCACTCATTGCTGTACTGAGTGTAATGGCCAACCCGTCAAAGGCATCATATGGCTGTGAGTGAGTAAAATGTTATTTACAGCAGCTGTCTGATTATGTAGCTTTGTGATTGGCATTATTGAATGAATGAGTAATGGTTTTATAATGAAACTCATTTGAATATTGAGGAAGATAAAAAATGAGCAAATTGTCGTAAAACCGTCTGAAAGTGCACATCTGAAGATTCGTTTACATTTTGCAAGTCGATGCTGTCATACCAGGAAAACAACCAAACATTCTTGCCTGTTGACTGAATAACTGTATGTATCATAGTATTTATAATTAAGATTAATTATGATTAAGATAATGATGATTAAGATTAATATTTTAATGTCTAACGACGAAGAAGATTTATCAGCAGAACCAGTGCAACTGCAACGTACACCGTTCTGCCACAACCAGAAAAATAAACGTTTTGACAACCAGTTGCACTGCACACAGGCATAATTGTGAACTTAGAAATATGTTCTCCAAAAATAATCTGGGTAAAATAGCCTCTTTAAAGAATTATCATGAATCTCAATGTAGCATCCTGATATGACATCAAGGATGTCGATGATTCTGGAAATTGCCAAAGAATAACTATACTGAATATACCATTAAGCATTTCGTGGTGTAATTTATTCAAATTTATTACGCAGATGCGTTTATATTGCAGTAGGCAGCTACATGTAGAAACTACTTTACATCAATTATGTGATTATACCTTTGCATATCACCTTTAATGTCCCACTCGACACATTATAAGTCATTTCGGGTACAAGACTGGCATTATTGTTATTAACTTAGTATTATTCCCTGTCTGCAGTTTAGTGCAAAGATGATGCCATTAGTCTTATATAAAATGTATTAGAAAGTGGCTTGCATGTGCATTTTGGCATTTATTCCAATGTGGTGTGAAAGGTACCAGTGTTTTATGTGTATATTTGAAATTATGTGGTCTTTACTGATAGCTCCTTCTCGTGACTTGGAGATGCTGAGACGTCATCGATCACGATCAGCTGATAATCGTCCACATTCAACGCCGCCATCACGCAATGGCCTTATTGGTGTGTGACTATGCCTTGTTTGTATTTCACAACAAGATGAAATAACTAAGTTTCTTGTTTCTGGATCGGCCAGTTTCGATGTCATGATAAGGTTGAGATTACCTTCTGATATTCACTATAGTGTACTGGGGCCGGCTGGTCTCAGCTTTTATTTTCAGCAAGAAGATCTGCTTTTTCTAGTTTGGACAGTTTAATCATTCATTTTCTCTTGTGACTATTACTGTGTGGTATGATGTGATGTATGTGACTGGCAGCACCGCGGCCTGGCTATGGACTGAAGTGCATGACACCCGACATTCTCACTGGACATACTTATGTGGCAAGTTATTCTCTCATCATCATAATTATTCCAAGTTGGATTGTTAGGTTTTTGTTCCACTTGCGCATTTTCCCACATTTACTGACATATATTTTGTGTCTGTACAGTTCTTATGTGGAATTGTCGTCATAAAAGTGATATGTAGATAATGTAGTTGTCATGGCATGACACATAGATGTGAAGTGTTTGATGTAGGATGGTACTGATGCTGAACCATTGGCACTTAGACCTCAGAGCAGTGCTGCATATGTCCATCTGCGCAGCAGCTCACCAGGTTTTATATCAGCCTACACTTTGTAGTACTTTGTACAATCAGGACTGTTCACGCTTGACTCTTTGAGTGACTGCTAAGTTTTTCTTAGCTCAGATAGCTGTAGCTTAACTGATCTAATAATATGCGAGCTGTTCGAATGGCATCAGTGTATGTCTGTCTATAACCTGGGTATGCTCATCGTAATCACTGGACATAGAGACTTGTAATCATGTATGCAGAGACTTGCTGACCAGCCCTGTTACTAGCCAAGAACTAGGTCACCCTGACCAGCTGAGCACTCACTGCCCATGTACGGCTTGTTAGTTTTAGTGTTTACTAGCGGCACATTACGGCGTCAGCACATTGGATATACATCTGCTACCTGCAGTGAGAAATGTTGAATATTTGCTGCATATTTGTAGAGTGCACTCCCTAGTCTGAGTTGTACACAATTCTTGTTTTTTTTGAGTGGTCAGAACCAAGGACATTGTTGTAACATTCTTGTAATTTTTTTGTGATGAAGTGATATGCTATCATTGTATGTTGGCTGTGTGAGTAGTTTTCAGATATTGTAACATGCAGACATTGCATTGCAGGCTCCAGAACACCCACCGATGAGTTTGAATATGATCCTACAACTGGCCTGAGGGTAAGATTTATAGTAGTATTAGTAGTTGTAATAATAATTTAGTAATAAATACTACAGTGTTATGTTGTGATTTCAAGAGCAGAACAGTCAGTCATTGTTAAGCCAAACAGTAATGTCTTCAGCCAAGCTTTGAAAAATTTTCAGAACTGTATTTGGAAGTTCACGATGTGACAGCTGTTACAGAGAATGGTCTGTTTTGGTACAGTATCAGCATTGTTGCTAACAGGTGCAGGGGGAGACCTAGAACTGTTGAACTGGCACTTGCTGTACAGTCTGCAATACAGAAGCCACCATCATACCTCAAGTGACTGCAGAGAAGGCCAACTTTGACTTGGCTTGGAGTGGTTGCTGACGACGTAAAGCTGATGAACGTGCGTCTTTACATTGCATGAATGGTGGCGTCATTGCTTTGATGTGGCCAAGTTGACATCTGGCATGATGTGCAGCAGCAGACTAGGCTGTCAGCCAGTGGAGGCAGCGACTGACAGCATGCATGCGTGCACACCGGAGACATTTTGAACATTTGTTGTGAGCTTGTATAACACAAACTCGAGTTGAAAGCCAACACGTGAATAAATTATTGCTGAACTTTGTTTATTAAAATAACAATAAGCTGCTTACAGCTAAATCTACGAATTTTCAGGTTCAACAATTTCCCCGGGTTAGGCAGTTGCTCAAAATAGATGAAGTGAAAAAGTGAAACTGTTTTTCGATGACCTATAGTTTAAGTAATAACTGTACCAAAAATTACAATCGGATGCTTACTGTTCAAGTTGTCGTCAAAGACGTAGTCACATGGATTTTTTTGAGATACAGTATGTAATTCAGAGATACTGTCCCATGCTGGTGTTGACCCACTAGCATAGCAGATCGCCCGCCGATGCACAGCAGCTTTTGGCCACATTGCATGACAGGCCGACAATTTTCCAGCTCATCTGGCCCTCCATTGTCATATTGACGCATCTATCAGCCGTCTTCCCAGTAGAAATTGGAAACGTCGTCCTGGTCGCCCAAGGAACAGGTGGCTAGATTTGTTGTTGTTTTGGTGGAGGCGAAGTTGTCCTTCGTAGAACCAGGCCGATGGCTAGATTTAGTTCGGCAAGACTCTAACTGTTTCCCTGCTGATCTGTGGTGAAGGGTGGTCCTTCGTGTCATAGTGCTAGAACTACACCATGACCCTCACCGGCTAAGTGGACCTGATGATGATGATGATGATGATGACTGCACTTGTTTCAGTTTCTTGAGCATTTTATTGCATTGCAGTACAGTTGTCAGTTTTGAACAGAAATGACATTTTTCAGTGTTTGTATGAATTCTGTACTTACAAGATGCTGACTGTAGTTATGGTATGTGCATCTTGCCATCATCCGTCACACTGTTCCAGGCAGTGGTTGGGTACAATCCCTATACCTTTTCTGCTGTCAGCAGATTGGCACATGGTTACTATAATGTCTAAGAATATCTGAAAACATGTCATCTCTACTGCTGTCTCTGCATTCTCAATATATTTACCTCTAAGCTTGTCGTAGTAGTAATTGTAGACCATTGTGTATCTCCGGCTGTCACTGTCTCTGTGAGCAGCATAGTTCTTATCTGAAGTCACTGACATTGCCACCTGGAGTCTCCTCTCATCACTTCTTTGACAATGTACAACTCGCTGCTGGATCACTGCGTATTGAAGAGCCTCCAAAGGTATGTTGTCATCTGTTTTACACGTGGTCATGTGTTTCACATATTCATTCAAATCTGAACCGTGAACAAATATTGAACTGAACAAATAACTGCTCATTATTTGCTTATTTGTTTGTCACTGTTTGTTTATCTTTGGTGCTAATAATAGTTTTTTTCATCTACATTGACATCTCTGTATATAAATAATGTCAATTTTTGTTAAGGAAATTTTTTGCACATTTTTGTTTTTGTCTCATTTTGCTTAAATTACAGTTTCAAGCAGCAGTTTGTTGTTACCAAAAATTTTCATTCACTGGCGAGTGTCCTGGAGGAGTGTGGCTGTGTTTACGATGCAAGGTTTGATGAGGTTGATAGTGGATAGTTTTTTTGTGTGTGAATCCAGTTACTGTCTCCAGTGTTGCTATATTTGGCGTGGCCTGTAGTAGAGTGGCATAGTAATGCTGACATCTGTGTTACATAAATGAATATGATAGGTTTATGCATATGAAGAGTTGAAGAGTGAGGCATCTAAACAGTTGCCTGGCGTTAATCAGCATTCACTTGAGGTCTGTCGACTGATGCATAATCCCCGGCAGTCTGTGTAGTATTTGTATTACGTCTTACTTGTGTAAAGTGCAATTCCTTAGTACAGCAGAGGTTTACCAGGTTTTGAATTATTGGCGCAGGGGACACAGAAATTGATATTGTATTGATTTAACTAGTTTCTTGTTTCTTTTTTCACTGCTTGTGCAATTCCTCTGCAGTTTTTTTAGTACTTGATGTTTTCTTAATCTGAGTATGTTTTTGCAGAATTAGTGCATGTTACATTGCACAGTGAGTATAATACACACTCAAAAATGGATAAATTGGCGAGTTAACCTGCAGTCCTTTACCTGCTGTAATACAAAGGCACTACAGTGGCGAGTAAACAGTCTGCTCAGGACAGTTGTGTGGCATATGTCACAGTTGTTAAAACAGTCGGTGCCTCATCTGACGTATTATTTCACAGACTACCTGCATGATGCATGCGTTAACGTGTGCAGCGCCACCTGGCAGAGGAGGAGTTTGAGACATTGTTCAAGATGACGCGCGGCGAGTTCTATCGTCTGCCGGAGTGGAAACGCAATGATGAGAAGATGAGAGTTGGTCTGTGGTGGAGTGAGGAGAAGGGTCGTCTTAGCAGGATTGACGGGCGTGCCAGCGTCACTGCCGGCGCTGTCTAACTGTCACAGGCTCCACAGCCACTGGTTAATGAGTGACAGTATTTCATTGACGTGTTCATTGTTCATTTGCCTGGTTTACAGTCAACTCAGCCCCAGCTCAGCTTCCAGACAAACCTAACCATATGTCCTAACCCAAGTTCTAATTCTAACTCTTGCCCTAACCTTAACAGTACACGAGTTCACTTGCAGCCAAGTTGACTGGGGGGATGAGTTGACTTCCAGCCGTTTGTCTCACACATCTGAGCCACGGACACTGTGTAGTTGGCACACTGGTCTTTGTTGGGTGGATTGTCACATTTCACATTATGATAACTGGCCTATGCCTGCCGCCACAAGCACTTCCGCATCTTATGACTTTTTATAGCACGATACAAGTCCAGATCTGATTTGACTAGATTTGATTGAGAAATGGCAGCCCACCCATCAGAGGCTGATGTACCAGTTATCACATTGTTTTGTAGTGGTCCCCTGCCGCCGACATTGATCTGTTCTGCTACTGATGAGATTGGTGAGCAACTTTGATCATTGTCGTTTAATGTGATGCCACTCGGCATTTGCTGACATTTTGACGATCCATTTGTCTTTTATCGGATGACTGAACTGTGCGTTTTGTCGGTTCTTGTACTTTGATGCTGTTGATTGCTTGTAACTTGGAAGTGGTGTTAATGTACTACGTAGTTAAGATGCACCGTGCATTGCGTTCCACTGCCATTGTTATAGTGTTTTGTGGACATCTGCTATATCATTGATGATACGATGTTCATTTGTAATTTGGTTGCCGTGTGTTGCAGACTGGTGTGTTTGTTTGCCTAGTCACTGTGATGCTTATTGCTTCACTTTATCCATAAAATTGCCATTTTAAACTAATTTTTCTTTACATAAATTTGGCTGATGCAGAGTTAACCACAGACAACATTGGATAGAAGTGCCAAATCTCGATGAATATATCTCTGAAAAGACCACAAAGTTTCCTTAGAAAGTACTCTTCATTAGTGGAGTTATTATATCAATGACAAAATATCTCAGTTTTTTTTAATTAGTGCAGTCAGTGGTTTGCTGACGGGACAATACTCCATCCCGTAGGGCACGTGAGACCATGCAACTGTTACCTGTGAAACACCAGGCTTTGTCGCTCCAATTCTCTGGCCAGTCAACAGTCCAGATCTCAGCTGAAGTCATGTCTGATCGAAGAGTGGGAACATTTCAACGTGTTGTTCAGTTGATCATTGATGAAGCAGTCAGGCTGTGACATTCACATCTTCAGGCTTGCATTCGAGCACATGGACGATATTTTGAACACAGACTTTAAATATGTTTGACTTGTGCACAATTATAGTCTCATGTCTAAACGTTGCCAGTATCAACTGTAATCATAAACTGGAAGTCGACTGGTAATCTTTACCTGACACAACAGGAACCCAAGGTGGTGCAAAACTACACTAGACCCATCTCCACATTTCGAAAAAAATGGGTTACTGTAAAATATTTAACTTCAGTGGCTACCTGTTACACTCTACCTTGCACGCCAAAAATTAATAAATGCATACATACCTGACAGACTGGAGTAAAAGAGGGAACATTCTCACAGCTGCTCTAGTTGCTATAGCACAGTGCAATACTCTTGTTGCACGATGTTCTAGGCAGCTTATAGGTCCAGCAGATTGGGTTTTTGTCACACTGGGACCCTTACGCCGTGATTAGCCTAGAGGCGGTTGCCTACAGT
>Ga0126335_1002196_pt1 | contig 11542 bp, 7 predicted proteins | sample OlaspJWI45metaG_FD_108409 | JGI IMG/M metagenome (GOLD analysis project Ga0126335, IMG submission 108409) | Marine gutless worms symbiont microbial communities from Oahu, Hawaii - Olavius sp. 1 OAHU.JWI-45 metaG | ecosystem: Host-associated > Annelida > Digestive system > Unclassified | place...
CATCTTTATTCACCGTAAAGGTAGCAACGAAAAAACATAGCATATATTTTCACAAACGAAACTTTAACACTTAACTAACACAGTGGTACCGTTACTTAGGCCACCTTAAAAATTGACTGACTGATTGATTGATTGATTGAATCATAATACAAAAAACTTAACCAGATACACACCTCCGTGTAAGTTACCAAAAATTTATCAAATCGCTTTCGTAGCATGACACATGGTAGTTCACAACTGAACAAACTTTGGCACTCTTTAACTATTGCTATATTAGATGTCCTAAAGAGTTTCATAAAAAAACCTGTTCAACGTGAAGTCAAGTGAGTTCATTGATCTTTTGTCCAAATTACACACCTCTAGACAGTATAAAAGAACCGGCAAACATTTCTGCTTTAACAGTTGTAATATAACCTCTTCCGAAGCTAATCTGCCGGCTTTTGCAAAGATACAATTGGCAGCACGATAAAACACGACTTTTTGGCTTGGTCGATACATTTAAATTTGAAAGATCGCACTATGAAGACACCAAGATAGCGAATTTCTTCAACACAGGCGAGTTCTTGTCCATCTAATGTGCGTATATTTGCACACAGCTTATCATGTCGTGCGCCAATGCATTGTCCCATTGTCCTTATAGACTTTACGTAAAACAGTCTTATATAAGCCACTTCATACATCCGGCGGCGAAGGTTAATTAAGTTTCAAATCTAGCAACTCGAGTGTTGGGCACATCACTATAGTTAATGGTGATGAAAACTCCTACGCCGGATGTTGGCACGTCCAACAGTTGACGGAGACTCACGCAAGCCAGCGACAGCGACAGGCAATCATTATTATCGCGAATGAATGAATTAGTTGCATCTGCAGTGCGCGTTGACGCGTGAGATATTGCCATGGCAACATAAAGCGGATAATGGCCGGCCACACACGTCGAATGGTCCTGCTACAGCATCGGGACGGACATCAGTGCAGTGAAACCGGGCCGCGAACACCATCGACTCCATTATTGCGTCCACATGGTAAACTATAGTTAACAGTAGGCCGCTGTATCGTAAACGAAATGCACTGCGCACCGCAGTTAACTGAATTTATGTCACTAATGTTTTCCGTGAACCAATCGTAGCATATTTTGCGAATGGAAGTGTCTAGGCTACGAGGAAGTCCGATATTTCAGTACAGCTAGCAGATGAAAAAACATTCGAACAGCGTGTGACGCACAACAAAGGTAGAGTGGAGTAGGCTATCTATTGCGATTAGGTTAGGGTTATAGGCTTGGGCTTTGCGTTGTTTCAGTGGTTCCCGCAGTTCAACTTCCAGAACTCTATAGATACAGCCTTTGCGAATTGCCAGCAACAAGTGACAGTTGTAGGCGTTAAAAGTCCAAAGTAGTTTTTTTCTACAAATGCGAACCTGGCAGCACTATACCCGTAAGCGGTTCTATTTTGTACTCGAAGGATGCAGAACGACTTCAATTTCGGCGCTCGCCTAGAGCGATATATACGTATACGGAGCTTAGCGGTCGTAATGGTTTGCGTCACATGCTGATGGATTCTCGCGGTCGGCTCCGATATTTTACAGTCGGTCGATGTCGTGTATTCAGCGTATGGCGAGATAGCCTCGGTGAGCGAGTCACTACTATGCGAGCCATCCGTCAACGAAGCGGCGGCGTGCATCATTGCATGTAATTCTGCTGCTATCATCTGCTTCCGCGCCAGCTCAAACTCGACACGCGCCGTCGACATGTTTGCGACATAGACAACGGCGGTAATAATTTCAATTTTCCACAAACAACTGAATGTGGTTTTATATTTTAAATATCGAAACCACAGGAGTCTGGGGCTTAAATCCTTGACTCAGTTGACGACCCCAGGTACGACTGTGATTTGTGCAAAATCGACTTGGAGCACCACCCTGAATAGATTATAATTTATCATGTTGCAAACATGCGGTCGATTTACTATGCGCACTATGACACTACGGATATTTTCAGCCTGCCTAAATGCACCCATTTCAACAACAAATTTCAGAAACAAATTTCCGACAACTAAGACCTAAAACTAAGCCATGATACTCCACCAACGCCATTCCGAAACTCTGGTTTTTGCCTTTCATTTCACACGGTGACTGCACTGCGATTATTACTGAAACTATCGCCGCAACTGATCGCTGCGATCCCTGCGACGATCAGACTCGATAAGTAAAGTCAGCAAGTAGAATACTGCGTACCATTCGATACTGTACGACTTTTCGACCAGGCAACACCTCTTCTATTGTACCAGATCTGTAGCCACAGATCTGTAGCCACAGAACAGCCCCTGCCTATATCTGGTTCATTACAAGATATGGAGTGTCGTTCCACAGCAGGTGCACAACTTTGACGAACTGGAACAGCTCCTTGCGGAATATTTTTCATAGTAATGACCACAGCATCACTGACAGCGCAGTTGATGAGTGACATTATGCGTAGACAGCTTAGACTTAACGAAAACTACGCAAATTAAGTCACAGGGGGTCGGGGCGGAGTCACGTGACTTAGTTTTGACTTTCGGGACCCCCTCGTATCTCCGAACGGCTGAAGAAGCTAAGAGACTTTAGGACAGGGGGCCCTAACAAAAACTATGCACAGCTATAGGTCGTAGGGCGTCGAGGGTAGGGACACGTGACCTAGTTTTAACTTCTGCGATCTCCTCCATATCTCAGGATTGGCTACAGCGATGTATAGAGTCCTGCGCGGGCAGTGTGTGCGGTGCATTCGATGCAGCCTTTGCGAAATTACTTGGGCCTCCTGTTATTTATTTGTTCAGTCACCTGGAGGCATCACGCATCAATATCAGTCATGAACCGTTTGTCTCCTCTGTATCCAAACTGTAAAATAGCAGCAGACGCCTATTAAACGCCGCAGACAGTAGGCTGAAGCCGGTTTATTGCATGTAGCGCATATCGTCTCGGCAATGCAGGCTTATACATGTTGAATAAATAATTCAGTGTACGCCAGTTTACGTCCACTTAGAACCGGTGGCAAAACCAGATAAATAGCAAAGAAGAAGCCATAGTAAATTATCTATAAATATTGACCGTTATTTATATGACTAATTTTTTTAGCAAAACGCAATTCACTTTCAATCGAAAGCGGGCCACCCGCGTTTTGCTGCAGTGACCTTGATTTTGACCCGATGACCTTGGTATACGACATGGTCTGTAGTTTCTGAACATGTAGCCTTGCACCAAAAATGGAAGTTTCTAGGTCAAGATATTCGAAAGTTATCCTGTGACATACATATTTATACAGACACACAGACAGATACGAGCGGACGCATAACCACGCCTTTACTCACGCGGAAAATATAGACTATATTTTCTATAAGTCAAAGGATGGACGATCGATCACCCATGCTTTTCTCTGAATCCGCCACTGCTTGGAATTGCTGTTATTTAGTTGAACGCTGTAAATCATGTTACAGTTGATGCAGCGTTACTCATCCGTGGTGAAGTCACGTGATCGATGACACATGCATGTCGCTGTCATAGTCATACTACAGGCGCTGGACATGCGATAATGAACGTGCATGTCTGCTTATTAACCCATGAACTATAAAATCCGCTATAGAATGCATCACATTGGCTTCGGTTGGTCTCAAGGCACAACTGGTCTCAGAAATAACTATGAACATGAGTTTCTGGCTTGCAACATTACAATTCTCGTGATTACTGGCCTTTGCTTTGATGACTTCTAGAATTTAGAATTTATAACGTTATTTAGTGGCTGAACGTCGTCTGGTGGCCTACCCAGAGCTTTTGGCATGGCACTTACTGTGGTAAACAGTACTAAAGAAACTATTGAAGATTTAGTGATAAACATATATGCACGTATATGCATGTATATCTGCATTGTGCGGTGGTAGTATAACATGTACAGACACAACCCCGCTCGCCCCTGAGCGTTGTGCACGCAAGAAACGTGAGGCGTGATTCATGGCTTTCTTTCTGTACGCGAAAAACACAAATCCACGCGGCTAGCGAGTACGATGCCAAAGGACAGACAGAAATTAGAAAATTGTGTCTCGAAGATTTTTCGAGACCGAGAATAAACTCGCGAAAACTGATTGAACGCACTGCAGACAGAACCAATTACATTATCACGTCATGATTTATACGACGACACAAATATCTCCAACTGAACCAATATAGACCGCCACCGCCGCCTCCGGCGCCGCCGCAACACTGTTACTGCCGGAACCGAAATTGCCAGTTCCGACCGACGGAGAGCTAGGGAGAGGGTTAAACATCGGCGCGAGTAGCCGATGGCCGGTCGAGCACGTACGCCGAACGGTTTATGCAGTTCGGCGGCAGTAAGGTGGACGACGGTGGCAGCTGAGAGACGACCGGGCCGGGCCGGGTCTAGCGGCGGGTCGGCTCCGCTGAGACCGATCGGGCGACGTCGCGAGACGACCACTACGACCGGTCGTCAACGCAATATCGACTCCGACAGACCGGCGTACCACGTGATCTATGACGTCATCCGTCCGTCCGCCAGCTGCGGCAAGTCTACCGTGAATCTCTGTGGCGTCACTCGGCGGCCACTTGCTGCTGCCCAGTGGAGCTACACGAGATATTAGTTATACTCCATTTCGTACCCGCACTAGAATTAGCGACGTCATCGTACGCTAATTCCCATCATAACCGCACCATGACAGAAGCCTGCGACAAACTAACCCCAGACAAAAACACTAACCTAACCGTAACCCTATAACCCTCACATTATACCACTGAACCGACCCTATGTTGATATCTGCTTTCAGGCTGCATCGTCTACACAACGTACATCATGCGGTTTACTGCGACTGATGATCCCGTAGCGTGGTGTGTCAGTCTGTCTGTCACGCAGCTGCGCTATGCAAAAACGGCTGAACGGATCGAAGTTCTGTTCGAGGTGGATACTTTTGTTGATCCAAGGAACATTGTATTAGATGGGGATCTCGATCCCACTACGGCGAAGGGGGTTCGATGCGGCCTTTCCAAATTACTTTGACCCGTTGTTGCGGTGTTGGTTGCAGCTACATGCTACAGTTAGTAAGACTTTGAAGACTGAATGGTGTTGTCGAAGAGGGGTTTGTCGCAGCCAGGTCATGTCTGCGTTGCTGCCGCTGCAGCGATCAAGTGGCACGCACAATACTGAACGAGACAGGATGTTGCATGTTGCATGGCGGGATCACTGATTGACCCGCTGCGCATATCGAGGCGGCGCTGGTGGCGCTGATTAATCCGCGTTTAATCCTGTCCCGATGCTGCCGGTGGCCCGGGAAAGTGCTCGGCTGTCCTGCGTCAACTGCTGATGTCGCCCGGTGACTGGCGACATCGGCAGTTCAGTGTACACACTACACGCGACGGAGAAACGTGCAGGATCAGTGATCGATGAGCTGCAAGCCAGCCGGTGTCCGGCACTTCACTTCAGTGAGCGCCGAGTGCCGACCGCCAGACCACCCACGACGGGCCACGAGGCGAGGCGAGGTCGGACCAAGGTGGGTCGGACAAGTTGGCTGGCGGCCGCGACCGTCTGTCGTCAAGGCTCGGTAATCTATAGGTCTAGAGTTACTGCTGACGGCACACGCTGACCGCATCGGCGAGCATGGTCCGTGCATACATGTCCACATCACAATGTACTAGCGCAATCGATTGCATGGAAACACTCGTCTCTTATATGTGTCAGTGAGTGAGTGAGTCAAAACATTCATACTACACTACTACTACTATACTACTATGTCGAGCTCGTTTCAGCTCGAGCTACAACGGTCCTCCACTGTCCTTTGTCTTGCATGCAGGTATGCATTTCTTCCGGCTGTAGTCCTGTGTCCCTCGTTAGTGTCGATTTATACACGGCGCCAAAAACAAAGTCACGAGGCGCCGCAGCCTCAATTAAACAAATGTGCCTTCAGAAGATGCGTCATCAACCAACGCAGCGACGCTGGTATAACATGTTCCGCGCACGAGGACCGGCAACAGCGAACGACCTGTCGCCCAGCCGTGTTTTGGTCAGTGGCAGATGACCATAGTCGGCGACTGACGTAAGGCACCAGCTGGCAATCATCCGGCAAATACGGCGGAGCTGTCCGGTGCAGTGGCTTTAATTGTACAATATGTTCAGCTTGAAATGGACTCGGCGTCGGACAGGCAGCCAGCGTAATTCCCTGAGAACGGTTGTGATGTGTTCACTTGAGTTATCATGTTCACTGTTCATTGCGCCACCAAAAGCACAAAATCACAACAAATCTCGTACAAGTGTATAAGAACGTAACACATGAAATTACATAACAGCGAAATGCCTACAATTTCTGCTACAAAAAGCGGCAAGATCACCTTTGCGTCGACTCGGTGATGAATTCTGCAATAGTCGCATCGTCGCGAAAGTGTTGCGCTACTGGACGGACGCACGAAAGGTGTCGTAAACCGTGGTGAACTCGACGGCAAGCCGAGAGAGATGATACGCGACACGGAGTCCTCAGTTTTGAGGAAGCAGCGAATACATCGTCTGTGCCGTCTGTACCCGTGCTGACATCCCCCGATTATCGTACCAGACTCGCCTGTATTGGCAGATTTGGGCAAAATTAGACTCAATACGGAGGCGATAAATTAGTATAAAAATCGCGCCATATATCGTCGCAACATTGCGTATGTGTGGACCCGGCATTAATTAGAGTACACACAGAAAAGACGCCGACATATGAGACGATTCATTTCATCAGCGCTAATACACAGGGTTGAATGGGACGTTAAACCCGTGCATGCACATTCAGTGGATTATGCGACAAAATTGTCATTCTTAAATCGTTCGTCCAGTGCTTACAATGTTAACGACCGACAAACGTGTCCGTAATACTCTTAGATAATCGTTTAACTCTTTTTACAGCGAAAAGCGGATCAATATACGTACGAAATTATGTTCCCACGCTGCAGCAAGTTATATTACGACGTTTCGCCAAGAAGGGTCATATTGCGTCGGCGTATATGACCCGTTTACACCGGATCTATTCGGCGTCATCTTGCCTGCGCGGCCAAGAGTCGTAAAGGCGTCGGCGTGACGGCGATAAAACCTAATACTGCTGACGTTAACACGCCGAATATGATGACTGTATGCACTACGAGGGCGTCTGCATGCACTGGCCCATCCGTATAGCACACTGGACTGTCATATGGAGCCAGCCATTGCAATATAACTCGCAAATCACGATTCAGCGAAGCGAATATCCAAGATAAACCTTGTGTTCTAAGGTCTGAGAATGCTTCTAACTCACCCACGTATTCAGTGCCACGATTTGATCCACAGACAAAAGAACTTCCGTGGCGAGCAAGCACTACAACAGTGATAGAAACCGGCCGGGTCGACCGGCGCCAGTTGCCGGTCAAGTCGGGTCAGGGTTTTTTTGACCGGTGCTAATTAGGAAAATTAGGCAAATTTCAGTTTCAAGACAAAGTTCTTCCCCAAGAACCTCGGCTGTAAAAGACTTATAGACTAGCAGTTTGCTGTTATTATCAACTTGTGTAGACTTGATAGACTTCATTTCATTGCATGACAATTGACAACTAGGCGATCGCCGGTCGATCAGGCACGTTGCCGGTCGTGTCGTGTCATGAAAACTTCGACCGGTTCCATCTCGGCACTACATGTCGAGATTGAATCCTGGCTGCCCGGAAGCCTTGCACTATGAAAAATGAGAATAAACAACAGTGTGTATCGATCGTGTGATAACTATCGCTCGCCACTTAGCAACGCAACGAAGCGTAAAGCAACGCGCAACGTACATGGAAACGCCCCATTAACTTAGGATCATTTCGACTTATTCAAACAAGAACTTATCTGTTGCCGACATGCCCGCGCAACGCTGCAAAACTCCTTTCGCAGATACGGCGCGCTGTAGTGGTCACATTTTCACTGATTGCGTGGAGGCCTGTAACGCACAAAGTGGACGGTGTGTCACCGTCTGAGGATAGAATCTTTCCGACAGCTCTAACTCTGATCCCCATATCGAAAAGAGATGCTAAATCCCACCCAGTTCCTATCGGAGCGGTTTCTGTGTTGGCATAGGAGTCTTGATCAGAAACTAATGCGAGATTGCATTCTTTTGTCGTGATTTCTCATTGAAAGAAAATATTTGGTGTCATATCTTTCGCTTTTAAAGTGGATCTTGCTAGACACGATTTTCTCTAACAGCAAATATAATGAAAGAATTAAGACGCAACAATCGCCTTTTGCTGCTTGAAAGGTTGGAAGGATTTCTTGCTGCAATCTGACCTCCATATGTCGCCGAAGAATAGCTCGTAAGAGTAGCCAGTGTAGACCTATATGTATTTTTCTCACTGCTGCTAATCTATCTTGCTGAGACAGTCACAGACCCTACTCGCCGAAATATTACTGACTGCGGTGGAGGACGTGGCGGTCGACAGCCGAACGTCGACCTGTGAACGAAATGACCATGGTCAATTTGATGCTAATGACAGCAGCATTTATCAGCAAATACAGTGTTAACTTCCAGATTTTCCATAATCACACGATATATAACCATTTGGCCGTCACATATGTTGGTAGAGCATTGGCTCCTCCGACGCTACGGCTGACGCGACCCTGAATGCAAACTTACATCAGATCTCGCATCGTTTGCAAGATATTGCGTATTACTGGTCAAATTTTCGCTGTAGAAAAAACAGCAGCTCTCTTTATCGCATTTGTATGGGTGACATCGGGATATCGTATGGTACAAAGCTACAAAGCATATATCATGAACGTAGCAGACGGACAGACACACTTCACCATAGCAAAAGCCCGCTCAACTACGTTTGGCGGCGAAAATATACTACACCGTGTCCCAAAAAACGTCCCACTTTATCATTTGTTGTAACTTTAACATGCCTGCATCAAAACGGATAAAATTTGGCACATAAAAAGAAGAAACTCAGAGCTACAAAAGCACATAGCCATCCTCAAGTTATTTTACTTTTACTTATTTAATTTTAGCTATAAATCTGATATGCTGATATTACGTCATTCACACGTCACTGCAGTATTTGTAAACAATGACGTTCAGCGACGACTTAAAATTTATCGACGAACTACCTGCACTTTGTATTTTTCGTGCTGTAGTTGTCTGCCAGTATCGTGTTTTTTGTCTGTTTTCAGTTGTAAAGACAACGGTCAATGCAGTAACGCTTCACTATTCTCCGGCTGATTTTCGAGTCGACATATACGCTTCTGATGGCAAACTATGAATACAAGAAATAAGGAACTTGCCCCAGATATCGAGTGTTGTCGCTGCTGTCTACAGTAGTCCCGTTAGCCTTGTTACGTCAGTCAGTCGGTTTGTGACTGTTATAGTACGCAGAGGTCGTTCATCGCCTCTGCGTGACCTGCAAATCTGAGTCGTTCAGTCCAGTTGCAGCTGCTGCATATCGTCTCCACTCGCTCGTCCACCGGTTCTGTCTAGTCTGTACTCTGTGGTCAGCATGCACTGTACTTTATTTTGTGGTTCGTCTTGCGTACGTTCTCTGTGCAAAATTAATCCACCCACGATCTTCTTTTATTGTTGCTACGCGGAGATCGATCACGTCTTCCGAGAATTACGACGAAAATACTTCTAGACACGAGCTGAAAAACTGGCTTTTTGTGCCTTTTGTTGAATAACAAGTTTTTATACCAGTTTCGCGTAGCCCACCGTGCGGAATAACTTGCCATCTGCTATGATTGACAAATGATATGTCGCAGAGTGAAAGACTCATCTATTCAAGCCCGTAGCCAGAATAATATTTGAGGAGGTCTATCGGATGGATTACGGACCAGGGAACCGTCATGGTAATCCAAAACGAGAATAAGTCCTGAAAATCCGTGTCACGATGTCACATACTCTGAAACCAGAAACACTGCGTAAAGTGTAAAAACAATAGGCCTGTTGAGCTTTGAGCAATTTTAGAATTTAGATTTGTTCGACAATTTTACGTTGTCGTTGTACATTTTGCTTGCATTTCCTCCAGATGCGCAGCATATTTAAACTTTTAGTTCCCAAGGTAGTGCAGCAACATGCTTAATGTGTTGCTGGAAATATGCACGTTTTGCATCAAATTCCATACTCTTTCCAGCAGTTAAAGAATTTTGAAAATTGGCCAAGGGATGACAAAATAAGAGCCAACAAAAAGCGGAAAGTTATTTTGAGACACAGTGTATATTTTACGTTGCTGTGGAGCTGTGCCCGTTTCCTGAGTAAACTAGTCTAATACTACAACAACAAAACACTGGCGTAGGCTATTGCCGGCGGATATGTGAATTCGTTGTGAAGAAAAGCCCACTGTTTTGTTGAAGCCATGGCACTAGACTACAGTAGTATGACTGAGTGATGCCGGAAGCTATTACGTGAATCGCAAGCGACTCAGCTACGGGATTCTGTCTGTCCGTCCCCGTGTTTCTGTTACAATCACACCCAGGATTATGCAAAAAAGCTGAACACAGTGACATATTTTCTCCAAGCACTTTCTAGCCTTGTTACTCTACTCTTTTAACTAGCCATTCCGCCGCCCAGTCGGTCCTTCACCCTCCCCCACCCTCTCCACCACTCCCCAATGTCAACGCCACTCATCAATTGCACTGTCAATAATGCTTTAGTCAGTGCCACTGTGCCACGCCATACGTGTACTTCAGTTCATTGACGTTATACAACTGTGGCTAATAAACGCGCTGCTTGATGACATCCCATAAATTGCAATGGACCAGACTAACTTCCGAAAAGTTAGATTTAGTAGAGAGAAAAGGGCGTTCCTTGCTTGAAAAGTTGTACAGTGACGCATGCTCAGTGTGCAGATGTCAACATATAGGCCCGTTTGAATAAAATATCTGCTATTTCAAAGAATATTTAACAGAAATCAGAACATATAGTAATAAGTAAGTTAGCAACAAGTAATTAAGCTAGAGAAATTGTATTCCGTAATGCAAAATCAATGCATTTTGTTCTCAATTTTTTTCAAATTTGCATCATATTTGAACATGGTAATTTCACAAGGTAGTGCAGCAACATATTTAAGGTGTGGTGAAATATGTTATATGATTCGCGTTGGAAATTGTTTTCCTCTTTTAGACAATGAAAGAATTTGGCAAATCGGTTAAGATTTGACAAAGTTAGCGGCAAAACAAGACCGGTTCTCACTTTTTTGGACCACTCTGTACATGTACGCCTATGATTTACCGAACAAGTTCATGGTGATAGCCTGTCAGAGAACGTCAGACTTTTCAGTATTAAAGTTATGTTAAATGGTATTTTTATCGAGTCAACTGTGAGCATTCAGTTAAATTTTCACAGTTTTTCGCTTAATTTGTTTTTGTGTCCACGAAAAGGATCGAATTGTTACATATAACGTAGAGTTAATACCGGGCGCAGCGCCATAGTAAAATCACCCGTGTGCGCGTACTGAGTTGGCCGTTGCCGCTGCTGACTAGTCTGTATTTTTTGGCTGTCACACGAAATAGTCACGGAAGTACTGTCACACACAATAGCGCTGTGATTGG
>Ga0126335_1002197_pt1 | contig 11542 bp, 10 predicted proteins | sample OlaspJWI45metaG_FD_108409 | JGI IMG/M metagenome (GOLD analysis project Ga0126335, IMG submission 108409) | Marine gutless worms symbiont microbial communities from Oahu, Hawaii - Olavius sp. 1 OAHU.JWI-45 metaG | ecosystem: Host-associated > Annelida > Digestive system > Unclassified | place...
CTGCCGCAGCTGCGTCAGGCGGCGGGCGGCGGCACGATCGCCTTATCGTAGGCGATGTCGGCGGTGATCACGCCGGCGTGGCGAAACACATCGACCGTGACCGCAAATGCCGCCGGCGTGATCTCCAGGTGCGGCGACCAGTTCCCCAGGCGCTGGTAGTCGGCGACGGTGGTCGCCAGCACCGCCTCGTCGACGTCGGGAAAGAACGGCCGCTCCAGGGCCGCCACCTCGGCTGCCGGGGTCTCGATCAGCCATTGCCGCGCCCGCCGGTAGGCGCGGGTGAAGGCTGCCGCCATGTCGGTGGTGAGCCACTCCCGGGTCGCCGCCAGCGAGGAGAAGGCACACGGTCCGATCGCCGCGCCGACGCTGGCAACGATGTGGCCGGCGCCGTCGTGGGCCAGTTGTTGCGGTGCCGGCCCCTGCAGATGGATGTAGTCGCCTTCACCGGCGAGGAATGCGGCGATCATCGCGTCCGGCGGGCCCGCATCGACGGCGACGATCGCGTCGAACGCGAGGTCGCGTTTCAGGCAGGCGTATTTGAACATGTGCAGCGGCTGGCCACCGTGGTCGACCAGCACCCGGGCGCCGGCAAGCTTGTCCCACGTGAATTCGGGGTCGGCCGCTCGCCCCAGCAGGAAGAAACCGTCCAGCTCGTTGATCTGGGCGAAATGCACCGCCGGCGGCGTCTCGCCTGCAGCGACGAAGCGAAACGCCTGGCTCGGCGCCGACTGCACCACGTGCGCCGAGCCGTCGACCAGCGCGTCGATCGCGCTCACGCCGGGCGCGGCGATGGAATGCTCCGGTGCCAGGCCTTCATCCTGCAGGAACCCGGTGGCAATGGTGGCGATCAACGGGGAATAGAAGGCCGAGAAGCGGGTGAACTGGATGTGGATCGGCTGCATGGCGCGGCTCCTTCGTCGTTTTGTGGGTGCCGGCGGCGCCGGTCAGCCCCAGACTTCCTGCGCGACCTCGAGCACCAGCCGCAGCTTGGCGCTCTCGTCCGCCTCGGTGATCTTGTTGCCGTGATGGGTCGAGGAAAACCCGCATTGCGGGCTGAGGCACAGCCGGTCCAGGTCGACGTAGCACGCCGCCTCGTCAATCCGCCGTTTCAGCGCCGACTTGGATTCCAGATCCGCGGTCTTGGTGGTGACCAGCCCCAGCACCACGCACATGTCCGCGGGCACGAAGCGCAGCGGTTCGAAGCCACCGGCGCGGTCGCTGTCGTATTCCAGGAACAGGGCATCGACCGCCACCGTGTTGAACACCCGTTCGGCGACCGGCTCGTAGCCGCCCTGGGCGGCCCAGGTGCTTTGGAAGTTGCCGCGGCACATGTGGATCGCCGTGGTGACCTCGTCGGGCAGATCGCGGATCGCCGCGTTCAGGGCGTTGGCGTAGATCAGCGCCAGCGCGTCGGGATCGTCGCCCCGGGCCTGCATGCCGGCGCGGATGTCGACATCGCAGAGATAGGCATAGCTGATGTCGTCGAGCTGTACATAGCGACAGCCCGCGGCCGCCAGGTCGGCCAGCTCGGCCCGGTAGGCTGCCGCCAGATCGTCCCAGAACCCCTCCAGGTCGGGATAGACCGAGCGGCTGATGCCCTCCCGCCCGGCGCGGAAGTGAGCCATGCTTGGCCCCGGCAGGGTGAACTTGGCCGTACGCCCGGTCAGCCCCTGGAGATACCGGAAATGATCGACCATCACCGGCCGCGTGCGGCGCAGCGGCGCGGTGATCATGGCCGTCGGTGGCTGCTCGTCGCTGTTGCGGAAGGTCCCGCTGGCGAGCGGTCGGCCCAGCTCGAAGCCGTCAAAGCCGCTGAGGAAATCGAAATGCCACCAGGTGCGGCGAAACTCGCCGTCGGTGACGACCTGCAGGCCCAGGCTTTCCTGCAGGGCGACCACGTCGCGGATGCAGGCATCTTCGACCGCACGCAGGTCGGTGGCATCGATGTCGCCGGCAGCCGCGCGGCGTCGGGCCTCCTGCAGCGCCGGCGGCCGCAGCAGGCTGCCGACATGATCGGCGCGAAACGGCGGCTCTGTCCGGGCTGTCATGACGGCTGCTCCCTGCTTGCGAACGCATGCCCCGGCCGGCTGGTGCCGACAAACACGGCTGACCGCCATTGTAGCGCCGGTCCGCGGTTGTGCCGATGGCGCACCGCCCATACCCTTCTCTCGGTATCCACCAAGCACCGGGAGCAGGGACGATGGCTGGATTGGTCGCCGGTGCGCTGGCACCGCACACGCCGAGGATCGGCATCGAGGCCAATGCCCCGGCGTTCGCCCGCGGCCTGATCGACGGCGAGCGCGCGCTCGGCGACCGTCTGCGCGAGCTGTCGCCGGACCTGATCGTACTGCAGTCGTCGCGCTGGGTGTCCACCTTCAACTGGTATGTCGCCGCCCAGGCCGTGCACGAGGGGGTCTGCGTCGTCGACGAGGCGCCGGACCTGATCCCCGGCATTCCCTACCGCCGCACCGGCGACCCGGACTTCGCGGCGGCCCTGGCCGGGCGGATCCGCGACGCCGGGATCCCTGCCGGACTGAATGACTCACCGCATTTCAACTGGGATTACGGCTCGCTGGTGCCGCTGCAGTACATCGACCCGGAGGGGCGTTTGCCGGTGGTGCTGTTGCCGACGGTGATCTGCTCCGATCTCGAAGAAAACATGGCAGTTGGCCGGCTGGTGCACGAAACCGCGGCCGACCTCGGGCGCCGGGCCGTGCTGATCGCCAGTTGCGCCTTGTCGCACAAGGTGATGCGTGGCCCTGAGCTATGGCCGTCGCAGGCGATGCAGGAGATGGACAACCGCTTCGTCGCCCTGATGTGCGAGGGTGACGTCGACACGCTGGCGGCATGGCTGCCCGACTACAGCCGCGACGCGGTGGCGGAGATGGGCGGCCGGCCGATGGCCGGGCTGATCGGCGCCCTGCAGGCATTGCAGGAGAGCGCCGGGTCGCTCACCGGCCGGCAGTTCGGACCCTATGGGCAGAGCTCCGGTAGCGGCAATGCCGCCATCGGCCTGTGGCCCGCGGCGGTCGCCTGACCGAGGCTACTTGCCGAAAAAACGGCCGCCGTTGACGTGGATGGTCTGGCCGGTGACATAGGCGCCGCCGGGCCCGACCAGGTAGGCGACCGCTGCAGCGATCTCCTCAACCGTACCCTGGCGGCCCAGTGGCACATCGGCACTGCCGCCGCCTGGTGGCAAAGCGCCGGCCGAGGCGCCACGGACGGTATCGATGCTGCCGGGCGACACGGCGTTGACGGTAATGCTGTGCGGCGCCAGCTCCACCGCGAGGCTGCGCACCAGGCCTTCCAGACCCGCCTTGGAGGCGCTGACATGGCAGCGGTTGGCGAGGCCGAGGTGATGCGACATACCGCTCAGGCCAACGAAGGCACCGCCGCCACGGTCGATCATCGACGGCGCAACCGCCTTGGCAAGCAGGAACGCCCCGTCAAGCGCGACCGAGAGGATTTCGCGCCATTCCGCGTAGCTCATCTCCAGCATCGACGTCTGCCGGCGCAGGCCGGCATTGGAGACGGCAATGTCGATGCCGCCAAATGCCGCCACCGCGGCCGTCGCCAGGCCGGCAACCGCTTCGGGTTCAGAGACGTCGGCCATGTGGCCGACGGCGGCGCCACCCGCGGCAGCGATCTCGTCGACCACCGCGTCGACCGCATCCTGGTCATGGCGGCCGTTGACCACCAGCGCAGCGCCGTCGGCGGCGAGGCTGCAGGCGATCGCCCGCCCGATGTTCTCGCCCGCACCGGTAACGATGGCCACCTTGCCGGCCAGCGGCCGCGTCGTTCCGTCTGTCATCGCCTGTCTCCGCCCCGCACCCGCGTTGTCGATCGGCGAGCTTCTCCCACGGCAGCACGCGCGTGCAAGCCTACCGGCCGATCCGCTAGCATGACACCGGGACGTATCGATCCGGGAAATCCGTCATGACCGCAGCTTTGCTGTTCACGCCGCTCGACTTGCGCGACATCACCCTGAAGAACCGCGTCGTCATCGCGCCGATGCACCAGTATGCCGGCGAGAACGGCTATCCCACCGATTGGCACCTGATGAACGCCGGCCGCTTCGCCGTCGGCGGCGCCGGCCTGGTGATCATCGAATCCACCAAGGTCGAGCGCCGCGGCTGTGGCACCGTCGGCGACCTGGGTCTGTGGCACGACGACTTCATCCCGCATTTCCGCCGCCTCAGCGACTTCATCCGCCGGCACGGCTCGGTGCCGGGGATCCAGCTTGGCCACAGCGGCCGCAAGGCCCGCCGCCAACGCCCCTGGGAGGGCGGACGTCCGCTCGAGCCGACGCCCGAGATCGGCGACTGGGACGACTGGGAACTGGTGGCGCCGAGCGCCCTGGCCGACCGGAAAGATGCCGAGCCAAGAGCGCTCAACGCGGCGGAGATCCCGCAGCTGGTCGAGGCCTGGGGACGGGCGGCGGCGCGGGCCGACGCGGCCGGCTTCGACGTGCTGGAGATCCATGGCGCGCACGGCTACCTGATCCACCAGTTCCTCTCACCCGTCGCCAACCGGCGCAACGACGGCTATGGCGGCGACGAGGCCAACCGGATGCGCTTCGCCCTCGAGGTCGCCGACTGCGTCCGGGCCAGCTGGCCGGACCGAAAGCCGTTGTTCATGCGCCTGTCGGTCGAGGACGATGCCGGCTGGGGCCCCGCGCAGAGCGTCGCCCTGGCGCACCAGCTCAAGACCCGGGGTGTCGACGTCATCGACTGCTCGTCGGGTGGCATCCGCGGCACCCCAGTGGTCGGCACCGGCCCTGTCGGCTATGGCTACCAGGTGCCCTATGCCGCGCAGATCCGCCGCGAGGCGGAGGTCATGAGCATGGCGGTCGGCCTGATTGTGCATGCCGATCAGGCCGAACGGATCCTACAGCAGGGCGAGGCCGACCTGATCGCGCTGGCGCGCGAAGCGCTGTACAACCCGAACTGGCCGATGGACGCGGCCCGCAAGCTTGGGATCGAGGCACCGTTTGCACTGATGCCGGACGCCTACGCCTACTGGCTAACCAAGCGGGCCGATGCCGTCGAGGGGTTGACGCCGTCGACCGAGGGCACGGGTGCCGGCCTCACGGCCTGACGGCATTCCCTGCGGGGCTATGGAGGGGCGGCTTTTCGCGGCATTCCGGCGCCGCTCATCCGACAAAGAGGATGATGAAGGCGACGATCAACGCGAACAGCGCGATCGCTTCCGTCAGCGCGAAGCCGAGCAGACCGATGGGTTGCACGACTTCGCCGGCACCAGGGTTGCGGGCCACGGACGAGATCCAGTCGGAAAAGATCTTTCCGAGAGCGAGGGCGACGGCGAACAGCGGGAGGAGAGCGATCGCCGCCGCCACTAATCTGATGCCTTGGTCGGTCATTGACTGGATTTCCCTTCGTTGCTGTTGACGAGGCGGCGCGCGCTAGTGCCCGCGCAATGCATCCCTGATGTAAAGCGAGGTAATCAGGATGAAGATGTAGGACTGGATCAGGAACACCATGACCTCAAAGGCATAGAAGATGACCATCAAGATCACGGGGAAGACGGTCACGGCGACGCCTTTGAAGCCCAGCGCGTCGATCAGCATGACGTTGAAGTCGCCAAACAGCTTGATCATGATGTGGCCGGCAAGGATGTTGGCGAAGATCCGGACGCCCAGGGTTACCGGCCGGAAGAGGTACGAAATGACCTCCATGAACACGAGCATCGGCGCCAGGTACATGGGCGTCCCGGCCGGCAGAAAGAAGCGGAAGAATCCAAGCCCCTGCTTACCAACCGCCAGCACGTTGACGTAGGTGAAGACGGTGAGCGCCAGCGCCATCGTCACCACCAGATGGCTGGTAAAGGTGAATTTGACCGGCGTCAGTCCGAGCAGACTGCCGAACAGGATGAAGACGAAGAGCGAGAAGACGAATGGGATCGCCGGCTTCGCTTCCGGCCCGGCGGTCTTGACCACGGTACGGGCGACGAACTCATAGACGGCTTCGACACTGGTTTGCAGGCGCCCGGGTACCATCGCCCGCGCCTTGATGCCGTACAGCATGAAGACGGCGACCAGCACGACTGTCGTGACCATCGCCTGGGCCGAGGTGGTGAACGACATGTCCACGCCAAACAGCTCGATCGGGATCAGTACGTCGATCTCGAACTGCCGGATGGCATAAGGCGCTTCCGGCTCGTAGGCCATGTCGGTGTCCTCGGCGGCAACGGTCCGCAGAGGCGAACCACACGCCCACCGATGTGGCTTTAGTTCATTGCGATTGGAATAGAATGTTTAATAGAAGTTTCCAATCAACCAGACGCTCACAGCGATGTCGGATCCGAGCCAGACCAAGCGCTGCCTCGCGCAGAACCGCTGAAACTGATCGCCTCCTGATCGTGCAATCGGCGGTCCAGCGGAGATGTGTCGTTGTGGCGACAATCATAAACGGGACGATCCCGCCGGCGTGTGGGCACGACCTGTCGTTCCGTTGTTCCGGCTGAGGCCTGCATAAGGCACAAACTATCGAAGCCCCCAGTGCTTTCGATTGGAACTATCAGCGCGTCAGTCCCAGATGTTGTGCGGGTCCGGCAGGTCCGGCGACGCCGGACGTACGGCTTTGGGTGAAACGGGAACGCGAGAGGGACGGGGCGCGAGCATGCACAGGTTCAAGAACATCCTGCTGGTTTGCGATGAGCGAGGCATCCACGACGAAGTGATCGGTCGCGCCATCTGGCTGGCGAAGGCCAACGGCGCCGCCATCACCCTGGTCGACGTGGTCGAAGCCGCGCCCGGCGAACTGGCCAGGACGTTCGGCGCGCTTCCCGGCGCCAGGGCGCACGACATCGAGATCGAAGTTCTCGAGTTCCACCGGGCGCGTCTGGCCAGGATCGCCGGCCCGATCAAGTCGGAGGGCATCGAGACGAGGGAAATCGTCCTGCAGGGCACTGCCTTTGTCGAGATCATCAGAAAGGTCCTGCGGGGTGGACATGATCTGGTGATGAAAGGTGCGGCGGGCGAAGCTGAAGGCACTTCGCGTTTCTTCGGCAGCACCGATCTTCATCTGCTGCGCAAGTGCCCGTGTCCGGTGTGGATCATGAAAAAGGGACGCCGCCGCAAGTATGCCCGGCTGCTTGCTGCGATCGATCTCGACGAGGGTGATCAGCAGAAGGACGCGCTGAACACGCTCATCATGGACTTTGCCACCTCGTTGTCGGAGACGGACGGCAGCGATCTGCACGTGATCAACGTTTGGCAGGTCCCCGAAGAGGACACTTTGCGCAACAGCGGCTTTGCGAGGGTCTCCGATGCCGAGGTCGATGCGCTGGTCGAGTCAAAGCGGCGACACAGCGAGAGCAAACTGAACGAACTGCTGCGGCGCTACCCCGATAAGGGCAAGGAGTGTCATGTTCATCTGCCGAAAGGCGCAGCCCGCGAAGTCATTCCCGAGTTTGCGCGAAAGCAACGGGTGGAATTGATCGTCATGGGCACAGTCGGCCGCACCGGTATCAGCGGATTTATCATCGGCAACACGGCAGAGGCGATCCTGAACCAGGTCGAATGTTCGGTGCTTGCGGTGAAGCCGCCTGGCTTCAACACGCCGGTGCGGTTGGCTGCCACAGCCGGCCGCGCATAGCGCCGCTTCATCAGAGGGTCGCGCCAGGCGAGACCCGCACCAGCTACAGCAACACGACCGGCAACGGCGCGCTGGAACCGGCGGCACGGCAGGCGGGCCACGTCTGTGCGGCGCCACCTCGTTTCATAAGGTCCGGCACCTCATGCCGCGAACGGCGAGACCAGCGGCTGTGATGGGCTTCACCTGATCTGCAAGCGGCGGCCACGCAACTGCCGCCATACCATCTGCGCTGCGTGCGCCTCGGCAGAGTTGTGGCCAAAACGACCAAGGCAGTCGTGATAGTCGGCCTCGGCCTCAAGAACCCGTTCGGCGGCGGCGTTGGTCCCAAACAAATGGCTCGACCCTGCGTCGTTCTTGGACTGACTTGTCACCGCACGCCTCCCTCAACAACCCGCGTTCAAGACAAGAAGCGCGAAGCACCTCATTGGTCGGACACATGGTTCCGATCGCCCGTCCCGCCAAATCGATCGCAAGACCAATGGTGATCGGAAGGCCCTATCACAAAACAGGTCGATGACTTTCCGCCACCGCACCGGTTGGCAGCAACCGGTTGGCATAGAGCGAAGCATCGGTGAAATCTATCAAATCGCCGCCTTCATCTGATTGGGCCAATCACATCGACGGTCTCATATCCATCGCTGGATTGCGTAATCGTGCGTGTTCCGTTGACGGGGAGAAGGTGAAGTGGTTTGGCGTTTTCTGAAGCACTATGGCATGGCCAAGGCGGGCGGCGTGCTCGAGGAATTTGCCGCGGCGGTGGTCGAGTTCGACCCCGATGCCGCGAGCAGTGCTCAGCTCTCCATGATGGAAGCCGAGCTCGACCGGTTGGGTACCCGCCTGGCGGAAGCCGAGGCGGAGGCCCAGCGCGAACATCGCGAGACCGCCGAACTGCGTCAACGCTATGAGGAACACCTGCAGGCCGCGCAGCTTCTCGAAGCCAGGCTTGCCGATATCGCGGAACCGGCAAGCAGGACCGAAACCGAAGCCAGCCTGGCCAGGATCATCGACAAGCTTGAGCAGATGCAGCCGGAGATCGAGCGCGAAGAACAGGAAGATCGCGAGGTCGAGGCCTGGCGCACCGAGCTGCGGCGCTCATTCGAAGAACTCGCACAGAAGATCCGAACCGCACAGAACGAACTGAAGTCGGCGCGTCGCCAGATGGACACAGCCAGGCTGCAGCGACAGCGGGCGGCGGAGCGAGAGCGGCGTAGCAGCGAAGCCGCCGGCATTACCGGCTCGATCGGTTCGCTGAGCATCGCCCTCGACACGATGAACCAGCAGACCACCAAAGTCCGGGCGGAGACGGCGGCGCTCACGCTCAAGGCCGAGCTGCTGCGTGCCGATGCGCCGGACAGCGATCCCATCGTCGCCGAAGCGCTGGCGGCGGCGCGCGGTCAGTCCACGTCGACCGCGGTTCGCTGTCGAACCGTCTGGCCGCGTTGAGCGACCGCAACATCGATCGCAAGCCTCTGCCGTCACCATGACCGATGGCCGGGTGCTGCGGATATGGTTGAAGAAGCTGACAGGCGCCGATCGCGACCCGTCGCTTTCCGCCGGCGACCGGGAAGCATCGCAGCGCAGCCAGGTTTGGGAACGGGGGGCGGCCTCGATCACGCCGTCGGCTAACTTGGCAGCCACGACCGGAGGCGCCGTCAGCAAGGCTTGAGATCAGCACGAGCAAACGGCTGACGGGCGTGGCCGGCACGTTGTTGATGTCGCGCCGCCAGCCAGCCCATACTGCGGCTGCAGCCGGCGCATTTAAGCAAAGACGAGAGACTATGAAACGTCCAGGCCTGCACATGGATGCAGCCGGCCGGGCTGGAAGGATGAGCTGGCTAACTGTCGTGCCCCCTGTGGCACTGACGCTCATCTTTGCTTCTTTTCTGCCGGCCGTCGCCAGTGGCGAAACCCTTCGCCTTGCCTACGACTGGGCACCCAGCCTGGGCATCAGCCTCTCGTTTCTGCTCGATGGCCTGAGCCTCACCTTCGCCCTTCTGATCAGCGGGATCGGCGCCTTGATCGCGCTCTACTCGAGCGTCTACCTCGCCGGCCACGCACATCTTGGCCGGTTCTATTTCTATCTCCTGCTCTTCACCGTTGCGATGCTCAGGCTGGTCCTGGCCGACAACGTGATCACGCTGTTCGTGTTCTGGGAGCTCACGACCGTCGCCTCCTACCTCCTGATCGGTTTCGATCACACGTCTGCCAAGGCCCGCCGCGCCGCCTTACAGGCCCTGCTCGTGACCGGTGCCGGCGGTCTCGCCCTGATGGCAGGGTTGATCCTGCTCGGGATCGTCGCCGGCAGCTTTGAGTTGTCGGCCATAACCGCCCAGGGTGACGCGGTCCGCGCGCACCAGCTCTATCTGCCGATCCTCGTGCTGGTGCTGCTGGGCGCCTTCACCAAGTCTGCGCAACTGCCGTTCCATTTCTGGCTGCCCAATGCCATGGCGGCACCCACACCCGTGAGTGCCTACCTGCACTCGGCGACAATGGTGAAGGCCGGAGTCTACCTGTTGGCCCGGATGCATCCGGCGCTGAGTGGCACGGATACCTGGATCTGGACGCTGACGATCGTTGGCGCAGCAACGGCGGTCGTCGCCTCGGTGCTCGCCTTGCGTCAGACCGACCTGAAACTGGCGCTGGCCTACACGACGCTGATGGCGCTTGGCACGCTGGTGATGTTTCTGGGCGCCGAAGCAACGGTCGCCGTGGCGGCCACGGTGACATTCCTCATCGTCCATTCGCTCTACAAGGCAGCGCTGTTCCTGATCGTCGGCATCGTCGATCACGCAACCGGGACGCGCGAGATCACGCAATTGCGCGGCCTTGTCGGCGCCATGCCGGTCACGGCGATCGCCGCGGCGGCCGCGGCGCTGTCCATGGCCGGGTTCCCGCCCTTTCTCGGCTTCATCGGCAAGGAGCTGAAGTACGAAGGCGCACTCGCCATTGCCGCAGAGCCACTGTTCGTCGCGGCGGCAGCGGTGCTGGCCAACGCACTGATGGTCGCGATTGCCGGCATCGTGGCGTTGCGGCCGTTCTATGGCACCAGGCTCGAGACGCCCAGGACGCCGCACGAGGTACCGGTCCGGATGTGGATCGGTCCCATCGTGCTCGCCGGCCTCGGCCTGGCGTTCGGTCTGGCGCCAACGCTGATCGCCAACACCCTGGTGCAGCCCGCCGTCACCGCAATCCTCGGCCGGCCCGAAGCCGTCAAGCTCGCGCTCTGGCACGGCATCAACCTGCCGCTGCTTCTGAGCCTGCTGACGTTTGCCATCGGGCTCGCCTGCTATGCCGGCCACTGGCGGCTGCGACGGCTGCTGATGCAACTCGAGACCCGGCTGCCGACGACGGCTGACCAGCTCTGGGACCGCACGCTCGATGGCGTGAGATGGCTTGCCGCGACGCAGACGCGACTGCTGCAGGGCGGCGTGCTGCGACACTATCTCTTCGTGGTTTTCGCCAGCCTGGCCATCGCCGCGGCTGTCACCCTGATCGTCCGCGACGCCGGGCACATGCCGGCGGCCTGGCCCGACCTGGCAATCAGGCAATGGGCCGTGGTCGCCCTGATTGCCGCCGGCGCCGTGATGACGGTGGTCGCCAACTCGCGCCTCACAGCGGTCTGCGCCCTCGGCGTCGTCGGTGTCGGCGTCGCCCTGGTGTTCCTCATGTTCGGCGCCCCGGACCTTGCCATTACGCAGTTGTTGGTCGAGACCCTTGTGGTGGTTCTGATCGCTGTGGTCATGCTCCGCCTGCCGCGTCCGGACCAGCGGGCCGGCGGGCCGCGGCGCCTGTCGGACGCCGTCCTCGCCGGCGCCGTCGGCACCGTTGTTGCGATAATGCTGCTGGCCGTCATGGCGGCTCCCTTCGACCCATCGGTCACGACTTACTTCGAGCAGACCAGCGTGCCGGAAGCCTTCGGCCGCAAC
>Ga0126335_1002198_pt1 | contig 11541 bp, 4 predicted proteins | sample OlaspJWI45metaG_FD_108409 | JGI IMG/M metagenome (GOLD analysis project Ga0126335, IMG submission 108409) | Marine gutless worms symbiont microbial communities from Oahu, Hawaii - Olavius sp. 1 OAHU.JWI-45 metaG | ecosystem: Host-associated > Annelida > Digestive system > Unclassified | place...
AGAGGTGACTTTCCCGCCTTTACCCCAGCCGAAGCTGGTACTCGATTTAGCGACCCCGAAGGGATGCAAGGCTGAGTTGACCTAGGTGGTGGTTACATCCCAAGATTGTTTACCCGAAAGAAACGGTCACCTACCTCGGAAAACACCGGCAATGCCGTGACCGGGATTCGAACCCACGACCGCGAGTCGAGAGTCCGACATCCTAGCCACTACACCACGCAGCCACGTGTACACGTCACGAAAAAATATTTTCTTGTGCGAACGCTCTTCCACTGGACAGGCTAATAATAGCAGTCGGAGGGGAAACGGAAGCGTGTCGCGACGATTGATGAATGACGACTGTCATAAGATGACGTTCACATGATGACTTCAGCGGACATGATCAACGGGTCGCCGTCGTCATTCGACCACAACGCGACGGAGGCGGCAGTGGGAGCGGCTTCGCGGTGGCGTACCGGCACATTGGGACTGCTGGCGGCGGCCACCAGCGTCGTAACGGTCGGCGGGAACCTGATTGTGATACTGTCGTTTGTGCTGGAGCGATCGATCCGTCAGCCATCCAACTACTTCATTGCGTCGCTCGCCGTCAGCGACCTGCTTATCGGTAAGTCGCTTTCGCAGACCATTCGTCTTAACACGCGCTCTCTATCTTTGTCTTGTCTCCATGTTTAGTATAACCATGGTCACTCGTTGTCCGTTTCGCTATTTGTCGGAACCAGTTTGCGGTTCCTTAAGTTGTTCCATCGAATTATGTAAAAAAATTAAAGAAAAAATACGCGTCGGCAACATTATTCGTAATAAAACTTATATGGCAGTGTGGCCATTAGAATTGTATGAAACTATTTCTGCAGTGATCAAAGCTAGTTTTTAATGACAAAGTAATATGGTATAGGTAGTGGCATCTGTTCAGATGCTGCTGCTGCTGTGGCGGCGGTATAACGTTCTACAGTATTGCGTACAGGCTCAATCTCGATGCCGTTGTACACCGTATACATCCTGTCACAGAAGACGTGGCCGTTCGGGGACATACTGTGCGATTTGTGGCTGTCACTCGACTACACTGCCTGTCTCTGTTCCATCTATACCGTCTTCTGTATCACAGTCGACCGGTTCTGCTCAATACGCATGCCGGCGCGATACCGTGTATGGCGCACCAAACGCAAGATATGTCATCTTATCGTTTGTCAGACTCTGTATCTCTGTATAGCGCAGGCAGTACGGGGTTACGTTGTTATATTGACAAAAGTGTTAGTAAGAAAGTTGAAAGCTTGCAAATTTTACACTATATATACCAGAACAGGGAGTGCCTAGACGAGAAAACAGTGCCACATTCGCCTGAATGCAACGACGTTTCTTCGCATGAACAGGCAACATCCTTCTTCGTTCCTTCATTACCTGTGGAGTGTATGTTGAACCGACATGCCACAGTCAGCGCTGACTCCGCTGTGGCCTGATTGTCAGGCTATCACCTGATCAATGTGGAAAATACTAAGCCTACAAGCTGTTCTAAATTTATCGAGTGACGACATCATTTTATTACATTTTCCCCGTATCTGAGACACCAACCAAAAACTGAAAACTAAATCTAGAACGGCTAGAGCTCTTCACAGGCTGTATAAGCAAAAGATAAGGTCAATTATTGATATTATTATACCATTTTGTTACAAAGATGTGAAAATCAACAATATGTAGGCCTCTCCGAAGGCTCGCAACGAGTAGGCTAAAGGAGAAGTTTTTAACTACAGTGTACATTTAAACGAAGTCGGCAATTGGGTGTTCAACAGTGGGCGAGATTCATGATGGTTGGATAATACTGTTGTTATCAGCACGTCTTGACGGTCATCTGTATGACGTGGACCATCCCAGTCGGCGTTTTCTTCACGTCAATTAACGGCTGGCAGTACTTCGTCGGACGTCGCACCGTCCAGCCGGGAAAGTGTTATGTTCAGTATATGGATGACGCCGTCTTCAACTGTGTTCTACAGGTCTTTATGAGTACTTTCATGTGTGTACATAACCAACAGGGCGATAACGAATGACAGACAGCATGTTTCGAGCCGTGCTAACTGCTCATTTGACTTGTTCGAACAATGCGACCGGGTTTGCAATTCCGTGGTTTGCACATACCTCAAACTACGCAGCATTGTTATATTAAGAATAGTTTACTTGTAAACAAGAGCAAACTCGGGGCACAAAAGCAAGAGTTCCTCTTGTAACGAGTTGCATAAAATTAATGCATCAATTTTTAGACTTCGCTAATTTACCTGCTCCTTTGTGGGTATACTGTAACATCAGCATCGAATGCATGAGACTCAGATCAATGTTACCGATGATCGTGGTGTCTGTCTGTCAGTCTGTCTGTCATGCGGCGTAACTCGGATTCACTGTGCAAAAACAGCTGAACGGATCGAGATCCTGTTTGGGATGAACACTTTTGAAACCTAAGAAACATTGTGTTAGACGGGGGATCCTGATACCCCACAGTAAGGGGGAGGAAAAATTGGGAAAACTTTCACCCACCGTGGACCCCCTACATATCTCAGGAATGGCTGAAGGTAGACTTGAGTTTTTTGTGCATATAGAGGGATGGGGGCTCCAACTAGAAATATGCAACATTTGGACGTACGCGGTTGGGGGCTAGGTCACGTGACTTTTACTTCTGAATTTTGGGACTCCATCGTGTCTCAGGAACGGCTGAAGCTACGATTCCAGAACGTGCAATGTGCGTGGTGCATTCGATGCAGCCTTAGTCTTTGCCAAATTACTTTGGCCTCTTGGTTTTTTTATCCACAGTCAACGTAAAGGCCGGCTCTAAGGCTAGGCTCAATTCGCTAATTTACACATATTTTTAAAAAAATTTCTTCCCGATGAACCGTTTTTACTTCTTTAACAACGAGGAATGAAGTTTGAGTGAAAAAACGTGTGACGGCCTGGTGCAGATCGGTTATTTCTGGGTGACGTTGACGGCAATGATAGTGCTCTACAGCGGTATCTACCGCGTGGCACTCGACCTTCATCGTCGGTCGGAAGAGAAAAGACGAAAACAAGAGACGTCGTTGGCGACCATGGCTCACCAAACTGTCAGTCACTTAGGTACGGCCGTCATCGGGATGACGCGATCGGCTCAACTCGACGCACAGATCATGTTGCAGCAACAGGTGCAGCCCCGCTCTCTGCGTGCACTACGCTATTCTTCAGACCTTATCTGTAACTCCAGAAGAGTGTACATATTGTGACAATACATGCGCAGAAACAATGTCGATTTGCCCAGGCAATTTCATTTCTAAAATGTCACTAATTCACAGATAATGTCTGTAATTGAATCGATACGATAAAATCATGTGCTAGCAGTATTTGTTTACAAATTTATCAGTTTTCTATCTGGATGCGATACAGAGGGAAGGCCAAAGCCGTCAAAAATAGACATTTTAAAAATGTACGGTAAATGCTAATACCGATGCACCGCGTGTCGCCTGGTATTTTGTCGGTTGGTATTACATGTTGGCACCCTATACCACACAGTGATTTGGTGAAATGTGGATTGTTGCAACATCAGCAGCAGCAGCCACAAGACGGTATGACTCAAGCAGGCGACACCAACAAGAAGCACGGGTCGAAGAAACGGCGTCATCGGCGTCGAAGCCGCGGCATTCTGAGCGCTATTGTGTCTGGCGAGCCGGCGCAGAACGACGACGATGACGACTCGTCACCGGTATCAGATGACAGTTCGTCGGGCGAAGTCTCACAACCGCCGTCGCGCCGCCGTCTTGGCCGCGGCTACCCCCGTTACAAAACCGAGAGATTATCAACATCATCAACGCCGCGTGGCCAATTCATCAGTCACCGTACACAGCAGACGGCGGCGTTCCAGACCAAGAAGTACTCGTCGCTGATAGCGCGCGACCACCATGCCGTCGATGCTACCGTGGCGGACATCTCGGACGGAAAGTTGACTTTGTGTTCAGTCACTCACAGCACTCAGCAGGCTGGCGATGTCAGTGCCGCAGGGACGTCAGACCAAGACGTCGTACTTCGAGGTTCCAACTCTGAGCTAACAGAAGCGCCAGTTGTGGATGAGGCCGACTGTTTTCCGTTCCGCGTTATCACATATCGTCAGAAGTACAACACGTGGCCAAAGGACGCGCGTTCGGCGACCGATCTGTCCCCAGTCGACTACAACGGCACTGATACCAAGTTACGCGTCATTCAGCCGCCCGACGTCGGCCGGTTACAGCGACAGAACGCCGTCGACCTGATTCCACCCTCTATAACAGACGTTGACCAACTACCACGACCATCGCCGACGTCAACGTCGCGATCTACCGGAAACGTGTCCGTCAGCAAACCGGAAGTGGTAGTAAATCCGCCGTCGCCGCCGCCACAGCACGAGCAGCCAAACATCGTCGAACCGGAAGGAGTTTCACGCGCCGTACAACAAGGACAGATTCCCGCCAACGAGAACTCTACACAATTGGCGCAGCCGTCGCTCCCACGAATGACGGCAACGGCGTTCTGGCATTTCGTCATGTCGCGCTACGGGCGCAGCGACCCTCGTTCCGAGGCTGAACGACTGCGACGGAAACAGCAGAAGAAGAAGGAGAACCGAGCGCGTAAAGCGCTGCGTACCATCACCATCATTCTCGGAGCGTTCGTTTTCTGCTGGACGCCGTGGCACGTTCTGTCACTGCTGATCGGGTTCTGTGGAGGCGGCGGCGACGGGGAAATAACGTCGACCGATGACGGCAGTTCCTGCGTCTCAACGACACTCTACGACATCTCTTACTGGCTGTGCTACCTCAATAGTCCCATCAATCCGTTCTGTTACGCGTTTGTCAACTATCAGTTCAAGAAAACTTTCATACGCATCATTCGCCTTGACTGGCATCGCAACTGAATAAAACCGTCTATACACACGTGGGTGTGCAGGTAAAAGTGTGAAACTTAAGCGTTTCCACAGTGAGGTTCTCTCAACTAAGAGGCGCTATATCAAGTGTATGACTATGATTTTTATTTTACCTTTACCTTTTACCGCCAGAGTTTGTACCATTCCGTTCCACGCGAGGTCCAAGTCGGTAGTCGTACTAGCAATGAGTCGGTGTAACTATATTCGCGACGCTGCAGACTTGAGTAAAGCGTCGTTTCCATGCGTTGTGACGTGCTGCGAGTCCCCTCAGCGCTGCGTTGCTCGATGCGTTGCGTTGCATGGCGAGTGAAAGTATGTACAGAGTGGTCCAAAAACGTGAGAACCGGTTCATGTTTTTGCCTCTAACTTTGTCAAATCTTGACCGCTTTGCCAAATTCTTTTATTATGCCTGTATGAAAAAGGAAGACTAATTGCTGACTTACTTAAACATTTCATTTTCTGGTTCCTGTTAAATATTCTTTGAAATAGCAGATATTTTATTTAAAGAGGCCTAAATGTTGACAGCTGCCTCTCTGCACACTGAGCATGCTTCACTGTACAACTTTTCGAACAGGCCTCTACCAAATCTAACTCTTCGGAAGTCAGTCTGGTCCATTGCAAGATATAGGGTATCATTCAGCAGAGAGTTTATCAGACACAGTTGCATAAACGTCAATGAACTGAAGTGCACGTACGGCGTGGAACAGTGGCACTGACTAAAGCATATTTACAGTGCAACTGATGAGTGGCATATAATGGACGCTATGAGCAACTTATCGTGACAGTATCAATATCTATTCAGCCATATAGCATGAAACATTAAATTTTTAATACACATGATAGCTTACGCTTTTAAGTAGCATTTTTTGTAATACAGCATGACGTTTCCAAAGATAGTGCAGCAATATAGTTAAGGTGTGGCGGGATACGTTACATGACTCTTGTTGGATATTTTTTACTCTTTCCATCAGTGGAAGAATTTTGAAAATCGGTTTAAGATTTGACGAAGTTAGAGGCAAAAAGTGACCGGTTCTCACTTTTGGACCACTCTGTAGGCCTAATTGCTGGAACTATCTGCGACTCGCCGGGAGTCGTTGACACTCGCCTCGCATCGCGTGTGGAAACGACATTGCACGTATACAACAGCAAGGGTAACAATAATCAGCATATATTTTAAGTTGCCGATGACGTGTAATTACAGCTTGAGATCATATCATACGAAATAGACACCGGATGTATTTTGATTGCGCTTGATACACTATACGTAGGCTAACTAGTACATAAGATATAATCAACTATCATTGTTGTAAAGTTGACCAACAAAACAGACATGAATAAACCTATAAAAACTATTGATTATTGATATATTTGATTAGCTATTGAAAATGAGTAACATGCCAAGTTTTTACTGTAGTTTAGTCTGCGTATGCTGCGTGACTTTATATAGGGCATCATTTAAAATTTCTTTCTTTTAACTGGGTGACTCCGGTAAAATCGACTTAACAATAATACGTAAAGGCCTGTAAAGACGCTGATACTGACTGAATTTTACTAGACTATTAACTAATTAACTAATTACATACACTTTGATGGAATTTGCTAATTTAACTTTATGGTTATATAGTTCGTGCCATGCACTTTGTATCAGAGCCGAAATGTCAATTGCGTATAATACAGAAAGACGTTATCATACCTAATTAAAATTATTACTTAAGTTTGGAATAAAAAATAATATGCTACGTAATTTATATAGACTCTATCGCTCAACGACACGATCTGATGCCTCCATGTTTTCTCACACGACATAAATCAATCTAAAAATAACGAATCACAGAATACGGCGACGTGTGTGGAGTTCTTGGTCGAAGCTAAACTTGGTCAGCGTTGGGTCAAGGTCATCATATCAGTCAGGCTTACGTATCCCAGAAGTAAGCGCATCGCGGTCATACGTCCGTCACGCCTGTCGACTTTGCATTATCAGGATCTGCACAATGGCGCCAGTGCCACGCCTATTGTATGAACGTTGTCGGTCTCTCCGTCTGTCTGTTTGTCCTACCCATGCTTTTGATTCAGAAAAGCAAACATTTAGAACAATATAGACTGTCCCAAATTTTTTGCACCATTTTGTTTTTGCAATAACTTTTTAAACTAAGTTCCTTTTCAATAATTTTCGGCACGCGTACACCTGAATAAATTTTCTACCACATGCATATTTCATATTCCTTGTAAATCTGAAAATCGATTACCAGCTTAAGATTTGTTTTCGTTTACTTGTTACAAAGAAAAGCAAAGCAAAGGAAGTTTAGACGAAGGCGCAGGTCGTAGCCTCTATGCCCAGCAGACGAACATCTGTGGTTTTAAAAAATAAAGACAAAATTTTGATTTAAAACTTGTACCTATTTAAGAACTTTAGTACTAGAAAGTTAATTAAAGAATTTCCTGAAAAGGGTTAGAAATTGAGAACTTTAAATTATTTCCCGAAAAAGCTGTGCGAATCTGGAAGCACCGGTCGAAAACCTCGAGCGGCAGGCCACACACTTTTCGCACGCCTGAGAACATTGCTGCAGTGGATGATCTGGTGCTAAGTCAAGAGGATAATCCACAGACACACAAAAGCATCCGCCAGATCTCCAGACATACCGGCATTTCTCGAAGGTAAGCTGTGTTTCATGTCATTGTTTCAGCGTTGTTCAGTGTACACACATGCACTTGCAATAGGCAGTGTGATGAGTATGGTCTTGTCTGTTTGTTAGGCTGAAGTGGTTGATGGGACTATTGCATATAGGTCATAACCTAGCACTGCATAATGCAATGTCGTTGTGTTGTGCTGTGTTAGCTCAGTGGGACGCATCATCCACCGAGGCCTGGGTCTGAAGTGCGTCAAGAAGTGTCGCGCTCAGCAACTGACGGCATCAAACTGCACAATGCGCCTGACTCGAGCTCGGCAACTGCTGCGCAAGTACCCAGCTCATGCGGTCGATTTCATTGTCTTTACCGATGAAAAAGTATGCACTGTCGAGGCAACCATCAACACACAGAATGACCGGCTGTACACCCCAGTCAACACTACCAAACGTCATATTGCTGCCGAGCGCCTGCTTCGCACGCGATCAACGTTCACTAAGAGCATCATGTTTCCTGTGGCCTCCTAACAGTCCGTACTTCAATCCCGTAGATTACCGAATCTGGGGAGTGCTACAGGAGCGGGTGTACCAGCAGAGCGTTCGAGACGTCGACGAGCTGAGGTGATGCCTCATTGACTGCTGGACAGACATGCAGCAGACGATCATTGACGATGCGATTGACGAGTGGCGTGATAGACTGAGGGCGTGTGTTCGGGCCAGAGGCGGGCACTTTAAACATCTGCTGTAGCCTAATGCTTTGCAGTCGTTGGTTTTTTTTCATTTTGGTGTTTCATTTGCATGTAAAAAAACTGACAATAATTAAGATTTCATTGCTTACCTGAACGTGACATTTAACGGACGTTGTTTACAAATTTTCGTATTCTACGTTTGATAAGGCATTTTACAGATACCTTTGACAGAGATTCATGAATTCAGGTGGCTTTATTGAGGTATGTGCCAAAATTTTTCTCAATGTCAAAAGTTTTGGCAGTTATTGCAAAAACAAAATGATGCAATTACGGGTCCCCGGCAATGCTTGGTCAGCTGGGGAGTGGATGTCCAAACACTCCAATATCACCAACGTTTGTTACAGTTGTTGCCATTCTTGCATGGCTAAAGCATCATTTGCATATGCGTTGCGCTGCGCGTTGACTCGCAACACATCGCGCATGCGGAAACGACGTTTAGCCCCGTCTAAACAAGTCGGTGCATACAGCCAGTGTCTGCCGTTGATTTGACAAGTTGGCAGACAGACAGATACAGCAGTGTTGACAGTTGTAAAAACGTATTCAGCGACCAAACCAGACAGAAATCCATAAGTTAAACGTAGGCGTACGTGCAAACAACTGTACTTAAGTCTGGAAACACACCTCCTACGCGGGCTACCGGGTACGTTCATTTGCCGGTAATTCGGTTGCCGTCAATACGACTGCTTACGGCGGGAGCAGACTGTCCAGCGTCCGTCCAACGCCGAGGTTAACCTATGACTACTCAGTTTCTCCACGACACTCCATGTATAATCACTTACATTTGGCTGACCGCACGTGACTGGCCAATCCTAACACAACAAGCTGCGCCGATGGCATCGCTAACCAACAGTAAGCTCACAGCATCATCCACAGACGACATTTAGAAAGCGTAAAACTATACATACACTGGGACGTGGTTTAACATCGCCCTTATGCTTTAAAACGTGTCAAACTATAAACTGCCAGTCAGGCAGAGTATAATTTACTAATTTTTTTTGTACTCCACAGAAACCGGAACCTTAGCCAAGGCGCCGAGCCCAGACGAGACGCCGTAGGCGTCGAGGAGGCGTCGAGGAGGAGAGAAGAGAACGATGCTCCCCCAGCATGGTCCGCCGCGGCCGAAAGAAATTTTAGGGCTTTTTAAGTGTGTCAGAATGCCTATGTAGAATAGATAGCGTTTTCATCAAATAACGTTTTATTGTATGTCACAAAATACTGCTTTCACTCCACATTTTAGTTGGACTCCACGCTTAAATTATACTCTGTAGTCGGGACAAATTTTTCTGTCAATGTCACAACTATGCTTGGGCACGGTATGGCTCTCTACATTATTTCGTGGCTTTTTGTGCCGTCACAGTGTAACATATTTAGACCATTCTACCCAGATTATCAAAAATATTAACTTCTAACAACAGTCAGTCTCTGTCTCCCACTTTCTTGGTCTTTTTGTGCCTGGTACCCAACATATTGCTCAACGACAGAAAGATCTTATGGCGTTTTTGTACTTTGTGGAATATACCCCCTGCAATATTAAGACTTTAGTCCTGTAACAACTGTTAGTAGCCATTTCGACAGAAGTACGCCTACGTGTTGTTTAAAGCTGCCTACAGTACACTGATCTGCTGAAGAGTAGTTCGCACATCACCCGGTCAGGACATCGTAAATCAATAGTTGCAACTTGCAAGTCGTCACTATGTAGCCTAACCATACTGACGGCCGCTGACATCTAACCCAGAGTGACAATTTAACAAGACTCCATGCAACCAAGACGACAACCTTAGAAGCAACTGCAAAGTAGCTGCACAAAGAAAATTTCACAGGAACTGTCTACTGCTGAATTTATTAGTCAAAAATCAGTAGTAGGCTATCTCAAGTACAGAGAAAACAACATCAACTTGCTGAGATGCCGTGAAAGATGTGTAATAGTCTAACAGAACTGCCATAATCAGTTAGCAGCAAGAAATGGCACGATATGATGAACAACCATTCCAAAAGTTGTAAAGATGTCACTGTCATTCTTTGTAGACAAAACTCTGTATCATGAGCTCAAGAACTTCCGGCTGAAAACACACATGAAACCACATATTGACCTTTGTGTTGCCTTGTGACTACAATAATATCTGGCTCAACATGTTGAATTTATTAACAGCTGTAACAGATGACTTATTCTCTAGCATATATGTATTCTTTCCAAGTCTTGAAAAAAACTTCACAAAAATACGCAAGACCTTGCAACAACTAGTGAGAACCCTGCAAACATACTTGCAAGATGCAAACAACTGCTTAATGCATCTTAAACGTGTGCAGTGTACACATTACATTCGATGCACCATAAAATATAATGCAGTGAAATTGTCATACAATAATGAAACTATGAACGCAATGTAACAGCAGTGAAATAAGAGCATCCTCATACCTCAATTTCTCCACCTTCAGACTCCGAATCATCACCATCATTCACCGAAGATGCTGAGCTGTACTTGCGTTTACGCACTGACTGTTGTAATTCAGATTGTAAACATTCTGGCAGTTTATCTTCCACGACAGCACTCGATCCACTGCACTGTGCGTCAGCTGATGCAAAATCCGGCAACGACGTTGGTGCTTCAACAGTCTCATCAGCTGCATCATCTTTTCTCACAGTTGCTGACAAAGTTGGTGAATTTGTGGTAACTGCAAACGACGACGAAACAGCTAATACAAAAGATAAAGATTCTGACTTATCCAGTTCTTGTCCAGATTCCGGAAAAGTCATCACATTCTGACTATCAACGTTTCTTGTTACAGAACCTTCAACCAAACTTTCTTCATCAGGTGAACAAGCAGAATCATCAGCATTGATTCCTGCATGTTCCTTGGTATGAATGGACTCCATTTCCACCTCTGACACTGGAGCAGTAGATGGTGCAGCTACAGTGGAAGATGGCTCACTGACAGATGAAGCATGCACAACAACATCGGCACTGCTATTCTGGCTCAACTCAACATCAATGTAATGACCAAGACCAGGCCGACAAGTTCCAAACAGCGATGGCTCAGTGTCAGCACCATTAGCATCGGCCTGTGAACCACTGCTGGCAATGCAATGACTAAGAGCTTCGACGCCAATAACTGGGAGACGTGGATGAATTATGTTCTCCGCAATGCACAAAGCCTCACTGCATACTGCTCGAACCTACACCACAACCACGTCAGTTTTCATCACGATACAACAATAAGACAAAATCATACACATCAAACATAATGATAGTCTCCATTTAGTCAT
>Ga0126335_1002199_pt1 | contig 11539 bp, 7 predicted proteins | sample OlaspJWI45metaG_FD_108409 | JGI IMG/M metagenome (GOLD analysis project Ga0126335, IMG submission 108409) | Marine gutless worms symbiont microbial communities from Oahu, Hawaii - Olavius sp. 1 OAHU.JWI-45 metaG | ecosystem: Host-associated > Annelida > Digestive system > Unclassified | place...
AGCCGGCATTTTTAGTTCGTCTGAAAGCGAGTTTTTAGATAGTGGGTCCGGCGACTGAGAATGCTCGACAGCCGAGTGTGCTACGTTGGTAGCGGGCATGCTCGCTGGTAACGGTGTGCAGAACATTGTCGCTGTCGCTGACGACCGGCGATGTCTGAGGCAGAGTTGGACACGAGTCGAGTTGACCCGCGGGTTAAGTCGGGTCGGGTCGGGTTCAGTGTGTCCAACAGTTAATATTTGACAACAGTTGAAACAAATCGACAACAAATCGTACAAGTGTAGTTTGGACTTAAGTCGACTGCACGGCGGCGATTGCCTCCTCTGGGCCCACTATCGTGAAGCAATTACCAATCTACTAAGACTCTTTTTGCGTGCTGTCGGTGCGGGTTGAAAAACAGATCTGATTGATCTAAATCGCAGCTTCTTAGCTCCATCCTCATCCACGCGGTTGAGGGTTGGAGATCACTGGATGTACTGACGTTCCACCATTGTTGTCTGTCTCTCGTGAACGGTGAACTCCACAGAGGCGCAGCGCAGGCCTACAAATGCATCTATCAGCGGGCTACTTTTTCTTCCTGTTGCTGCAACCGCCGCTCTAACTGCACGTAGGCGTGAACTATTAGTGAGACTTCGCGGCAGCCAATTACACGTGGGATTCGGTTTATGACTATTTGACATACACTACCATCTGCCTTCTTGTGCAGCATTCTGGTAGTACGCCTAATCGTATCGTGCGTGAGTGCGTGAGATTCAGATCAATTTGAAAGTTAGGTGAAAAGTTTGTTCTGTTTCTGCAAGCGGAAATTAATTGACATATGACGAAAGAAATTGAGAGAATGAGCAGTCCAGAGATTTTTTCGTTTTGTCTGAGACTGCTCGCCGAGTTCACTGTATATCAGCCAGCTCAGTGCAAAGCATCGCGTGGCATGTCTGTTTACATTAGAGTTATTTAGAGTGGCCTAAAGTACAAATACTGTAAAACCACTACTATACACGGTGTGCAGAACTAGAAACCAAAGTAGTTAGGAAGGAAATGAAGCCGGTACTCAGTTTAGCGACCCCGGGGGATGGAAGGCTGAGTCGACCTAGTTGGCTGGTTTCACACAGAGATGGTTTACCTGCCCGAAGACGGTCACGGGTCACCCATCTCATTCTCAGTACTAACCGAGCCCGACGTTGATTAACTTCGTTAATCAGACCAGTGTCGTTAACCGTTACGCCACGCCGCCAATAGTAGTAAGGAATTCGATCAGCTGACCTGGTCAGCAGCATAAAAATGCAGATTGCATCTAAATAGAAACAGTTCGGTCTATAGGCCTACTATGATGGAGATCAAATAGTTCGGCTAGCGCTAATGTACTGCGTTCCGGGCTTGCGTTGGGTCAGTATTAACGTCAACAACGCCAGCTGGACGACGCATTATCGCATTTCGTCAAACGGATTTTTTTCATGCGGTCTTTCACTACGGGACTCATTATTCAACTCGATAAGAATCCATGGCGAATGAGTATGGGATAGTCATATTATATTCCCCGCTCCTTGCCACAGGGAATCGCGACCTCTACTAACACAATGTACCTTGGGCTCCAAAGGTCTCCACAACAAACTGGACCTCCATCCGTTTAGCCAAGACGGGTGACCTATTTTTAAATTTGGAGACCCACACCGTATCTCCGGAACAGCTGAATCTAGAGACTTCAAATTTTTCGTGCGTACAGAAGGTTGGGGCCCTTATAAAAATTATGTAAAACTAGGTCACAAGGGGTCGGGGGTCACGTGACCTACTTTTGGCTTCTGCGACCGCCTACATATCTCAGGAACCGCTACAACTAGAGTCCTGCGCGTGCAGTGTGTGCGGTGTATTCGATGCAGCCTTTGCCAAATTACTTTGGCCTCTTGTTATGTTAGTGGCAAACGGATTGTGCGGTGAATGACCATGCACTTGGCCGATAGCTGACGTGGCTTTTGTGATTTCTTCTATGACCGTAAATGTCGTGGCTTTGGCGACATAGCGCAGGATACTGGGACGCATGAAATTAGAATGCAAACTGAAAGGTGAGAGGCTGGACGGAGCAACTGTGTGGAGTCGATATGACGTTTTGTTAATGCAGCAACGCGTGTTTGCTGATGGATGAAGATCGGCTGGGAGTCTGCATCGGCTGCTGCATAAGTGCATCGCGCCATGGCCAGATTTAAGGGGGGGGGGCAAACTGGGCAGTTGCCCAGGGGCCTCCACAACCAAGGGGCCTCCACAAAAAAAACAGATTTATATATTTTACATAGTATAAAAGTAAATATAGATATACTTAGTTATTATTACAGTTGTAAGTGCATGTAAATTATAGCATTTGAGGGTGGGTAGGGGCCTCCAATAATGATCTTGCCCAGGGCCTCCACATACTTAAATCCGGCACTGCATGGCGCTGTGCGCTCTAGGATGGGCTACTGCTTGGACTGGCAGTACTGTTCGCTAGGTGGCACTATGCTAGTATTAGTACTACTGTTAGTGACTAATACCTACTGAAGTCCTACGCTTTGCAGATATGGCGGACTGGCGGAGTATTGGGTCACATTTTACTGTTGACAGTGGGGTGCCTCTCTTGAACGCATTCGTTCGGGGTGAACGCCCGCGAATATCACCATGAATCACACATCGTCAAAAACTAAGGAGCCTTTGAGCTATACATTTTATCGCCGACAGTACTGGCCTAGCTTCAGCCTGTATGACGTGCTTGTGCTGGTTGGCTCTGAAACTTACCTCTTTCGGCGAAAAACAATACAAAACGGCCATAACGCCGGTCAAGATCATTTAAGGTCACCGACTGCCGTTTTGTTATTCGCCGAAAGCGGTAAGTTTCAGAGCCAACCAGCACAAGCACGTCATACAGGCTGAAGCTAGGCCCGTACTGTCGGCGAAAAAATGCATAGCCCAAAGACTCCATAGTTTTTGACGATGTGTGATTCATGGTGATACTCGCGGGCGTTCATAAGTAGTGAATCATACATCGCGAATTATTGACCGGACGGTGACCGGGCGGCGAAGGCCGTACAGAGAGACGCAGCACACACGTTATAATACGATAGGTTGCCGTACTACGCTACGCTCGTACTGCTAGTATTAACTTCAGCTGTGTTTCAGGCGGCAACACTGCAGCAGACATACGGTTGGCGTTTATTAGGGTGAAATCGGTGGCGTATATTACCGCTTCCGCAGACGTCTCACTGCCTTGACGGAATGGGGGATTCTGCCGTTTGGAGAAAATAACTTTTTCTATCATTGAATAGACTCATCTAGGCTACACGTTGAAACGATAACGTCAAAACAACCGTACCATCACTCATAAAATCTAGTGATGTTTTAAAGAGGGAAAGTCGTTAAAGAAAGACATTGCTGAGTTGAGTTATCCAGCGCATTAGAGGTTTTTTTTAAAAATGATATGCGCTATATAAATTCACGTTTTACTTACTTACTTACTTACTTAGTTGCCATTGCGAGTAATGTTGCAGTTGCTTTTCTGCCGTTTTACTACATTTCTGTGGCCACGTGTTTAAAATTTCGTCGGGTCGTCCAATTTCGTCTTATGCGCTGGCGTATATAGATTATTCGTTTTAGCACACTTTTATACCGGCATTTGCATATCATGCCGTATCGTTTCGTTATATGCCGTGTAGTCTAGTTGGAGGTTTGGTTTACGATATTCGAGACGGTCGACAACGACGGCCGCTGGCGACAGGCAATGCAGCAGTGCAGTGCAAAGCTTTGTCGGAAGAAATTCTGCGCTTGTCGACTTCGGGGCGACATACCGTACAAGCCGTCGAGTTTCATCAGTTTCGGCTCGTGTATCGCAAACTCAACATAAAAAGCTGTTTAATAACTGTACGGTTTGACTTTCTCCGAATTTGGTCCTTTTGCATCGGGCCCCACCCCTCAACCTTTGTGGATTCATCTGATTACTGATGATGGACTGGAGTAAAAGAGGGAACATTAACATAGTTGCACTAGTTACTATAGTACAGTGCAATACTCTTGTTATGCGATGTTCTAGGCAGCTTATAGGTCCAGCAGATTGGTTTTTGTCACACTGGGACCCTTACGCTGCGATTAGCCTAGAAGCAGTTGCCTACAGTTCATATTGTAACACAGTGGAGTGGTTCTGGTGGGACTGAAGCTTATCTCAGCAGCCAACTGGCTTTTTCAGTGCTTTGATGCTGTTGGTTGGGTCATCTGACCTGTAAAAATCGTCCCCGAAATGACCTATAATAATAATAATAATAATAGACAGACTATTTCTAACGCGCCGTAACACGACGAAGACGTTACAAGGGCGAATAATCTATAAAGTGTCGAGTGCGACGTTAAGCCTCTACTCACTCACTCACTCAGTCACTCACACTCACTTTGCATTGAGCTGGTTAGTACTTGCATTGGTAACCGCAAACGAGTCGACTGTGGACGGGAAATTACACCACTTACATTTAGATCAACTTAGACATTGGCCGTGTAAATATCACGAATTTGATTTTTTTTTATTTTAGAGAAAGCAGGAAAGCAACGTCCGTCAAAGTCTACATAGTTACGGGAAACGAGATGTCATGAAATCGAAAACAAATATGTACGAAAAATACGCCTGTTGCCATCTGTTGCATTATGTATAAATATTGAATAAGTTTTCTTGTGGATTAACAAGCTGGTCTTTTAGCGAAAATGGACTGTGTAATATAACAGAAACATGGGCACTGCGTCGGACTTCAAAGAGAGCCGCGCCGAATATTAGCTTCAGTGTACAAGATGGCACAAAACCAAGCCGACGTTTTTAAGGATCGTTGCTTTCATCGTTGAATTATGTCGTTCGTGGTTTCATCGCCACGTCCTGCACTACAGATACCTGCACTGTCATCAGCAGAATGTATGGAATTCTACGTAGAGGGGTCCCTATTCGATGATCCATGATCCGTGATTAGGATGAGATAGGTTAGAGTCAGGGATGGCGTCTGCATGACTTGGATCGGATCATGGATTGTGTTCATAGATTATGGCTCATCGAATAGTGAGACCCGAATGTAGCCCATAAAACCATCTATAGGTTTGGTCAATGAAAACATCTGACTCCCCAGTGTGATTGATTTGAGTCATTTCAAACCATTGCTTTGCTACTGGGTTGTGAGAGTGTAACCACAATCCGAAGAAATTAAACCAGCCGAAGACATTATAACTTTGCAGTCAATTCGTCCCCGAAGCTATCCCTAACCCTATACAATAGCCCCAATCCTAACCCTAACACTAACCCCAACTAACCAAACCCTAAGGAGATCTAACTTGGGGATGAGTTGACTGTCACCCGCTTTTTATAACCAGGTGGAGAGGCTATAAGGACAGTAATGTTGTTTCCCCATTGGCGCAATAATTCCGTGACTTGTTAGCATATGCATAGTATCTATACGCATATGTGTTGTTTCCACATAGGCTGCTCTGCACGTTACGTTACGTTAGGCCTAAATGGCGAGCGATAGCACGCACTCACACTCGGTTACCACCAATAAGGTGTTTGTATCCGCCGATGTAAAAAACGACGTCTTCTGTGCTAAAATACAAGCGTATCTGTTTGAATTTAGCGTCGTGTGTATGTGCGCAGGGGTCATTCAGTGCGTCTCGACGTTTCGCAGTGTCGCACGGATGACGCTGGGTCTCGATCTTAATTGAACGATCACGTATTGAGTGCGCGACCGGCGCTCTGTCATCGTTCACGATGACGACCGCTCATTCTTGGCGCCACTCGCCGCCCGGCTACCCCATCTTCACGACGACGGCTGAAAACTGCAGCGACCTGGCCGGGGCAGCTGCCTGGGACGCCGGTCTCGAGTCGCAGTTGTACCCGGCACGCCTCGTCGACCGGGCCGTGACCCCGATCTGGTACGCCGTCGGAATCGTCGGAAACGTCCTGTCGGCACTGGTCTGGCTGCAGCGTCGGGTGCGCCGTAACAATTCATCGGCCGTCTACTTGGCTACATTGTCTGTCAACGACACACTCTTCTTGCTACTCCACATTCTTCTTGATCTCGGAACGGCGTGGGAAGTCCAGACTCTTGACTACCCAGTAGTCTGTGAGGCATTCTCTCTCATCTACCTCGTGACGCAGTACCTTGCTCCGACTCTGGTTCTCGGCTTCACTGTCGAGCGCTTCATCGCCGTCTGCTATCCATACCAGGTAGTTTATATACTCCACTAAACTTAACAGTTATGAGTGAATGAATGCATCAATCAGTCAATTCATTAATCTTAGGCAGAACAACAACTACGATTACGAAAACAAACAATAAAAAGGGGGTATAAAAGACCTCAAACCACACAAATGCAATTAGGCCAACTACCCCAAAAACTACACGAAACAACTATACTTTACGCCTAGACAACGCGTGCCATACCTAAGCGCTTCTGTGATGAGATTGCTTCATAATAGAAGTGCTTACATCAAGTGTCTTTTAGGGCCTACACACAATACTGACAAAATGGCGAATAGCAACTTAAACAGACAGACCAACAGATGAAAAGCTCGAAAACAGCGTTAATTAAACTGTATCAGAGGGGAGCACATACCTGCGCGCGGCCGCTTTTTGCTGCTGTGACTTTGATATTAACCCCACGACCTTGAAACTCGAATGTGACCTAGATGTTCTGAAAATGTACCTTCACACCGAAAATGAAGTTGCTACGTCAAGGCATTCAAAACTTCTAACGGTGAATGAGATCATGTATCGTAAATGAAAAGTACGAAAATAGCTCTCAAGATAAAAGGTCAGTGTTAAAAGTCACCAACTTCCAACCACTTCTAGCATTCACTATGCGACATATTCCTACCGAGTTAATCAATTTCTGATCAGTAGTTTTCGAGATTTTGTGCGGAGAGAGTCGAACAGACGCACATACCCTTCCAAAGACAATACGTGCTCACGCCATTGCTGGCACGCATCGTTTGGCAATTAAGATGTATTGCCACATTGCTTCGGAAAATCAGTCATCAGACTTTGGCGGTCGCCGATGTCGTATGCTGTCTCTCTATCATCTGTCTTGTCCGGGCTTATGTGCCTTATGTCAAACCGATTCTCATGAAAATTTTACAGATCACTAACGGCCTAATGCAGTTTTTAGACTAACTTTTAAAAGAATAGGTGAGAGGGCATGTCATGTCAAAGACGATTTAGCGGGGTTGAGCACGGAGCGGTCGTGGAGCGGTATAGCGGAGCCTGGGCGGTTATTTGCCGTTCACTCCGCGCTTACTTGCAGTACATGTGAGTGGTGTAAAACAAAAACGTCTCAGCGAAAAAAACAACTAGAAAGTGCGGCAATTAAGATGTATTGCCACTTATAGCAGCCAGCTCGGGGGGGCCCAAAACATCCGCCATCCTAAATCGCAGTACGCGGTAACACAATTCGTCTTATCCACGACAACCGTTCGTATTAACTGAATGCACGCCAGCAAGCATCAACAACCACTGCCTCAATTCCAGACAACAAGACTGACTCCACTTCCTGACGAGGCTAACAAACTATCATCATTACAGCCACGTGTCATCAACACAAGCCGTTCCAAAGATATCGGGGTCCGCATATTAAAAATTTGGGCGTCGTCCGCCACCTTGGATTCGATCCTTAGTGGGTTTTGACAATTCCGCAGCTTTCCTGGAGCCACAGGGTACCATCTTGTGAAGTTTGAACGCAGTCTATCCACGAGCGGCTGGGTTAGAGCGATGTAACCGTTTTTCTAATTTTTGCACTTTAAGGGCCCCAATTTGGCAAATGGATTTCAGAGTTAGGGAGCCCTAGCTGCACGGGGTCTGCGGCAGATGAGAGCTATAAGGCTACTGTTTTAGATTTGTTTTGCCCCATTTTTAAATCAGAGCGCTCGGAATGCGAGTGGGGTCGAAAAACGGGGCAACATTTTGCATTTTAACCCCCTGTGAAAAATAGGGGAGGGCTGGTGAAGATGTCCATACGAATTATTCGTGCCACACATAGGTTCTAAGCACCGGTAGGCCTATACTTTTTACTCGGCGGTGATCGGCGGTCTGGTTACACGTTGGACTGTTGGCTAATAAAAAAGAAGAACCGGCAGTAAAACATATAGCCTCTGGCAACTTTGTTGCCGGTGGCTAAAAAACACATAGTTCGATGGAGTTAGTAGTAGTGGAATATCCTGCGATACCATGCTGAGAATGTTGATTTCCATTATATAGCCTACGCCTAGTACCTTTCACTGCTTGGCACAGTTGCACACTCTGCCTTTCAAAATAGATAGAATTCTCGTTAGCCCTAGGGGCGTCATTTCACATTAACATTGGGGGCAAACCCCCTTTTCTTCCCTTTTATTCCTGCCTTCCCTCCCGCCTTCCTTTTCTCCCTTTTCCCCAACTCCCTTTCCCTTTTACCTTTCTCGTCGCAAAGCAGTCCCCCTAAATCCAGCTAAGGGGTCTGGGGGAGCGCTGCAAGCTTTCTTAGCGGGTCCGGGCGGAGCCCGGCCGCTGAACAATTTTGGTGCATTTCAAGCCAAAATTAGCACTTTCTGTGGATTATATTCTCCTTCGCTTTGACGAGACAACAGAATAGAATATCCCTTAATTTTGACGTAATATGATCTGTTGCAATTCAGTGACTGTCAACAATAATGTCAGCAAATACTTAAAAGTACAAGTCTCATACACGAAATGCAAACACTTGCACAAATGTTTAAATGGGCAAAAATACACAAATGCAGCCAGTCGAAAAGTATAGCCTACTGATCAACCAGTTACCACCGTATAGGCATACATGTTTGACCATGTTCCTGCTGTATCTCAAGACATCTCATCAGTCACGGAACGTGGTATCATAACCGGGCCTGGATTTATCAGTGAAGCAAGGGGGCTGCAGTCAAAGGCTCCTAAAGCTCAGAGGAGCCCCTAAGCAATGATAAAAATGTTTACAGCTCCATTAATTTAGCACATTTATCTCTATACCAAGAACTGGGAGGACAAAAAGTTATGCGAGCGAAGCAAAAAGAATTTTTTTTCTACTATGGCTTCAACTAGCCCACCTTGGCGTTGGGGGAGACTGCTTGCCCCAACATATCGTCCATCTTTGGGGGCAGTTGCCCCACGCAAATGACGCCCCTGGTTAGCCCTCAAGGTACAGTCTCTGTCGTTTATAAGGCTATACATAGACGTATAGTGTAGTAATCAAGGCTGCCCTGCCATGCATTCAATCAATTCACTCCCCATGCCCATCCCTCTCGCGGATCAATTACAGGTCGTTTTGTACGTGATTGCGTTTGCAGTTGATAAAGTTTTCTAAACTATTCGCACCTGTATAAATTATAATTCGTCAAGCTATAGAGCTTACGGACGATTGAGTGCAGGGCCGCCGACTCATAGGTGCAACGGATGCGAATGTACGCAGATAACAAGTTCAGTGGGTGCGTCCGTCGCACCTTGAAGTGCTCATTAGGCTACGTTTCACGCAAAGCCACTACGCCTATATGAATCACTGTAGGCAGGCGACAATGAATTGCGGTAGTTAATTTCGGAAAAAACACGTCTTATCTGTCTTGCAGCCTTTCAGTAAAAACTTAACGTCGCATCGTAATCTACATAGTAAAGAGTCGTTTCCGCACTGTTTTTCATTGTGAGTTTGAGTACCGCTGCATCCATACTTCCGTCACAATATTGATGAAATTCTCGATAGCATCTGGCTCCAACCGCATGCGAGCGCATATGTGATGTACGTGACAACAGAGAATATTAATAATAATAACAACAATAACCGCAGTTTTGTTTTTCATTTCGTTTATCAGCTGCTGTTATAACTGCACTGCCGTATCATAAAAGTTGTTTATTGCTACGTTATCGGGACATTTATTTGTTTATTCGACAGAGCACGTGCATAAAAACAACCGAAACGATATAGTGAAACAAATGAGTATACGACAGCAAAGCGCAAACGTGTACCAAACAGCTGCCCAAACGTGTAGGGCCTGTTACTGTACAACGCCGTATGCTTTCCTCGAAACGGAATAAATCATGTATATACACCGTCTCCGAAAAATGGGACCGATAGTGTTTCCCGCATAACTTTGATAAACATAAATACATAGTTGTAATTTTTGCGCGGAATGTCGTCAAGGTAATGCGAAACCAAACTAACACGGCAAATATCCGCTGCACCTAAACAGTGTCACTACTTTACCTTGTGAATTAAATGATTGTCATGCATTGAAACGCAGAAGGTCATAACTGACCACTGCAAAGAAATCAAACGGGAATATCAGCTGTTCAATTTGACTAGTAAACAAAGGCTTTAAAAACCACAGTTATTGCAAAAACACAATGTCACAATTAAAAGCAGTGCTCGAAATGACCACTGCCCGTCCTGACACAAGCTGAAAGACGGCGACGCCATTGACGAACAGCTACAGCAGTGATGACCCGACGCAGCTTGGCCCACTCGATTCTGATGCGATGTTTGATGTCGTAGAGATCAGTGATGCGTGTTTTATACACCTTCTCTTGCAGTATGCTCCACACGCTGTAGTCAACCGAATTTAAATCTGGTGAATTTGGAGGCCACAGTAGTGGCGAAATGAACTCTGGCGTTTCTCTTTCGAGGAACTCCACGGTAGCGCAAGCATTATGATGACGACAACTTACGTCATCGTTACTTTGTGTTGTGCAAGTAGTGATGATACGTTTTATAATTTTTCAGTTACCTTAAGCGTCAAGATGAACTGCGCCAGAAATTACGAAAATTTGTTGAACTTTGTCAAAGTTATGCTTAAAATACTAGCAGTTCTATTTTTTCGGACACGGTGTACAATTTCGTATATAGTAATAGTTACTTTGAAACTTTTTTTATTGAGATCGATACCTTTTTGGAGATTTCAGTCAAAAATTGTTTATTACCTCAGTTAAAACTATATCTATCGCATTGTACCCAATCTGCAATTTGCAACAGTTTAGTTTGAATCGCATAACACTCGAGAGACGACCTTTGACATGAGATCAGATAAGCAACATTTGCCTTTCCTGCACTAGTCCACACTGTATCGCAATAAAAACGTCCCGCATCTAATTGGCTCTGGTTTCGTCAAATCTTAACCGATCTCAAAAATTTCTTTCACTATTGGAAAGGGTATGAAATGTGCTACAAAATATGTGTAATATTTTCCCATCACATTAAAGTATGTTTCTACACTACTTTGAAGTGTCAAACGTCCTAATTTATGAACGATTACATACTAAAATTAAAGATATTCAGTAATATCACGCACGAGTCATCACTGTTGCCACTTATGATCATTTAACTTGTCGCCGTAAATCATAATAATAGATACAAAATGCGACGCAGCGATTTACCTAAAAATATCCGGTAACTGGTTATACAGTACATGTACATGTACCACGGGTATATCGCTCAACATACGACACTTCGCCTGTTACACACGCAGTGCTATAGCGGTATACTTAAACGTATCAAACAGCAAGTCATCCATAATTCTTAACGACGTCATCA
>Ga0126335_1002200_pt1 | contig 11538 bp, 7 predicted proteins | sample OlaspJWI45metaG_FD_108409 | JGI IMG/M metagenome (GOLD analysis project Ga0126335, IMG submission 108409) | Marine gutless worms symbiont microbial communities from Oahu, Hawaii - Olavius sp. 1 OAHU.JWI-45 metaG | ecosystem: Host-associated > Annelida > Digestive system > Unclassified | place...
AACTGTTAATTTTTAGCGCTTAGTCGTAAATTTTGAATCGTCAAGTGGTAATTTTCTTATTATTAATAATTATTACAATTATTTATGTGTTTTTAATAAAAGTTAACCGGACAGCAATGATGAAATAATATAGTTTCAGATTCGTTCAATTCGCTACCTGTATATTGAAACTCAGATTGCACGCATTCCTCAAATTACTTGCGATTAGAAGTTCCCTGTACCAGCGCCGCGACCGTTTTTTGTAAATCCGACGGCTCGTCGACGATCCATTGCTGGTCTAGCAGGTTGCAGGTGTGTACGCTGCGGCGGGTGAATTGGTTGGTTACGGCGATGCACGCCAGGCCCGCGTTTTGGGCCGCCTGGATACCGGCCGGTGAATCTTCGATTGCCAGGCCCTCCGGGGCCGGGATGCCCAGTTCGTTGAGCATCAAATGGTATATTTCAGGATCGGGTTTGCCGTGGTTCACGTCGTCGTAGGTCGCGATGAAATTAAATTTATGCGCTATATCCAGAATTCCAAGTACCCGGGTAGCTTCCTTACAGTGGGACATGGTCGCCAGACCGGTTTTGAATCGGTTCTCTCCGGCCCAGGCGAGAAGTGCCAGGCTGTACGGGCAGCGGTTGTTAATGATATTGACCGAATCGCCCAGCAGTTCATGGTAATATTTCAGCCGCACCTGCACGAAAGCCTGCCAGGCGGTTCGGACCCCGTATCGTTCCATTTTTTGGCGGGCTTTATTTTCTAGATCGAATTCGGCCAATAGATTCTGCGCAACTTCCTGGCGCGAGAGACCCACCACCGTCCGATAGGCATCGATTACCCGCGCTTCCTTGATATTTCCGGCAGAAAGATTCGCAACAGCCCGGGCATAGGATTTGGCTTTCAAGACTTCGGTTTGAACCAGCGTGCCGTCCAGATCGAATACCAGGGCCGCAATCATTTAGAGTGCCTCCGCCAGAGCCTTGATGCTGTCCGCTATGTCCCCGGAGACATCGAAGCGGACCACCTTGCGGCCTGCGTTCAGCAGTGCCTGGCGGTCTCCCAGCGACTGGGTACCAATAAGAACACCGAAGGATATGGAGGAGGTTTTATCGCCGGGATTATCCGGAATCGGGATATCCGTTGCCGCAGCGGCTGTGATTTGAATGAACAGCCCGTTACCGGCATCACCCTTGTGCAGTTGGCCGGTCGAGTGCAGAAAGCGGGGACCGTAACCGACCGTAACGGCCAGTTTATATTTTCTTTGTATCAGGTCGCTCAGTCTCTGCAAGGCGGCATCGGTGCCCGCCGAAGGCGTCACATAGGCCTGGACAGCCACATAGTTCAGCGGTGTAGCGTCGGCATCGGCCTGATTAAAAAAATTTGCAAGGATCTGCCTGAGATCGGCGCCCGGCACGTCCGCGTATACAATCGCGCTGTCGGTTTGCAGGGAAGGTTGCAGTTCAGGCAGTTTGCCTGCATTCTGATAGGCGGCCACCATTTCGCGGGCGAGCACTTTGGCCGCTTCGACATTGGGCTGGTCAAACGGGTTGATGCCCATTCGCATGCCTGCCACGGCCGTGGCCACTTCCCACCGGAAATACTCGCCATTTAGATCATAGAGGTCTTGCAGGTCGAGCTGGACCAGCGGGTGACCATTTTCCACAAGGGCGCTGACTTCCGAATCCCAGGTGCTGTCATCCTTCAGGCGCAGGTAGACAAACAGGCGATCGTCGCTGTAATGCGCCGGTGGACCGATCGTTTCTCCGGCCACCGGTAAAATTCCCTTGCCTTCCTTCCCGGTGCTTTCAGCAATAAGCTGTTCGGCCCAGGCGCCGAAATGAGCCAGGGCCGGGGAGGTGATCAGGGTCAGTTTGTCTCTGCCGGCCCTGGCCAGCTCACCCATTGTAGCCCCAAGCCAGGCGGCGGTGTTGTCACCATCTGCAGGACAATTGCTGCCGCCGGCATTGGCTGCCATGGCAGCCGCCCGGTCCAATATTTGATCCAGATCGAGCCCGATCAGTGCCGCCGGGACCAGACCGAAATATGAAAGGACCGAGTATCGCCCGCCGATGTTCGGATCATTTAAAAATATTTTGCGAAATTTCAATGTCCGGGCGGTTTCTTCAAGGCCGCTGCCCGGATCGGTTATGGCCGCGAAATGATTTCCGGCAGACTGCTCGCCCACGGCTTGGCGGACGGTATTGTAAAAATGTTTTAAGAAGGAAAAAGTTTCCACCGTCCCACCTGACTTGGTGGACACTAAATAGAGGGTATTAGAAGGATCGCTCCTTGCCTCGGCGGCTGCCACGGCGCCCGGATCAGTGCTGTCCAGGACGTCCAGATCCAGGAATCCGTCCCTGACGCCAAATGTCAGACGAAACACTTCCGGAGCCAGGCTGGAACCACCCATTCCCAGCAGGAGGGCATGCGTGAAACCGGCCGCCTGCACGTCATTGACAAAGGCATTGATTTCATCAACGGCCGCTCGCATGTTCTGCGGGCTATCGAGCCAGCCGAGACGATTGGTGATTTCAGCGGGATCGTCTTTCCAGACCGTGTGATCACGGTTCCAGATACGGCGCATGATATTATTTGTTTTCAGGTCCTTCAAAGCCGCATCTACAGCAGTCTGGTACTGTCCGAGCTGGGCGTGGTAATTTTTACTGAAGGACAGGAACCTGTTTCTTTTCTGGGTGATGCCGTCTATCAGCAAATCAAAAGACCGCGCAAAGGAATCCACGCCCTCGACCTGGAGCTGGTCGGTGATTTTGCCGAGATCTACTCCCAGCTCATCCAGCTGACGCAGCTGCCGGCGGGCCGCATCCACATCGACTGTCAGCGTTTCTGCGACAGTGCCGTGATCCAGAAAGCTGTTCAAAGTGGCCGGAGGCAGGGTGTTGACCGTGTCTTTGCCGATCAGCTCATCCACATACATCGTGTCCGCATAATTTGGATTCTTCGTACCGGTGCTGGCCCAAAGGACCCGTTGCACCCGGGCACCGGCGCGTGCCAGCCGGTCCCAGCGATCACCGCTGAAAATTTCCTGAAACAGCGCATAGGCCACCTTGGCATTGGCAATGGCAATCTTGCCCTGCAATTGCGTGTGGCCGGTTTTTTCCAGGGCCTTGTCCACCGCCGTGTCGACCCTGCTGACGAAAAAGGATGCCACCGAACCGATGGTGTCAATCCGCTGCCCCCCTTTTACGGTCGGGCCATTTTGGGACAGATGTTCCAAACCTTCGATATAAGCGCCGGCAACATCCCGGTAGGATTCGATGGCAAATATCAGCGTAACATTCACATTTACGCCGGCACCGATCAAAGCTGAAATAGCGGGAATGCCGGCCCGCGTGGCCGGTACCTTGATCATGACATTCGGCCGGCCAACGGTCTCAAACAGGCGCCGGGCCTCGGCTACCGTGGGCTCGGTCTGGTGGGCCAGTGCCGGGTTGACTTCCAGGCTGACAAAACCGTCTTTGCCGCCGGTCGCATCATAAACAGGCCGCAGTGCGTCGGCTGCCATGGCAATGTCTGCGACCACCAGTGATTCATATATTTCATCGACGCTTTTGCCTTCGGCTATCAGTCGATTTAAATCCACATCGTAGTCCGAGTTGCCGGAGATGGCCTGTTCAAAAATCGACGGGTTGGAGGTCACCCCGCCGAGACCTTCGGAGACAAGGTCCGCCAATTGACCGGACGTGATCATCGTCCGACGAATATAGTCATACCAGATTGATTGCCCGAGGTTGGACAGGTCTTTAAATTTGGACATGGTTGGCTCTCCTTGTTGTAGGACTCGGTGATTGGAAACCAGAAACGTTTGGCCTCTATATTATAGTAGTATTGGGGTTCAATCACGTACGATACTGGATCTTGGATTAAAAAGTTCGAAGTTCGAAGTGAGCTAAAGTTCGAAGTTGTGGAAACGCTGCCGCGTTGTCATGATTGTATTTATATTTCCGATTTCAAATACCGATGGAGCGACACGCGGCGCAAGCGCCTGCGCTGCACGAGCGACTCCTTAACCTTAGGCACTTTAGCGCACTTTAGCTCACTTTAGGCAATTCTTCCTCTCACCCCACCGCCACGGCCAGGGCCTGTTCCAGGTCGGCGATGATATCGTCGACATCTTCAATCCCGATACTCAAACGAATGAAATCCGGTGTCACGCCGGCGGCCAGCTGTTCTTGCTCGGACAGCTGTTCGTGGGTCGTGGTTGCCGGGTGGATGATCAGGCTCTTGGCGTCGCCGATATTGGCCAGGTGGCTGAAAAGTTTGACACCTTCGATCATTTTGATGGCCGCCGGTTTTCCGCCTTTAATGCCAAAACCGATCAGGGCACCCTGTCCTCTGGGCAGGTATTTATCCAAAAGATTGTATGTGGGCGACGACGCCAGCCCCGGGTGCCGGACCCATTCCACGCCGGGGTGCTTTTCCAGATAACGGGCCACCTGCAAGGCATTGCTGGAGTGGCGTTCCATGCGCAGTGAAAGCGTTTCCAGGCCCTGGAGAAACATCCAGGCATTAAAGGGACTCATGGCCGGCCCGGTATCCCTCAGACCGATGACCCGGGCCCGGATGATAAAGGCCAGGTTACCGAATGTCTCCACGAATTTTAATCCGTGGTAGGCCGGTTCCGGATCGACAAATTCGGCAAACCGCCCCGAGCCGGCCCAGTCGAATTGACCCGAGTCGACGATGACTCCGCCGATAGAGGTGCCGTGACCGCCGATAAATTTTGTGGTCGAATGCACCACCACGGCCGCCCCGAAATCAAATGGGCGCAACAGGTAGGGGGTGGTCACCGTGTTGTCCACGACCAGCGGAATGCCTTGTTTTTTCCCGATGCCGGCGATGGTTTCAAGATCAGCGATATCCAGTTTGGGATTGCCGAGCGTTTCAGTGAAAAAGGCCCTGGTTTTGTCGGTGATGGCATTTTCCCAGGCAGTCGGATCGTTGGGCGGCACAAATTTAACCGTGATGCCCATTCTCTTGAGCGTGTTGTTGAACAGGCTGACCGTTCCACCGTAAAGCTCGGTTGAGGATACGATTTCATCACCGGCCTTGGCCAGGGTGAGCAGACTCAGGGTTTCGGCTGCCTGCCCGGAAGATACCGCCAGCGCCGCAACCCCGCCCTCGAGGGCGGCCATGCGCTGTTCAAGGGCATCTGCGGTTGGATTCATGATGCGCGTATAGATGTTACCGAATTGACGCAGTGCGAACAGGTCCGCTGCATGCGAGGTGTCATCAAAGATATAGGACGTTGTCTGATATATCGGGATGGCTCTGGCGTGAGTCGTATCTTCCGGCTGGTAGCCGGCATGAATCGCTTTTGTGGCAAAGCCCTTGAATTGATCTGTCATATTTTCCTCCTTGGGTATCTTTATTTATAGGTTGGTCAGTTGCTGTTGTCCGACAAAGGCAGCACCCCAGAGACCGCTTGCTTCATCGGAACTAAGGTATACAGGTATTTTTTAAATTCGCGGGCCGTTGTGGCCGAATGTCTGAAAGCTGCCTTGGTGGATACCACCGTTTCGGCCTTAATAACCGGATCTCCGGTCTACTGCACTAAAATTACCATGTAAGCATTCTCAGCCGCGGTTTCAAATGGAAATGAAACCCGACCGCCTCTAAAGGGCAGCGCCGGCCATTTTCCGCAGTGGACATTAACGTCCTATTTGTGCCGGGAATTTCAATTATGACTTCGAGCGCATTTCCCGGGGCAGCCGGGATGCCGCGCTCTGATCCAGCAGCCAGATCAGCCGGCCGTCTTCCGGGCGGATCTTTTGCGGTGGATACTTGACCCTATCATCGCAGAGCAGGGTGTGGACCATTTCGGCCCTATCCCGGCCGGATACCAGGAATACAGTCGTTGCCGCTTGATTTAACACCGGATAGTTCAAGGTCAGGCGATATACGTCCGGACTGCCGCCTTTGGCACTGAGCACCCATTCCGGACCCTGATGGGCGTTCGATTGACCCGGAAACAAAGAGGCTGTATGACCGTCGGAACCGATGCCCAAAAAAATCAGGTCGAATACCGGTTTATCTGCTCCGAAATAATTCTCCAGTTCACGGGTGTAAGCGTCGGCGCCGGCAGTGGGCGGATCCATAACCGGCATCGGATGCACCTGTTCCGGCGGTATCGGCACTTTGGAGATAAAATCATCCCGGGCAGCGCCGAAGTTGCTGGCCGGATCATCCGCTGCAACCATGCGGTCGTCCACCCAGAATAGGTGAATCTGCTTCCAGGGTATCCGGTCCACATGGGGCGGCCCGGCCAACAGGCGGTTCATGTCCCGGGGGGTCGCCCCCCCGGATAGTGCCGCGGATGCTTTACCCCGGTTTTGAACCGCGGCTGTCAGGGTTTGGTTTAAAAGTTCGGCACCTGCTTCGGCCAGATGCCGGGCATCGGGTACGACGATTATTTCCGGTTTAAATTTCTCTGTTTGCATTTTATTCCTGTTTAGTTCAGGGGTCGGGGTGTTTCACAGCGATGAGCCGCTGCATGAATAATCGGCGACTCCAGCGTGCAAACTCATGCATAAGGGCTCGTAAAGAAAGAACAGAAAATCATACATCATTACAAGGGTTTCGGTGGTACTTGGCAACTATGCGCAATCGTGAACAACCATGTTTCGGCGCTGATCTTTCTCAACGCTCCCTAATGCATTCAAATCCTTGCCACGGCGGGACTTACGCTGCCGATCATTCATTCCGCTGTTTAATAGGCGCAGATGGAAAAACTCCCCGACACCTCGTTTAGTTAGAAAGCAATTTAAGGGCTGCTTCGGCGACTTTATCGGCGGTCAGGCCGAATTTTTCATACAGGGTCTGGTAGGGCGCCGATGCGCCAAAATGATCCAGACCGATCACAATCCCACGTTTGCCGACATATCGATGCCAGCCCTGAGGGCTGCCGGCCTCCACCGCCACCCGGGCCTGGGCGGACTCCGGCAAAACCGCCTGCCGGTATGCTTCCGGCTGCCGATCGAACAGCTCCCAGCAAGGCATGCTGACCACCCGCACGGACACCTTATTTTCGGACAACATCTCGGCTGCCGCCAGCGCAATGGCGACTTCCGAACCACTGGCCAGCAGGATAACATCGGGCACCCCGCCGCCGGTTTCGATCAGCACGTAGGCACCGCGCTGCAGGCCTTCGGCCGGAGCAGTCCGGCTGCGGTCGAGGGTCGGCAGGTTCTGGCGGGTAAATACAAGCGCCACCGGGCCTTTTTGGTGCGTTATAGCCACGCGCCAGGCCTGGGCGGTTTCGTTGGCGTCGCCGGGGCGGATCAGCAGTAAATTCGGTATGGCCCGCAGTGCGGCCAGCTGCTCGATCGGTTGATGGGTCGGGCCGTCTTCCCCCAGGCCGATGCTGTCATGGGTAAAGACATAGATTACTTTTTGTTCACTTAAAGCAGCCAATCGGATGGATGGCCGCATGTAGTCGGAAAAGATCAGGAAGGTGGCACCGTACGGGATCAGGCCGCCGTGCAGCGCCATTCCGTTCAGGATGCCTCCCATACCGTGTTCCCTGACACCGAAACGCAAATTGCGCCCGCCGAACTGGCCGGGCTGAAAATCCGGTTCATCCTTCAACAGTGTCTTTGTGGAAGGTGCCAGGTCAGCCGAACCGCCGACCAGGTTGGGAATGTGCGGGGCAATGGCATTGAGCACCATTCCGGATGCCACCCGGGTGGCGGTTCCCTTGGGATCGGCGCTGAAACTTTTGATGTCCGCATCCCATCCTTCCGACAGACGGCCGTCCATCCAGCGCTGCCATTCCCGGGCCAGCTCAGGGTTTGACTCGCGATAGCTGTTAAAAACATTTTGCCAGCGGTCTTCCAGGGCCTGGCCATTTGCGACTGCCTGTCGGAAATGCTGCCCGGCGTCATCCGGGATATAAAATGACGGCTCGGTTGGCCAGCCAAGGTTGTGTTTTGTTGCCGCAAGTTCCTCAGCCCCCAGGGGTTCGCCGTGCACGCCGGGTGTATCCTGTTTGTTGGGGCTGCCGTAACCGATATGGGTGCGCACGGCGATGAACGATGGTCGATTCGGTTCCGCCCGGGCGCTGTCAATGGCAGCTTTGATGGCCCCAAGGTCGTTGCCGTTTTCTACCCGTTGCACATGCCAGCCGTATGCTGCAAAGCGGGCGACCCGGTCTTCAGTAAAGGCAATGTCAGTGCTGCCTTCAATGGATATATGGTTGTCGTCATACAGGTAGATCAGCTTGCCCAGTTTCAGGTGACCGGCCAGCGAGGCGGCTTCATGGGATATGCCCTCCATCAGGTCACCGTCGCTGACGATACCATAGGTATAGTGGTCGACAATTGTGCTATCAGGTCGGTTAAAACGGGCGGCCAGATACTGTTCTGCCAGAGCCATGCCGACGCCGTTGGCAAACCCCTGTCCCAGGGGACCGGTGGTGGTTTCCACACCGGGCGTCAGGCCGTATTCCGGATGGCCCGGCGTTTTACTGCCCCACTGACGGAAGTTTTGCAGTTCTTCCAGGGACAGGTCGTACCCGGTCAGATGCAGTAAGCTGTACAGCAACATCGAGCCGTGTCCGGCCGAGAGCACGAATCGATCCCGATCGGGCCAATGGGGATTGGTCGGATTGTGTTTTAAAAACCGTGTCCATAAGACATACGCCATGGCAGCTGCCCCCATCGGCATGCCCGGATGGCCGCTATTGGCTTTTTCGACACCATCTGCCGCCAGCATGCGAATTGTATTTACACACAACTGATCAAGTTGTTCCGTCATAATTCATCTCCTTCATCGGGAAAAACCTTTTGTTTAGCCTGTGTCCCAACCCGGCATGCAGCGCCCGGTTAAAACCGCTTAATTTCCTCGGGTCCTGAACTGCCGGCCGGATATGGACGCAGGATCGCATTCCTGTCACCGCAGGCTTCGCACTCGGCCAGAATCGGGGTCAGAAACGACCAGCACTGCTCCACGGCGTCCTGGCGCCAGAAAAGCATGTGGTCTCCGCGCATGCAATCGAGCAACACCTTTTCATAAGCATCCAGCACCGGCTGATGATTTCCCTGGTAGTAGTGAAAGTCCATGGTCACCGATCTCAAACAGACCTTTGCGCCGGGTAATTTGGTCTGGAAGGTCAACGTAATTGTTTCATCCGGATAGATGCCCAGTGTCAACCGGTTGGCGCTGATATTCGGGCCGATAACATTTCGGAACATGGAATGCGGGACCTCTTTGAATTGAATGCTGATCTCAGTGACTTTATTTGCCAGACGCTTCCCGGAAGTAAGGAAAAAAGGAACACCCTGCCAGCGCCAGTTGTCTATGAACACCTTCATGCGTGCAAACGTCGGTGTCAGCGACTGCGGGTTCACACCGGGTTCATCGCGGTAAGCCGGCACAGCCTGACCGTCAATACTTCCGGCGCCGTATTGCCCTAAAATGAGGCGATCCGCGATCCGGTCAACTTCAAACGGTCGCAGGGCCCGAAAAACCTTGACGCGCTCATCCCGCACCCGGTCGTCCTCGAAAGCCGAGGGCGGCTCCATGGCTGTCAATGCCAGCAGCTGCATCATGTGATTTTGAAACATGTCACGCAAAACGCCGGATTGTTCGTAATAGCCGGCCCGGTGTTCGACACCCAGTGTTTCAACAGCCGTGATTTCCACGTGATTCACATAACGGCGATTCCAAACCGGTTCGAAAATGGCGTTGGCAAAGCGAAACATCAATACGTTTTGAACCGTTTCTTTGGCCAGGTAGTGGTCGATTCTGAAAACTTGATGTTCCTTGAAGTATGCGTGGATGCTGCGGTCCAATTCGATGGCAGAGTTTAAATCGTGACCGAATGGTTTCTCCACCACCAGCCGCGACCAGCCATTGCCGTTTGAATTCTCGATTCCCAAACCGGATTTACCGGTCATCTGCGCCACCGGCGCGTACATGGTCGGTGGCAGCGCCAGGTAGATAAGCCGATTGCCCCCGGTTTGGTGGTGGGAATCGATTTCTTTCAACTTTCGGGCCAGGGTGTTGAATGATTCCAGATTATCGTATCCGACCGGCTGGTAGTGAATTAATTTAGAAAATTCCGTCCAGGCGGAGCGATCCGCCACATCTGCCGATTCCATGTCGGATGCCAGCTTGTTCCGGAATTGTTCGTCATCGAGCTGAGTTCTTCCGGAACCCAGAATGGCAAAAGCTTCCGGCAGCCGATCGTTTTGGTACATGTGTAAAAGAGACGGAATCAATTTGCGGGCGGTCAGATCGCCGGTTGCCCCCATTATCACCAGGGTGCATGGATCACCGGGCGGCGCGACCGCACATTCAAACTGTCCGCTTTCCGGTTCGGACGCCTCCGCGTGCACGCTGGCCAGCATTTCCGGCTGGCGGTTGGTCCGGGATTCGTTCATTGGGGCCTCCTGCACTTGTGTGGCATATCGAATCGACAATTACAGCTTGCCATGTTGTTTTTGCAACGTTAGGGTTTTGACTTTACTACCGCGTGCCCACCGAATTCACGCCGCAAGGCCGCCAGAACCCGCTCTGCAAACGGGTCTTTCTGGCGTGATCGAAATCGGCGCATTAAAGAAAGCGTTATGACTTCAGCCGGTACACCGCTTTCGACCGCCTGTTGCACGGTCCAGCGGCCTTCGCCGGAATCATCGACATGGCCCGTAAGATCATCGATGCGGGCATCTTTTTCAAAAGCCGTTTCGGCAAGCTCCAGCAGCCAGGATCGGACGACACTGCCCTGGTTCCAGAGGTGGGCGATGGCGGCAAAGTCAAATTTCGGTCCGAATTGAGAGGCTTCCATAATTTCAAATCCCTCGGCATAGGCCTGCATCATGCCGTACTCGATGCCATTGTGGACCATTTTGACAAAATGGCCGGCACCGGCCTTGCCGACGTGCAGATAACCGTCTTCAGGCGCCAGGGTTTTAAAGATCGGCTCTAAGAATTGCACGGTTTCCGATTCACCGCCGACCATCAGGCAATAGCCGATTTTAAGGCCCCAGATGCCGCCGCTGACACCGGCATCGACATACTTCAGGCCTGCTTTTTTAAGCTGGGCTGCCCGGCGGATGTCATCTTTGTAATAGCTGTTGCCGCCATCGATGATAATATCGCCCGCCGACAGGATTTCCGTAAGCTTGTTGATATGTTCATCGACGGTGGTCCCGGCCGGCAGCATGAGCCAGACCTTTCGCGGCGATTCCAGACTGTCGACTACTTCCTGAAGTGAATAGGCACCGACGGCCCCCTCTTTAACCAGTTCATCTGTCTTTTGAGGCGTCCGGTTGTAGGCCAATACCTGGTGGCCGCCTCCGAGCAGGCGCCGGGCCATGTTCATCCCCATCCGTCCGAGGCCGACCATTGCAAGCTGCATGATATCTTCTCCCTTCTTTTAGGCTTCCAATGTTAGATCAAAGTACAGCTGATTTTTAGTATCTTAGTTCATTGCTGTCCGGTTAACTTTTATTAAAAACACATAAATAATTGTAATAATTATTAATAATAAGAAAATTACCACTTGACGATTCAAAATTTACGACTAAGCGCTAAAA